>JACCDZ011237417.1_pt1 | contig 33321 bp, 24 predicted proteins | sample 7449551 | NCBI WGS metagenome assembly JACCDZ01 (sample SAMN15323452, study PRJNA562643) | freshwater metagenome | isolation source: river surface water | place: USA:Blue River Watershed | collected 2017-08-18 | reverse complement strand
GCCAGATTGCCCTGCGGCACCAGCTCCAGCTCGATCTCGCCGGCGTGGTACAGCGCATCGAACACCTGGGAATCCGCCTGTCGCGGGAAGGAACAGATGATCTTCTTCACGCGCCGCGCCTTGAGCAGCGCCGCGAGGCCGATCTCGCCGTTGCCGGCGTTGTTGTTGACGATGGTGAGGTCGCGGGCGCCGTGGGCGATCAGCGCGTCGATCAGCTCGGCCGGCTGGCCGGCGATGCCGAAGCCGCCGATCATCACCGTGGCCCCGTCGAAGATGCCGGCCACGGCCTCCTCAAGTGAAGAAACAGTCTTGTCTATCATGCTCTCTCTCTCGCGTCATCCGCTGCGGGATGCAGATGTGTCGTGGGTCCGCCGCAAGCCGACGAACCGGTTGGTATGGATGGAAGGTGTGCCCCCTCCTGCCTGTTGAACCTTGGTTCAAAAGCAAATTACCAACAATTCCATACCCGCGAGGTATTTAATAAATACCCTCTCCCTATCGAAAAACGGATCTACCCCACCAATAATAATCAGCGTAAAAAACAATAAAACCACAATGGAAAATCCATCATAAAAAACAAATACCGCCATACAACCAGAACCAGACAGGAAACAGTAGCGCCAGTGACATGGTAAAAACCACATCGAATCATGAGGCCTGAAATAAAATAAAGGGCATGAAATAAAAGACATGAAATAAATGCGGCCGCCACCGAATCCCGCCTGTCCGCCGCATGATGAGCACCTCAGATAAAACCATGCAGAGCGCCTGAATCAAGGCGAGCCGACGCAGACCGTACCGGCCTGCAATACAGGATCAGGGTTTTGCCAGCGGTGCCAGGCCGTGACAGATGAGGCGCACGCGATCGCGGCATCGCGCCAGGGCGGCGCCTGCCTCAGGCACGCCAGACCCCTGCTCGGCAAGGGGCAGGCAACGGCGCGCCGGCCGCGAAACGCGGGAACGATGTGGCAATGGCGAACCCGGAATGACTTGCGGCCAACCCTGGCTACAAGGTTGGCCGCAAGGCCGGACTCCGGGAGCCACACGCTATGGCACCAGCACGGTCGCCCTGAAGCAGGCGCGACCGCCGTGCTTGGCCTGGTAGAGCAGCTGGTCCGCAGCCGACAGCAGCAGCAGGGGATCGACGGCCGGCGCGGGCGCCTCCACCGTGACCACGCCCAGGCTGATGGTGACCACGGAGTCCACCGGAGAATCGGCGTGGGCAATGCCGGTATCGCGCACCAGCGCCAGCAGCTTGCCGGCGACATCCTGTGCGCCGTGGCTGCCGCACCCCGGCAACAGGGCGCAAAATTCCTCGCCCCCGTAGCGGGCCAGCAAGTCGGCAGGCCGCCGCAGCCCCTGCTTCAGCCCCTGCTTCAGCGCCTGCGCCACCTGCCGCAGGCACTCGTCGCCCATCAGATGGCCGTAGCGGTCGTTGTAGCGCTTGAAGAAGTCCACATCCAGCAGGATCAGGGAGTAAGGCTGCTGCTCGCGGCAACACTGTTTCCAGCCGAGCAGCAGGTCTTCGTCAAGCTTGCGGCGATTGGCGAGGCCAGTCAGCCCGTCGACGTGCACCATGGCTTTCAGCATATCGGTCTGCTGCTTCATGGCCAGGTGCAGGCGCACCCGGGCGTGCAGGATGGTGCGGTTGAAGGGTTTGAGGATGTAGTCGGCGGCCCCCAACTCGAAGCCCAGCGCCTCGTCCTCTTCGTCGCGCTGCGCGGAAATGAAGATGACGGGAATTGCCCGGGTCAGCGGATTGCCCTTCAGTTGCCGGCAGGTCTCGTGTCCGTCCATGCCCGGCATGAGCAAGTCCAGCAGGACCAGATCCGGCATCAGCGCCTGGCATTGCGCGATCGCCTGCTGGCCATTGCTGGCCATGAAGATGTCGCAGTCGCCCTTGAGCACCTCCCGGACCAGATGGATATTCATCGCCTGGTCGTCCACCACCAGTACCCTGGGGCGCGACAGGCGGCTGTTAAGTACGTGACTCAGCAATCGATCCACCTTACGTCTCCCGCTCCAGAATCCGGCGAATCATCCTGACGGCCCCCGGGAATTGCAGGCTTTGCACCAGCGCGGTCAGCTCCTGCATGGTTTCGTGCTCTTCGGGAGGGGACGCCGGCAGCGCCGCGAACAGATCCAGGGCGTCGAGGTTACCGCTCTCCAGCGGCAGCAACAGGGAGCGCAGCCGCTCTAGCCAGTCTGGCCGCGACAGCGCTGGCGTGGTACCGGGGCTTGGCGCAAGCCCGGGCGGCGGCTCGGGCAGTGCCTGCGTCAGCAGCTGTTCGCTGCGCGCGGCAAGGACACGCAAGGCGGCAAGCTGCTCGGCACCAAAACGGGCGCAGAACACCGCCGCTTCCTCCGTGCGGCCCTGCCGCTCCCAATCCGCCGCCTGCGCCGCCAGCGCCGAGGCGCCCACCGTCGCGGCTACGCCTTTCAGCGCGTGGAAGGTCGCGGCCATGCGGGGCACATCCGCAGCCTCGCGCTGCCACGCCAGCATGTCCAGCTGGTTGCGGACCTCGATCGAGAAACTGGCCAGCGTCTGGCGATAGACACCCAGGTTCTGGCCAAAGCGTCGCAGCAGGCGATCCAGCGGATCGACCTCTACCACGGCGGCAAGCACCGGCGCCGCGGGTGGCAGTACGGCATCGCCGTCATCGGGCAAGGCCTCTCCCCGCACCAGCTTCAGCAGCAGGGCGACCACTTCGTCGATATCGATAGGCTTGCCGACGTGGTCGTTCATCCCCGCCTGAAGACACGCTTCTCGGTCGGCATGAGAAGCATTGGCCGTCATCGCCAGAATCGGCAGCGTCGCCAGCGCCGGCACCGCACGTATCGCGCGCGTCGCCTGCAGGCCGTCCATGCCCGGCATCTGCATGTCCATGATGATCACGTCGAAAGCATCCGGCTGCTGCGTGGCGATCTGGACGCCTTGCAAGCCGTCCTCGGCCATCACCACGGACGCGCCCTCGTGGCCCAGCAGCTCGCCGGCCACCTGCCGGTTCAGCGCATTGTCCTCGACCAGCAGGATGCGCAGCCCCGCCAGCCGCCGCGGCGACTCGAACACCACGGGCAGGGGTTCGCCCCGGACGGGGTGGCGCGCCCTGGCAATCGACGCGATCAGCTGTTGCGGCGTGATCGGCTTGGTCAGGATGTCGCGGAAAATGATGCGGTCCTGTTCCGAAATCCTGCCCAGCAGCTCGCGCCCATACGCGGAGATCATGATGACGACCGGACAGGCCGCCTCCGGAAACTGCTGCTTGATCAGCTTCGTGGTGGCGACCCCATCCATTTCCGGCATGCGCCAGTCCACCAGCACCACATCGTAGGGACGGCCGGCGTCAAGCGCGCGGATGATGCTTGGCAGGGCCCGCGCGCCACTCTCCACCGCGTCGCAGCTCCAGCCGCGCATCTCGATGGTCTTCACCAGGATTTCCCTGGAAATCTCGTTATCATCGACGACCAGTACATGGCAGCGCTCGACATCCGGCGCGACGACGCTGATGGAGGGAAGCGTGTTTTCCACCGCCAGGCACAGCTCGAACGAGAAGCGGCTGCCGCGCCCGGGTTCGCTCTCGACCTTCAGTTCGCTTCCCATCAGGGCGACCAGGCGCTGGCAGATGACCAGCCCCAGGCCGGTGCCGCCAAAGCGACGGCTGGTGGAGGACTCGGCCTGGGTGAAGCCGCTGAAGATGCGGGTCGACTGTTCCGGGGTGATGCCGATGCCGGTGTCCGTCACCGACACCTGCAGGGTAACGCTCGCCGCGTCCTGTCTCAGCGCAAACAGGCGAATGACGACCTGCCCGGCCTCGGTGAACTTCAGTGCATTGCCACCGAGATTGATCAGGATCTGCAGGATGCGCAGCTTGTCGCCCCTGACCTCCAGCGGCAATGCAGGATCGACCTCGAACATCAGCTCCACCTGCTTGTGATGCTGGTTTCCGGACAATACCACGGCAAGTTCGCGCAGCAGCTCTTCCAGGCTGAAGGGATGAAGATCGAGCTCCAGCTTGCCGGCATCGATCTTGGAGAAGTCCAGGATATCGTTCAGTAATGCCAGCAGAGACTTGGCCGCCGACTGCGCCTTGAGCACGTAGTCCTGCTGCCGCGCATCCAGAGGCGTCTGCCGCACCAGCTGCAACATCCCGAGCACCGCATTCATCGGCGTGCGGATCTCGTGGCTCATGTTGGCCAGAAACTGGCTTTTTGCCACGCTCGCCTGTTCCGCCAGCTGCCTGGCCTGCACCAGGCTGGTCTCGAAATGCTTGCGCGTGGTGATGTCCAGGTTGATGCCGACGACACTGACCGCCTTGCCCTTCGCGTCGCGCCCCACTTTGCCGCCGGCCTGCACGTAGCGGATCTGGCCATCCGGATGCACCACCCGGAACACCGGGTCATACACGCCGTGACCATCCACCGCAGCTTGCAGGCTGGCCACCGTGGCGTCGACATCGTCGGGATGAACACGGGAGCGCCAGCCGTCAAACACCAGGTTTTCGCCGGCCGACACCGCCGGCAGCGCATAGATGTCGAACATCTTCTGGTTCCACTGGATGGAGTTGTCCTCCAGCGTCCATTTCCACACCCCCAGCTCGGCGACATCAGCGGCGATGGCCAGCTGATCGAGCGCCATGATCAGCTCCTGCCGCGCCTGCTGTTGTTCGGTGATATCGGTCGCGATGCCCAGGTAGCCGGTGAGCACGCCCTGATCGTCCCGCATCGCGGTGACAGCCAGCATCACCTTGCGCCACGCGCCATCCTTGCGGACATAGGTCCATTCGCGTGTTTCGGCTGCGACCAACTCCGGGACATGGACAAAGGCGCGGAAGCCTTCGATGCGCTGCCCGTACTGCTGGCTCAGCTCCTGGCCACGCGCGTTGACTTCGTCGGCAAGGTGGAGCACCGCCGGCGTGCAACGGCCCACCATTTCGTCTTCGCGATAGCCCAGCATGTGCTGGGCGCCACTGTTGAAAATCGTGATGATGCCATCCGGATCGGTGGCGATGATGGACACCTCGGACGCCGAGCGCAGCACGTTGCCCAGCAGCACGTTCAGCCGCTTCAGCTCCTCGTCCGCCGCCCGACGTTCGGTGACATCTATACGCAGGGCCACAAGGCGCTCCAGCCGGCCTTCGCTGTCAACACAAGGCGCAATAACGGTATCGAACCAGAGCAGGCGCCCGTCCTTGCCTTTGTTGCAGATTTCGCCGTGCCAGGCCTTGTTGGCGAGGATGGTGTCCCACAAGTCCTGCCAGAAGGAGGCCGGATGGGTGCCGGAATTGAACAGGTGATGATCCCGCCCGATGATTTCTTCGCGGGTATAGCCGTGCACCAGGCAGAACTGATCGTTGGCCTCGAGGATCACCCCATCCGGATCGGAAACCGAGTACAGCAATTGCTCGTTGATGGTTTGCAACAACACCTGGTTTTCGCGCAGCGCCGCGGCCAACTGCTGCCGTCCCTCGACCAGCTCGGTGACATCGTGCACCACCACGTAAAAGCCCTGTACCGCACCGTCGACCCGGTCCGGGATGTAGTGCGCCAGCGAGTGCCGCTCCTTGCCGTCCTGGCCCGTGATGGTGCGCTCGAAGGTTTGCTCCTCCCCGCGCAGCACCGCGTCGATATGAAGGCGATTGGCGGCAAAGCGCTCTTCGCCCAGCAAGTCGATCATGGCCATGCCCGGCATGCTATCCGGGGCGACACCGAACCATTGGTGGTAGGCATGGTTGGCCACCCGGTTGATCAGCTGTTTGTCCCAGTAGCCGATCATCGACGGCACCGCGTCGAGCACGGTTCTCAATACGCGTCGGGCGCGATCCAGCTCTGCGGTCCGGGTGGCGACCATTTCTTCCAGATGCGCGTTCAGCTCCTTCATTTGCCGTTCGATGGCAACCTGTTCGCTGATGTCCCGCACGGTCTTGGAGGCGCCGACAATGCGGCCACTGTCATCGACAATGGGGGACACCGATACCGAGACGTCGATCAGCCGGCCATTCTTGTGGCGGCGCCGGGTCGTGAAGTGCTCCAGTCTTTCGCCACGGGCGATGCGGGCCAGAATGTCCTCCTCCTCGTGCGCCAGCGCCTCCGGCACCACCAGCTGCGCCATGGTTTTGCCCAAGGCCTCTTCTACGGTGTAGCCAAAGATGTCTTCCGCGCCGCGATTCCAGCTGGTGACCTCGCCCTGCAGGGTTTTGCCGATGATGCCGTCGATGGAGCTTTCCACAATCGCGGCCATCCTGGCCTGGGCATCGATCAGCTGCTGCCGGCGCAGGCGGCTGCTGCTCCACAGGAAAACCATGACGGCACTGCCAAGACTGGTCAGCAAGCCCAGCAGGCCCACGGCAAAGAGATTGCTCTGGTGCAGGCCGGCAATGAATGCGGGCTGGAAGCGGACTTCGATCTGCCACGTCCGGCCCAGGATGTTCTTGGTGACGCTGCTGCGACCGACCGCCGCACCGGCTGCGGCACGGGACGCAAAGAAGACCACCGGTTGCCGGGCATCACTGACGTCGGTCAGCGTGAACTGAGCCAGCTCCGGGCTGATGCGGATCGCGCCCATCACTTCGTCCATCAGGATGGGCGCAAAGCTCCAGCCCAAAGTCGCGGCCACCCGCTGCGCCTCGGTGTTCCGCTTCATGCCATCCCGGTATATCGGCATCAGCATCAGGAAGGATTTGCTGGGCGCCTTCTCGGCCTGGACCAGGGTGATCGGCGCCGTGAGCTGTGCCTGCCCGCTACGCATGGCGGCATCCGCAGCGGCCTTGCGCCTGGCTTCAGAGGCGACATCAAGCCCGATCGCCGGCTGACTGCGTGCCTGCGGCTCGATGTACTGGATGACGTAACGCTCGCCGCCATGCGGCTGCAGCTGGCGGATCGCAAACCCCGGGGCGCCGTCCCGCCTCGCCCTGGCGACAAACGCCGCCTCATCGGCCGGCGCCACGCGACGGATGAAACCAAAGCCGCGGGCCCCCGGGAACTCCTTGTTGATGTCGCGGCTGGCACTGTAACGGCGGAAGGCCTCCCGCGAGATCTGCTGCTCTCCGCCCACAAGAACGGCTCCCCGCGCGCCGCGCAAGCCGTACTGATAGTGCGTGATGCGCTCCTCGACCGTATTCGAGAATTGCGTCGTGAAGTTCCGGAAGGCCTCCTGCCAGGCCCGCTCCTGATCGCGGGCCAGCTGCAGGATCAGCCCCGCGGTCAGGGCAAGCCCCGCCAGGAACACCAGGATGGCACGCCGCCCGGCATGAATCCGCAGTTTTTTCTGTTGCAACGCCATGACTCGCTTTCCCCTGGCCAGAGCGGGCAAGTCCGCCGCGACGGCACCTGCCACAGTTCACACGGATACGGTTACCGCTGGCAACGGCACACGGCCCCTGGCCAGCACTTCGGGACGCTTTACTGCTGCCGCCAGTGATGCAGAAACTCGGTCAGCCGCTCAGCCATGAGCGGACGGCTGTACAGGTAGCCCTGCATGACCGTACAGCCCATCTGCTGCAGCAACTGGGCCTGGGCCTGCGTTTCCACCCCCTCGGCCACCAGGCGCAAATCCAGGCCATGCGCCATGTTGATGATGGCGGCCACAATCGCGGCGCTGCTTTTTTCCGTCAGGATCTCCCGGGTAAAGCTCTGGTCGATCTTGAGCACATCGATGGGAAACTGCTTCAGATAGGCGAGGCTGGAGTAACCGGTGCCGAAGTCGTCGATGGAGATCGTCACCCCGATCTTGTGCAGCTCCTCGATGATGGCGACGGTGTGCGTGACATCCTTTGCCAGCACGCCCTCCGTGATTTCCAGCTCCAGATAGCCCGGCATGATGCCGGTTTGCCGGATGATCTCGCCGACCATGGCGGTAAAGTTGCCCTGCGCCATCTGCACGGCGGAGACATTGACCGCGATACGGATCAAAAAGCCCTGCTCATGCCAGCGCCGTCCATCCTGGCAAGCCTGCAACAGCACGGAACGCCCCAGCGGCACGATCAGCCCGGTTTCTTCCGCCAGCGGAATGAACTGGGACGGGGAAATCAGCGAGCCATCCTGCCTGCGCCAGCGCACCAGCGCCTCGACTCCGACTACCTGCTGCGAGGCCAGGTCGATCTTGGGCTGATAGTGAACCTCGAAGTCCCCCTCGGCCACGGCGGCACGCATATGGCGCTCCAGCATGTGACGTGCATAGAGGGCGTGTTCAATTTCCTGCGAGAAAAAGCGGAAGCGCCCGCGGCCCTCCTGCTTGGCCTGATACATGGCCGCATCCGCGTGACGGTAGAGCGCCTCCTGATCGTCGGAGTCGTCCGGATACAGGCTGATGCCGATGCTCATCGACAAATCGAAGCGGACCCCATCGAGCAGGAAGGGGGTCGCACAGGCTTCGAGCAGGCGCTCGGCCAGCTGGGAGACCTCGTCCACATGCCGGATTTCTGGGATCAGGATGATGAACTCGTCGCCGCCCTGACGGCTGATGGTGTCGCCGCTGCGCAGTATCAGCTGCAAGCGCTTGGCAAGCTGCAACAGCAGCTGATCGCCGATGGTGTGGCCGACCGAGTCGTTGATGGTCTTGAAATGGTCGAGATCCAGCATGAACAAGGCCACCTGGCCGCCATTGCGGCCCGCCTGTTGCAAGGCCTGCGTGGTGCGGTCCTGCAGCAGCAGGCGGTTCGGCAGATTGGTCAGTGGATCGTGGTGGGCAAGATGCGTCATCTTGAGCGCCATTGCCCGTGCCTCGCTGACGTCATGAAAGACGATGATGGCACCGGTCAGGTTGCCGGCCTGATCCCAGATCGGGGCGGCAGAATCCTCCACCTCCAGCAGGCGGCCATCGCGGCAGGCGATCTGGCTGTTGAGCGCCATGCCCACGATGCGCCGTTCCTTGAGCGCGAGATAAACCGGGTTTTGCAGCACATGTCCGTCGAAGCTGTCTCGCAGCGGCATCACCTGCTCGATCGGCACGCCGAGCGCTTTCCTGCCATACCAGCCGGTCATCGCTTCCGCGATGGGATTCAGGAAACTGATCCGGCCCTCGGCATCGGTGGCGATCACCGCGTCACCAATCGAATTCAGGGTGATGCGCAGTCGCTCCTTCTCGTTGTGCAAGGAGGTCTCGGCCATTTTCCGGTCGGTCACGTCCGTCACCAGCATCAAGAGGCCGGACTGCTTGCGGCACACCAGCGAGACCTGGCCAAACAGCATGCCGCCATCCGGACGCCGGTATTCCAGATCGAACGACACCGAGCGCCCGTCGGCCAGGCCCGCGAGGTGCGTTTCGATCTCGGCATACACATGATTGCCCAGCACCTCCTGCAGCCGCATTCCGCGCATGCTGGCGGCCGGAATGCCGAACCACTGCCCGTCCACATCATTGGACAGGATGTTCCGGTACGTCTCATCCCAATAGGCGACAAAGGCGGGAAGGTGCTGCACCAGATCCTGCAGGTCACGCTGGGCGCAGGCCAGTTGCTTGGAGCGCAAGCGTAGCGCGAGGTGGGTCTGGATGCGTGCGCGCGCAATCGGCACGTTGAGCGGCTTATGCAGGAAGTCCACCCCGCCGAGACTGAGCGCATGCAGTTCGTTGGCGTCCTGGGTATGGGAGGTGACAAAAATGACCGGAACGTCGCGCAGTTTGGCGTCGGCCTTGATGGCCTGGCAAACGGCGTAGCCGTCCATATCCGGCATCTCGATGTCCAGCAGGATGATGTCCGGTGGCTCGCGCTGCACCGCCTGCAGCGCGGCCTCGCCACTGGTGGCGAAGTGGATTTCGCCCAAACCGCGCACGGCCTCACGCAGAATCAGCACGTTACTGGGTTGATCATCAATGATCAAAACATGTGCCGGTTCGATTATTTGATCATTGAACAACAAGATCCCCTCCTTGCCGGTTTTGCTTCGGGTAGCTGTGACTCATGCCTATGGCACCGCGATCCCAAACAATCGTCATAAGCACTATAGATCGCACATTTGGTATGTCACGGTATTAATCGGCCTGCCGTTTTGCCGCTCGCGACACCCGCGTGCAGCAAGCAAACAATATGCCGTATGACTTTTCGGCGGCAATAATGGGCCGGCGATCCGTCAGCAACGGCTCCGATCCCGGCATCGCGCGCCCTCTCCTGCCCGATAACCGGCTCCGCTGCTCCCTTCCCGCAAAAACAACACAGTTCCGCCCCGCCCGCCACGGCGTCAGCTGCACCAATCCGATGCGGCTTACCTGCGTCCGCGCTCTCTCCACCCGCACGCTTCTGGCGCATCGCAAGCCTCCTTCCCCCTTCCCGGGCGTCATCCGCACGAGTGCAACGACCAAGGTTGGCCGCAGCATCCGGTGCTCCTCATGGCACCGATAACGGGCATTGCCCATGCCCCCGTCTGGGCGGACCGCACACCCCGCAGACCCGTTCCCAAGCGGCATCCCGCCGCAAAAAAATGCACGGTGGATCAGCCTCGCCAAGGGTGGCATAATCGCGCGCCGCCTGAAATTCATTGCTTCAAGTGTTGCAAGCAAACAATGATAAATGGATTGGCGACCAATCAAAAAAATACATTAACAATAAACCGCCACTCGAGTTGCGACCGTCATGACAAATCAGCCAGACCGACAGCACCCATCCTGTCGCCCCACCGTCTCACCCTTTCCCCTGAGCGAGCTGCAGCACGCCTACTGGCTCGGAGAACAAAAAGCCTACCGCCTGCATACCCCGGCCTTTCTGCATCGCTGCTTCTTTAGCGCCACGCTCGACCTGCCGCGCCTGGAAAGCGCCATTCTTGCCGTGGTGCAGTCCCAGCCCTCGCTGACCGTCGAGATCCTGGAGGACGGCACCCAGCGTCCGCTGCCACCACCGTCTGGCATCAGCGTGCCGGTGCGCGACTACCGTCACATCACCGCCGACGCCGGCAAGACCTACCTCGCCCGGCGCAAAACCACGCTGGAATCCGAGCTGCCGCCGTTCGGCCGTGGCCTGCAGTTCAGCTGTTTCGTGGACCAGGTGGCCGACGGCTACTACGTCCACTTCCTGTTCCGCCTGATCGCCTTCGATGCGATGTCGATGTGGCTGTTCCTGAACGATATGTGCGGCGTCTACCTCGGGCGTCCCGCTCCCCAGCCGCAAGAGGCGAGCTTTGCCGATTTCGTCCAGTTGCGCCGTCAGCAGACACGCACGTTGGGTTATCAGCGCTCGCTGGAATACTGGCAGGAACGCGCCAAGGAACTGCCCAACGCGCCGGAGCTGCCGCTGGTCGATCACGACACGATCCCGGAGAAATCGGAATTCCGCCGCATCCGCATCAGCCTGAACGCAAGCCAGGTGGAAGCGCTGCACGCGCAGGCCCGCCGCTGCGGCGTCGGCGTCAACAGCCTGTTGTGCACCCTGTACGCCGACGTGCTGCGCCTGTGGTCGAAGAACCCGAACTTCATCATCAACATGCTGGTGAGCCACCGCCCGAACGACGACGACCGCTTCGCCCACGTGTTCGGCAACTTCGGTAGCACCATGCCGGTCGAGGCGGTGGAGGTGGAAGGCGGCCTGCGCGAGCGCGCCCGCGCGCTGCAACGCAAGATGTTCCGCGACCTGAAACACATGCAGGTCTCCGGCGTCGAGGTGATCCGTGCGATGGGCCGCAGCGGCAGCGTGATTCCGGCGATGCCGGTGGTGTTCGCGAGCTCCCTGGGCCTGCCGATGGGCGAGCTGCTGAGCCCGGTCGATCTGGGCTGGGAAATCCGCGCCGGCGGCCTGCAGACCCCGCAGGTGCTGCTCGACTGCCAGGTGTACATGGACGGCGAGCAGCTGACCCTGAACTGGGACTACGTGGTCGAGGCCTTCCAGCCGGGCGTGGTCGAGGACATGTTCCAGTCCTTCGGCGACCAGCTGCTGGGCCTGATCGACGGCAGCACCGCCGACACCCCGCAACTGCCGTGCGTGCCGCAGCGTAACCTCGCCGCGCGCCAGGCCGCCAACGCGTCGGCCAAACCGCTGCCGACCGGCCTGCTGCAAGACTTCTTCGCCGCCGCCTGCCGCCAGTACCCCGAGCGTCCGGCCATCATCAGCGACGCGCGCACCCTGTCCTACGACGAGCTGTGGCGCCTGAGCACCCGCCTCGCCGGCCAGTTGCGCGAGCACAAGGTTGGCCGCAACGATCTGGTCGCCATTGTCGCGCGCCGCGGCTGGCGCCAGGTGTCGGCGGCGATGGCCACGGTGCAGGCCGGCGGCGCCTACCTGCCGGTTTCCAGCGAACTGCCGGCCGAGCGCAAGGCCTGGCTGATTGGCCAGCAGGGTGTGAAAGTGGTGCTGGTCGAGCGCGACCTGGCCGACGGTTTCGAGCTGCCGGCCGGCGTCACCATGCTGATTCTGGAAGACGTGCTGCCCGACGGCGAGCCCGGCCCGGCGGTGGAGCTGCCATCGGTGCAGGGCGAGCTGGATCTGGCCTACGTGATCTTCACCTCCGGTTCCACCGGCCAGCCCAAGGGCGTGATGATCGACCACCGCGGCGCGGTCAACACCATCCAGGACATCATCGACCGCTTCGGCCTGACGCCGGAAGACCGCGTGATCGGCATCTCGGCGTTCAACTTCGACCTGTCGGTGTACGACATCTTCGGCAGCCTGGGCACCGGCGCCGCGCTGGTGTTGCCGCCATACAGCGACACCCCGTCGCCGGACGACTGGGCGCGCATGGTGCGCGAGCACCAGGTGTCGGTATGGAACACCGTGCCGGCGCTGCTGGAGATGCAGATCGAGTACCTGGGCGCGCGTGCGGCCAGCGAGCTGGCGTCGCTGCGCCTGGTGATGCTCAGCGGCGACTGGATTCCGGTCAGCCTGCCGGGGCGTCTGGCCGCGCAGCTGCCGCACACCGTGCTGATCGGCATGGGCGGCGCCACCGAGGCGTCGATCTGGTCCAACTACTTCGTGGTCGACCGCGTCGAACCGGACTGGAAGAGCATTCCCTACGGCTGGCCGCTGGCCAACCAGCACTTCCACGTGCTGACCCGCGACCTGCGCCACGCGCCAACCGGCGTGCCGGGCGAGCTCTTCATCGGCGGCATCGGCGTAGCCAAGGGCTACTACCACGACGCCGAGCGCACCGCCGCCAGCTTCATCACCCATCCGCAAACCGGCGAGCGCCTGTACCGTACCGGCGACATGGGGCGCTACCACGACAGCGGCTACCTCGAATTCCTCGGCCGCAACGACGACCAGGTGAAGATCCGCGGTTTCCGCATCGAGCTGGGCGAGATCGACGCCGTGCTCGACCGTTGTCCGGGCGTGCGCAGCGCCGCCACCATCGTGCGCCAGGGCCACAATCAGGAGCGCCAGCTGGTGACGCTGTACGTGGCGGAACACGACAAGGTCGGCGAAGCGGAACTACGCGAGCATCTGGCGCGCACGCTGCCCGACTACATGGTGCCGGCGCAGTTCATCGAGCTGGAACAGATTCCGGTGACCGCCAACGGCAAGATCAACCGCAAGGCGCTGGCCGACATCGCCGCCGCGCTGCCGCCCGCCTGCCGTGAGAAGCGCGCGCCGCGCTGCGACATCGAGCGGCGCCTGGCCGGCATCTGGCAGACGCTGCTGAACAGCGACGAACCGGGCATCGACGACAACTTCTTCGAACAGGGCGGCACCTCGCTGCTGGCGGTGCGCCTGCTCAACGCCATTGGCGGCGAGTTCGGCCACAGCCTGCCGCTGGCCTCCCTGCTGCGTCACGGCACCATCGCTGCACAGGCGGCCCTGCTGGCCGGGGGCAACGCGCAGCCGGCCAGCCGCAATCCGCTGGTCGCCCTGCGCGACGGCAACGACAGCCTGCTGGTGGTGGTCCACCCGGTGGGCGGCAACGTGCTGTGCTACCGCGAACTGACCACGCTGGTGCCGGACGGCATGGCCGTGCTGGCGCTGCAGTCACCGGGCGACGGTAGCGAGCGCGAAGTCGGCGAGCTGGCGGCAAGCTATATCGCCGCGCTGGCCGGCCAGCTGCACGGCCGGCCGTTCCACCTGCTCGGCTGGTCGATGGGCGGCGTGATCGCGCAGGAAATGACCCGCCAGCTGGAGGCCGCCGGCACACCGCCGCAAGGGCTGACCATGATCGACAGCTGGCAGTCCGCCGACAGCAGCACCGCCGAGCGGCTGCAGGGCTATGCCATGCTGCACAACTTCGTGCGCGACCTGCTCGGCAGCATGCCGATGCCGGAGGCGTTTGCCGCCATCGAGACGCTGGACGAAAGCCTGCAGGCAGAGGCGGCCCTGGCCATGCTGCGCGAAGCCGGCATCACCGGTGGGCAGATGTCGGCGCAGGAGTTTGTCTCGCTGCTGGCCGAATACCAGGCGAACTACAACGCGCTGGTGCGACATGCGCCGCAAGCGGTCAACACCGCCACGCGACTGTTCCGCGCCAGCCGCAGCCAGCGCTTCCCGCTGCTGGCCGCGTTCACGATGCCGGGCCAGCGTCCGCTCGAACTGATCGCCATGGACGAGGATCACTTCTCGATCTTCCAGGGTGCCGCCTTGCGCAGCGTGCTGGCACAGGCACTGCCGCAGCGGGAGGACGCACTGCGTTAAGGGCTCGCCCCGGCGCCGCAGGGGGCTTGCCGGCCCCCTGCCTGCCCGCACGCGCGGCAGCACCTGCGTGATGGCCGCAAGCCATGTCCGAGCGGCATGGCTGCGGCCGTTCTGCCGTGCCCATCCAAACCGAATTTCCCGGAACCATTGAATGACAAGCAAACCGACACTTCCCGATGCCGCCAACCCGCCACCGTCCGGCGCCGCCTCCGAGCCGGCGCACGGCGGCAAGGCCAGCCGCAAGGGACGCCTGATCCTGACCCTCATCCTGCTGGCCATCCTCGCCGTCTCCGGCCGCATGTGGTGGCGCAGCCATTATTTCGAAGAAACCGACAACGCCTATCTGGCCGCGCACGTCAGCATGATCTCGCCGCGCATTGCCGGCGTGGTGCACAAGGTGCTGGTGGCCGACAACCAGCTGGTCCGCGCCGGCGATCCGCTGATCGAGCTGGACACCGCCGACCAGCAGGTCAGGATTGCCCAGATCAAGGCCCAGATCGCCCAGGCCGACGAACAGATCCGCCAGATCGCCGAACAGCTGAAGCAGTCGCAGGCCGAGGCCCAGGCCGCCCAGGCCCTGGTGGCACGTGCCACCGCCCAGTTCCAGCGTGATGACGCCGAGGCCCGGCGCATGAATACCCTGCACGACGTGCAGCTGAAGTCGGTGTCCCGCTCGGAGCTGGAAAGTGCGGTCGCCGCCCGCGACAGCACCGCGGCCGAGCTGCAGGCACAGCAGTACCAGGCCCGTGCCGCCAGCGCCAAGAGCGGCGCGGTCGACGCCTCGCGTGCCGCGATCCTGGCGCAGAAAAAGGTGCTCACCGCCCAGCTGCACGATGCCGAGCTGCAACTGCAATACACCCGCCTCGTCGCGCCGGTCAGCGGCCGCATCGGCAAGAAGAGTGTCGAAGTCGGCACGCGGGTACAGGCCGGCCAGGTGCTGCTGGCCATCGTCCAGGAAGGTGTCTGGGTCACCGCCAACTTCAAGGAAACCCAGCTGCACGGTCTGCATCCCGGCCAGCAGGCCAGCGTGCGCATCGATGCCTTCCCGGACCGGGAATTCAGCGGCCATATCGACAGCTTCGCGCCGGGCTCGGGCGCGCAGTTCTCGCTCTTGCCACCGGATAACGCCACCGGCAACTTCACCAAGATCGTGCAGCGCATTCCGGTGAAAGTGCTGCTCGACGCCAAGGACACCCGAGCACTGGGCGGACGACTGGCGCCGGGCATGTCGGCCATCGTCGAGGTTGACCTGCGTCAGGGCGTCCCGGCCGCCGGATCGGCGCGCTGATGGGCGGCACCGCAAGCAACACCACCGGCCCGCAACCGCAAACGTTGGCCGCAAACGCGGCGCCGCCTGCCGTGGAGTCGGCCGTCGACGGCCGCACCTGGATTGCCATTGCCGCCGCCATTCTCGGCGTGTTCATGGCCATCCTGGACATCCAGGTGACCAATGCCTCGCTGCGCGAGATTCGCGGTTCGCTGTCGGCCACCGTGGAAGAAGGCTCGTGGCTGACCACCTCCTACCTCGCCGCCGAGGTGGTGGTGATTCCGCTGGCCGGCTATTTCATGCGCGTGTTCGGCACCCGTGCCTACATGCTGGGCAATGTCGCGCTGTTCCTGGTGTTTTCCACCCTGTGCGGCTACGCCTGGAACCTGCAATCGATGATCGTGTTCCGCGCACTGCAGGGCTTTACCGGCGGCGCGCTGATCCCGACTGCGATGACGCTGATTCTGACCCGGCTGCCGCCGTCCAAGCGCACCATCGGGCTGGCGTGGCTGATGCTGTCGAGCACCCTGGCGCCGGCTTTCGGCCCGACGCTGGGCGGCATCCTCACCAACCTGTACAGCTGGCCGTCGATCTTCTTCATCAACTGGGCGCCGGGCGTGCTGATGCTGGCGGGTCTCGCCTACGGCCTGCCGCGACAGCCGATGCAGCCGAAATTGCTGCGCGAGGCCGACTGGCCGGCGATCGGCGCGATGGTCATCGGCCTGGGGTCGCTGATCGTGTTCCTGGAAGAAGGCAACCGCAAGGACTGGTTCGCGTCCGAGATGATCCGCGGCTGTGCGCTGGCGGCCGCGCTCGGCATCGTCGCCTGGGTGGCGATCCTGCAGACGCGCAGCAAGCCCTTCGTCAACCTTGCGCTGTTCGCGCGCCGCACCTTCGGGGTGTCGTCGCTGGTCGGTGCGGCGGCGGGCATGGGCTTGTACGGCTCGACCTTCGTGCTGCCGCTGTTCCTGTCGGAAGTGGCCGGTTACAACTCGCTGCAGATCGGCGAGGTGATCATGTGGATGGGGCTGCCGCAGATCGTGGTGATGCCGCTGGCCGCGGCGTTCGCCAAGCGCATCGACAACCGCCTCCTCTGCTCGCTGGGGCTGCTGCTGTTCGCCGGCTCCTGCTTCATGAACGCCGGCATGGACGCCACCACCGGCTACGACCAGCTGGTGTTCTCGCAGGTGCTGCGCGCGCTCGGCCAGCCGCTGATCGTGCTCACGCTGTCGAACTTCGCCATCCATCGTATCGATGCGGCCAACCTTGCGTCGGCTTCCGGCCTGTACAACATGTCGCGGATTCTCGGCGGCGCCATCGGCACGGCGGTACTGGCTACCACCATCACCTGGCGCGAACACTTCCACTCGGCCCGCATCGGCGAGTCGGTGACGCTGTTTTCCGACGCGATGCAGGCACGGCTGGCGCAGCTTGGCAACCAGTTCCTCGCCCACAGCGGCGACCCGGTGGCCGCCCAGCAGCAGGCGCTGACCGCCCTCGACCACCTGGTACGGCGCGAAGCCTACGTCATGGCCTACAACGACAGCTTCTTCATTCTGGGCTGCGTGCTGTTGGGTGCGATTGCCGTGATGTGGCTGGCCGACCGGGTCGTGGCCGGCGGCAAATAGGCCCCGGCACAACGAATCACTAGAGAATGACCATGTTGAAAAAAACCCTGAGCTGTACCGCGCTGGCCGCCTTGCTGGCCGGCTGTGCCCATGTCTCGCTCCCCGCGCCACAGCATGACGAGGTGCTGCCCGCCAGCTACAAGCACGCGACGGCGCAATCGCAGAACGATGTCCCGCGCCAGTGGTGGCAGCTGTACCATGACGACACCCTGAACCGGCTGGTGGACGCCACGCTGCGCGACAACCCCTACACCCGGGTGGCCCACCTGCGCATGATCGCCGCCGAGGCGCAGAAACAGCAGGCCAATGCCAACCGCCTGCCGCAACTGGGCGCCGCCGCCGGCTTCAGCAACGCGCGCACCTCCACCAATACCGCGCTGGGCGAGATCCTCGGCTACCGCACCATCAGCGGCGACAAGTACACCCTGGGCTTCGACGCGGCCTGGCAGCTCGATGTCTGGAACCGCGTCGGCTACGCGGTGGCCGCCGCCGATGCCGGCATCGAGGCCGAACGCGCCTACGCGCGCATGGTGGAACAAACGCTCAGCTGGGAGGTGGCGATCACCTATTGGCAGTACCGGCTGGCCGAAGCGGAGCTGGCGCTGTTTAGACGCATTCGCCAGCAGCGGGCCGAGGCCGAAAGCGTGCTCGCCGGCCGCCACGCGGCTGGGCTGATCAGCGAGCTGGACCTGGCGCGCGCGCGCCTCGCGCTGCGCAACGCCGATGTCGACATCGAAGGCGCGAAGGAACGCATGAGCCATGCCGAGCATGAACTCGCGACCCTGGCCGTCAAGCCGGTGGCGCAGTTCAGCGTGCCGCAGCAGGCCGCCTACCGCTTGCCGGAGATCCCCGCCATCAGCCCCGGCCTGCCGGCCGCCATCCTGCAGCGGCGCCCGGACCTAGCCCAGTCGGCACAGAACATCCGCGCCCTGCTGGCGCAGAAGGAAATCGCCGACAGCGCGTTCTATCCGTCCATCAGCCTGACCGGCAACTTCGGCTTCGCCTCGCTGGACCTGCGCAACCTGACCAATGGCGACTCGCGCCAGTTCTCGCTGGGGCCGGTGGCCATTTCGCTGCCCATCCTCGATGGCGGCCGCATCCGCGCCAGCCAGACAGTGGCCGACGCGCGCTACCAGGAGGCGGTCAACGTGCACAAGGTGCAGCTGCTGATCGCACTGCGCGAGGTGGACGACGCGCTGAGCGAGGTGGAAGCATCCCGCAACCAGGATGCGCTGCTGCAGGCGGCGCTGCTCTCCGCCCGACGCGTGGCGCTGCTGGCGAAGGCGCGCTACGACAAGGGCGCGGTGAACTATCTGGAAGTGGCCGAGGCCGAGCGCGAGCTGTCGAACGCCGAGCTCAATGTGCGCAGCAATCACCTGAAGGGGCTGCTGGCCTCGACCCAGCTGATCTACGCACTGGGCGGCGGCTGGCAGGACACGACGCCGGCTGCCGCCGGCTAAGCGTTGCGGCCAACCTTCGTCCGCCCCCCACATCATCCATTACCAACGGTTAACCACATGTTCTATCAGAAAAACCTGCCGCTTCGGGAGCGGGTCCTGCGCGTGCTGGCAGGCAGTATCGCGATTGCCATCACCCTGTCGCTGTCGCTGAGCGGCTGGCTGAGCGCGCTGCTCATCGCCAGCGCCGGTGCCTTCCTGTTCTTCGGCTTCATCGGCTTCTGCCCGATGTGCGCGCTGGCCGGCAGAAAACCGGTCGCCCAGAAGTAAGCCCCGCCATCCGGCAGACACGCCCTCATCCCTATTAGCGAGCAACTCACCATGATTCAAAGCATCGACACCATCATCATCGGCGCAGGCCAAGGCGGCCTCGCCACCAGTTACTACCTGAAACAGCAGGGCCGCGAACACCTGATTCTGGAAAAATCCGACCAGGCCGGCAGTGCCTGGCGCGACGGGCGCTGGGATTCGTTCACCCTGGTGACCCCGAACTGGGCCTTCCGCCTGCCCGGCGCCGAATACAGCGGCGAGCAGCCGGCCGGCTTTCTCAAGCGCGACGAAGTGGTCGCCATTTTCGCCGGCTACGCCGAAAAATTCGGCCTGCCGCTGCGCACCAACACGCGGGTCACCGCCGTCGAGGCCGGCGCGGACGGCGGCTTCCTGGTGCGCACCGCGGACACCACCTACCAGGCGCGCCATGTGGTGATGGCCACTGGCCTGTTCCAGACGCCGCGCCTGCCGGCCTTTGCCGCGCGCACGCCGGCCGACATCCTGCAACTGAACTCGGACAACTACCGCAACCCGTCGCAGCTGCCTCCAGGTGGCGTGCTGGTGGTCGGCAGCTCGCAATCCGGCTGCCAGATCGCCCAGGAGCTGCACCAGAGCGGTCATCCGGTCTACCTGTGCACCAGCGGCGCGGGACGCATTCCGCGCACCTATCGCGGCCGCGACATCTTCGCCTGGGCGGCGCAGATGGGCTTTTCCGACCGCACCGTCGACCAGCTGCCCAGCCCCAAGGCCAAGTTTGCCGCCAACCCGCACATGGCCGGCAAGAGCGACGGCGGCAGCCTGAACCTGCACCAGTTCGCCCGCGACGGCATCCAGCTGCTGGGCCGCCTGCAGGACGTGCAGGACGGCAAGCTGCAGCTGGCCGGCGACCTGCACGACAACCTGGCCAAGGCCGACAAATTCGAGGCCGACATGCTGCAGGGCATCGATGCCTTCATCGCCCAGAACGGCATCGAGGCGCCGGCCGAGACGCTGCCGCAATCTCAGGACGGCTATGCCCGGGAAATCGTGCGCGAGCTGGATCTGGCAGCCAGCGGCATCCGCACCATCATCTGGACCATCGGTTACCGCTTCGATTTCAGCATGGTGAAATTCCCGGTCTTCGACGAGGACGGTTACCCGATCCAGCAGCGTGGCGAGACGGCGCAGCCGGGCCTGTTCTTCGTTGGCCTGCCGTGGCTGCACAAGCAGAAATCCGGGCTCTTGGCCGGTGTGGCCGAAGACGCGGCCCATATTGCCAGCCGCATCGCAGCCGGGGCGGCCTGCCCCGCGTGAGCGCTGCGGCCAACCTTGCATCATGCCGCGCGGCGGATGGGCGCTAGCCTCGTCAGCCAGCGCCTGGAACAACTGCGCCCGGGCAGCTTGGCGCAGCTGTTCGCCGCGCCGGAAGCCGCCCGCCTGCCGGCATGGCCGGGCACCATGCTGCGCCAGCTGTCGCTGCCACGGCTGGCGGCGCTCGTGCACGAGCTGCCGCTGGCGGGCGTCGTGCCGAACTGTGCGCAGGCCGTGCGCAGCCGCCAGCTGGCTCACCTGGCCGGACGCCTGTGCGCCGAGGCGGCACTTGAGGCGCTGGGTGGCAACCGCCATGCGGTCGGACAGGACAGCGGGGGCGCGCCACGCTGGCCGGCAGGCATGCTCGGCTCGATCACGCACGACGCCCACGGCGCCCTGGCGCTGGTGGCACACCGCCACGACTACCGCTGGCTGGGTATCGACGTGGAGCCGGTGCTGGACGAGCCCGGCTGTGCGGCCGTCTGCGAGGTGTGCCTGACCGCCGCCGAGCGCACACAGCTGGCGGCATCGCGCGACGCGGCGGCAGAGACCACGCTCCGCTTTTCAGCCAAGGAGGCCTATTACAAGGCCGTCTTCCCGCAGCTGGGCTGCGATCTCGACTTTCTTGACGTGGAACTTGCCCCGATGCCAGCAGGCAGCACCCGGTTTCGCGTGCTGCCGCTTGGCCGCGCGGCATTGCAGGCAAAGCTGCCACCGCTGGAAGGCCACTTCGCCATCGACAACGGCCGGGTCTTTTGCGGCATCGCCTGCTAGCGCAACCACCCCACCGGGTTGTTGAATGCCGGGCGCCGGCCGAGCGGTGGGGTACGATCGCGGCCACCGGCAAGTTGGAGGCTCGGCAGGCTCTCCACACCCTGCTCACGGCACGACAGTCAGGCGCCCAGCAAGAAAGGCGTCGCAGCGGAGGGGGTGAATCTACCCCTGCCTTGGTGCAGAGTGCGGATTACGGCATGGCCGTTATCGGAAAAGAAGCCGTGATAGCGCGGCTCGCCTTGTTCAGGTGGACCGAACAGGCGCCGGCCATTCTGGCAATGAGGGGATCGAGACTCCGGGCAATCGTGGATCGATCTCTCTGGATTTGCGCTGAAATGATGGCTGTCACCATGGACGGAGACAGCCATCAAGCATGAAAGCGGAACCCGATGCCGAAACCATGAGTATTGGTGTCAGCCAGGCTCTGCTGTGCTGAAATAGCTTACGCCGGTACGGCAATCACCACGCTGGATGCCTTGAAAATGGCCGAGGCGGTTTTACCTGCAGCCAACTCCAGGCTATTGCAGCTGTCATTGGTCACGATGGCCGCGACACTGCCACCGCCTGCCAGATCAATCACAACCTCCGTGTTAACGGCACCGGGTTGCACCCGGGTAATCACACCGCTCAACTTGTTGCGGGCGGAGAAGCGTGCGCCTTCCTCGTCGGTCACCACGATAATGGAGGAGGACTTGATCAGCGCAAAAGCCTCCGCGCCCGGTTTCAGCCCCAGGCTCTCGGTGCTTTCATGTGTCACGATGGCAACGATGCTCTGACCGCTGGCGGTTTGAAGCTCGATCTCGTCATTCACCGCCCCCACCTTGACCGCCGTGACCTTGCCGAGGAATTGATTGCGTGCACTGGTTTTCATTGCCATTCTCCTGATCAACAAGTAGTCGTCGGCCAGGGCTTCTGCCTGCTGCGCCAACTGACTGACAAAATTCTGATGCTCGCGCTGGATAGACTGGAAGTTCGCGACCAGCTGCACCCCGCGCTGTGTCAGCCGGGTCCCGCCTCCGCCCTTGCCGCCCGTTAGCCTTTCCACCAGTGGCTCGCCAGCCAGGTTGTTCATCGTGTCGATGGCGTCCCAGGCGGTCTTGTAGCTCATCCGTGCCGCCTTGGCGGCTTGCGTGATGGAGCCGCACTCGGCAATCTTGGCGAGCAGGGTAATCCGGTCGGCACCGCCGAAATTCTGACCATCCACGGTCAGCCATAGCGAGCCCTGCAACTGGATTGGCTTGTCTGTCGCGTCCATACCTTCGCCTCTGCGCGTGGTCAATTCGGAAAGCATATCAGGAATTGGTCACAGTGCCGGCAGCCCGGAGGGCGTAGTGCAACCACACCTTTCGACTTACCCAGCTCGGAAAACAGGAAACGTTTCCACTTCAGGTTGGCCGCATTTGCTTGATACAAGGGCAAGAAACAGCTGGCCAGCAACTCGTCCACCTCCTCCCGGCAAGCAAGCCCCATGTCTTGCCACAAGTGGCGACTGCCAAAGCTCGCCGCAGCGATGACACGCGCCAGCCACTCCCCGAGCCGGCCATGGGTGGACGCGGAGCGCCGGACGCAGAGCATGTTGACCAGATCCGTAAAATCATCCGGAGTGCTCTTCAGAAAATGGGCGTACTGCGTCTCCGTCAGCGGTTCAAGACCGCTCGCCAGCTCGGGGAAGATCTCGCCAAGCATGTCAAGCAGCTGCGCCTGGGGCAGCCCCAGCGTCCAGGTGAACAGTGGCAGATTGCCGTCCTGTGCGCCGCGCAACACGGCCGCCAGGCTGCGCCGCAAGAGGTGGGCGACGCGATCCGCCGGCACGGTGCCCTCACCTAGCGAATGGAAGTGTCCTTGCATGAAGTGGCCTCATTGGCTTTGTGGTGACAAGACGCCCGTATCTGCTTATCCGGCTCGCCGTCACGCAGCTCGACGACATGGTCACCAAAGGTTTGTACGTCCTGCGGATCATGGGTAATCAGCACCATCGGGATTTGCAGCAGCTGCTGCAAGTCGCTCAGTTCCCGACGCATGGTGTTGCGCAGCGAGGGGTCGAGTGCCGCGAATGGCTCATCCAGCAGCAACGCCTGCGGCTCGGCGACGATGGCCCTGGCCAGGGCGACACGTTGCCGCTGTCCGCCGGACAGATCATCCGGCAACTGGTGCGCCATCGCCTCCAGGCCGAAGGCGCGAATCCAGTACTCCACCTGCTCGTGCCGCTCCCGCGCCCGCGGATTGAACCAGCGGTGACTCAGGCCGAATGCAATGTTCTGACGCACGTTGAGGTGGGGAAAGAGCGCATAGTCCTGGAACAGATAGCCAACCCGGCGCGCTTGCGGCGCCAGGTCCACCCCGGCTCGGGAGTCGAAAACCGTGTGGCCATTGAGCCGGATATGGCCGCGCTCCGGCGTGAGCAGGCCGGCAATCGCCTTCAAGGTCAGGCTCTTCCCGGCGCCGGACGGCCCATAGATCACGTTGCGCTGGCTGCTGGACTGTAGCTGCACGTCCAGCGTGAAACTGCGTTTGCCAGCACGCAAGGTCTTGTAGATATCGATATCAAGCTGCATTCCCTGCCTCACTCAACGCCGCACAATGCGCCCGGGCGCCAGATAGCCCGCCGTCAACAGTACCGCGACGCATACGGCGGAGATGATGTACACCAGCATGTTGGCCAGATCGTCCTGCCCGGCCTGCACCGCTTCGTAGACGGCGACGGACAGGGTCTGCGTCTTGCCGGGAATACTGCCGGCCACCATGAGCGTGGCGCCGAACTCGCCCAGCGCCCTGGCGAAGGCGAGCAGTACCCCGGCCAGGATGCCACGCCACGCCAGTGGCAGGGTCACCCGGAAAAAGACGGCAATATTGCTGATCCCCAGTACCCTGGCGGCTTGCTCCAGCTGACCATCCACGGACTCGAAAGCCGCCCGCGCCGGCTTGAACACCAGGGGAAAGGCAACCGTGGAGGCCGCGATGACCGCGCCCTGCCAAGTGAAGATCAGGTTAACGCCGAACACATCGAACAGCCATGCGCCAAAAGGGCTGCGACGCCCCAGCAGGACCAGCAGGTAGTAGCCCAGCACGGTGGGCGGCAGCACCATGGGCAGGGTCAGCAGCGTGTCCAGCACATTACGCCCCGGGAATCTGCCCCTGGCCAGCACAAACCCTGCCGCCACCCCGAGAACGGTGGTGATGGCCGTGGCCAGCCCGGCCACTTTCAACGACAAGGCCAAGGCGACCCATACCGATTCCATCTGCAGGCTACTCTTTCAGGTCAGGGTTTCAAGAAGCCGTACTTGCCAAGAATGGTTTGGCCGGCAGGAGACAGGACGTAGTCGATGAAGCTCTTGGCTTCCTTGGCATTGCTACTGCCGGCACTCGCCGCGATCGGGTAACTGATCACTTCGTTGAGCGGCACGGTAAACGCCACTTTGACCTTGTCCGGCATCACGGCCGCATCGGTGGCGTACACGAAGCCAGCCTCAACCTCGCCGCGAGCCACGTAGTCCAGGGACTGGCGCACGTTCTGGGTATTGATGGCCTTGGCACTGACTGCCGGCCACAATTTGGCCGCCTCCAGCGCCGCTTGCGTATAGCGGCCAACCGGCACGCTGGCAGGGTTGCCGATGGCGACCTTGACCACGCCCGGCTGGGTCAGATCCTTCAGGCTCTTGATCGCCAGCTTGCTGTCGGACGGCACGGTCAGCACCAAGGTGTTGCGCACAAAGTCACGCCGGCTACTGGAAACCACCATCGCCTGCTTGACGGCCAGGTCCATGGTCTCCTGATCCGCCGACGCAAAGACGTCCACCGGTGCCCCCTTGGCCATCTGCTGCAGCAGCGCGCCCGAGGCGCCGAAATTCAGAAGGATCTTGGTGCCGGGATTTTTTGCCTCGAATGACTGCGCCACCTCCTTGAAGGCATTGGTCAGGCTGGCAGCCGCCGAAACGGTGACATCGCCCGCGGCAGCAAGGTTGCCGGTCATGAGCAGTGCGGCACTTGCGATTACTTTCAAAGCGGACTTCATGACATCTCCCTGATGGTCGTCTTTCATCGCAATATAGCCAGATACATAACGCCACTCAATACTCCTTACGGCTTAGTCCATGCCGGGATGACGGACAACGCTCAACGGATGCGAGGGGTGAGACCAGGACTTCGCATGTGACTGGTGTGTTCTGCCGGGTGAGCTTGAGTGCAGTGGTGGCCAGTCCACTCGAACATAAACACCATTGCTCATGTGAGCTTGGTTAGTGATGGAGGGGGAGCAAAAGACCCCCGGGCAGGCTGGACACCATGAAATTTCCTGATTGGCTGAGCCGACTCCGCCACCTGCGCCATGGTCTCAAGCGCGGCCAGTACCTGGCTACCGGCGGCTTCCATGGCGACCACGGAGGCTAGAGTAGTGACAGGGTCTCCGCAGCTGTGGGCAGTCAGAGCATCCTGGACGTGTTTGTGCAGGCTCAGGTGCGGCCCATCCATGTCCTTGTAGCCGGTCAGATGGGAGTGCAGCTGCCCCTCGCCGGTGTAGTACCACTTGCCAAGGCGACATTGGGTGTGGTCAACGAAGTCTTGTGCGCCTTCTTGCGACATGCCGAAGAGGACACGATAGACGCGGAACTTGAAGAGCAGGTGGTCGATTTTGGCCACCTCACAAAAGCCCCGCAGGGACGAGGCGGTCGTGCTGCGCTCTGCGATGCGTGCCAGTTCGAGCACGTGACTCATGGTGACGGCGGCAGCCTTACCGTTGCGGCTGAATTCCCCCGCTTGCGTGGCAAGAATTTCCATCTGGCTGCGGCTGGCAGTGCTGTCATTACGCATGGCAGCGACCAGGTCGGCGATTTCGCCGGTCGCTCCGGTGGTTCGCTCTGCCAACCTGCATACCTCGTCGGCCACTACCGCGAAGCCGCGCCCGGCGTCGCCTGCGCGGGCCGCCTCGATGGCGGCATTGAGGGCGAGCAGGTTGGTCTGGTCGGCAATGTCCTTGATCAGTTGCACAATGCCGCCGATCTGCCGGGCGCGCCCGTCCAGGCTGGATACCTGTTCGGCGGCAACGGCTGAGTCCCGGGCCAGGTAGCCGAGCTGTTCGGCGATGGCAGAGATCTCCATGGTGCATTGATCGGCGACGACGCAGGTTTCGCGGGCACGGTCCCGCTCGGCACGCATGCCCAGAGCCAGACCGCCCATGCTGGTCTGCGCGTGGGTCATGGCGGTACCAACACTTTGCAGTTGTTCGAGTAACTGCTGGGTTTGCGCATAACGCGCTTCGGCGCTCTGCCGCTGCGTTTCGCTGGCGTGGTGCTGGGCCCCGGTCTGCGCCAATCTGGCATCTCGTTCGGCCAGTTCGCCTTCGAGCACGGCGATGCGCGCCAAGGCGGCGCTCAGGTGTTTTCGTAGAACAATCATGGGGGCTCCCTAGTCTTTTCGCCGCTGTCGGTCGGCCTCGACGATGGCGCGCACTTGGGCTTTATCGTAAAGCCGGGGCAGGTGTTTGGGGCAGTTCCAGTCAAAGGCCTCGACGCGGATGAGGACCAGTCGCTCGACCGGAGCATCGTACGCGGGATCGATGCAGGCCTCGCTCAGTTGCGCTGCGGCGGCAACCTCAAGCAGCGAGGCACGGCCCCACAGTTTGAGGCGGCGCCCCTGGGCGTAGTCGGTCAGGATCAGTGCCACCCGGTCATCGCCGGCCACGTTACCTTCGCTGATGTATTGACGGTTACCGGCGAAGGAGGCGTAGGCCAGCGTCCTGGCGTCGAGCACCCGCAAGAAACCGGTCGGCCCGCCCCGGTGCTGGACGTAAGGCCAGCCGGTCTCGGATACCGTGGCCTGGTAGAAGCTGTTTCGCTCGGCAATGAAGGCAGCCTCGCGAGGGCCCAGTTGGCTCCCTGGCTCCGGTCCGTCCCGATCCGCCCCTTCAAGCAGAGGGCGATAGGCCTGGCGGCTGCCGTTGGTTTCCTGGGCGGCAAGAACCCGGGGGGTGAAGGCAATGCGGGCAAAGGCGCGGGGCATGGCGGACCTCCTGCTCGTTGAGATGCCCCGCGCCGGGCGGGGCGACGGACATCAGGCGGCTTTACGCGGCTCTACCTTGGGGAAATCGACCTCGGTGGCGGCCACGTTATTGACGTAGTTGGTCAGCAGATTGAGGGCCACGTTAAGCACGATCTCGACCACTTCGCCGGGACCGAAGCCGGAAGCACGCAAGGCGGCCAGTTCGGCATCACTCACCTGACCGCGCGACTCGACTACCCGGCGGGCAAAGCGCAGCACCGCATCGGCCTTGGCATCTACGGAGCGCCCGTCGCGGGCGGCATCCACCTCGGCGGCATCAAGCTTGGCCAGGTTCGTCGCCAAGTAGCTATGGGCGGCCAAGCAGTAGTCGCAGCCGTTCAACTCGGCCACGGTCAGCGCGATCCGCTCGCGCAGGCGCACATCGAGGTAGCCTTTGGCTAGCGCGCCGTTGAGCGCCAGGTAGCCTTCGAGGGCTGCCGGGCTGTTACCGACCAGCTTCATCAGATTGGGAACCACGCCCAGTTGTTGATGAACTGCCGCGAGCAGCGGTTGAGCGGCGGGTAGAGCGTGTTCGACAGCGGGAATAGGCAGACGGGACATGGTAATTCTCCTGACTTGATGAGAAGGGCCTCGCCGTCACGACAAGCTGTGCAGCAGCGGGTGACGTCACTTTGCCAAACTCCACTTGAAAGAAGAATCCTCATCAAACACAATTCATTATTCCGTTAAATGGAATAATAAAATGGACCGCTTTCATCTGATGAGCACCTTTGTCGCGGTGGCCGAGGCCGAGAGCTTTGCCGGCGGCGCCCGTCGTCTGGGACTCTCGGCACCGGCAGTGACTCGCGCTGTGGCCGCCCTGGAGGCACGTCTCGGGGTCAAGTTATTACACCGGACTACCCGCCTGGTGCGCACCACCGAAGCCGGGCAGCGCTATCTGGAGGACGCTCAGCGCATTCTCGCCGAGGCCGACGAGGCCGACGACACCGCCGCCGGGATCAACGCCAGCCTGCGCGGCCATGTGACCGTGACGGCCCCAACCCTGTTTGGCCGGATTCACGTTACTCCACTGCTGGTCGACTTCATGCAACAGCATCCGCAGTTGCAGATTTCAGCGCTGTTTCTCGACCGGGTGGTCAATATGCTCGAAGAAGGGATCGACGTCGGCGTACGCATCGGCGAATTGCCCGACTCAGATTTGCGGGCCCAGCGGGTGGGTGAGGTGCGCCGCGTGGTTTGCGCCTCGCCCGAATATCTGGCACGGCATGGCACCCCGACGCACCCTGAGCAGTTGCTGGCGCACCAGATTATCTCGGCCTCTGCCGTCAGCCCCACCGTTGAGTGGAAGTTCGAGGCCGAAGGAATGCCTCTGGCAGTGCGCATCCACCCCCGTATGCAGGTCAGCAGTAACGACGCGGCCATCGTCGCGGCGACTCGGGGTGCGGGCATTACCCGGCTACTTTCATACCAGATCAGGGAATGGGAAAGCGCGGGACGACTGCAGGTGCTGCTGACCGAATACGAGCCACCACCCTTGCCCATCCATGTGGTACACCGCAGCGGTCCCAATGGAGCCGCCAAGGTTCGCGCACTGGTGGATCATCTGGTGGCCAGCTTGCGCGCAGGGAAGCCGGAACGATACTAACGGCCCCTTGAAAGCAGTTGACCGACAGCTATCTGACACATTACCGACTAAACCCGAACAGCGGTTCAAGACCGGCTTAGGCCAAATTTCAGACGCTCCCCAGTGATCACTGTTGACCACCAAGACTGGATAAAGCCTCGTGGCCACAGAAAGCCACCAGCTCTTGCTTTCAACTTAGTGTCTTGTTTTTGGCTTCATTTGCCCAGAAAACCACTGTTCCGGCCTATTAAAGTCGTAAACAAGCCCCCCTTCCCCACCTAGCTTTCAGCGGCACGCTTACAACTCATATCTTGGCTAAAGTCGTAAACAAACCTGCATCACCAGCCAAATTCGCCCTCAGATCGTTAATTAAAGTCAAAAACACAAATCACATTACCAACTCTGTAGCATTGGCAAAAACGCCAGCGCTCGTTGCCAGATCTGCCGGGTTCGGAGCCAAACCGTCTCCTGCCAGTCGTGATCGGCCGGCCAGAACTGTTCAAGCAACGCCTGCTTGATCCGTCGTCCGGACTGATCAAAAGGGTCGCCGTACAGATGCAGCCACTGATCATCGCGCAGGATGCTGTGAATCTGCTCGCCTTCGAAGGTGCCGCACTCGATCACGAATGGCATCAGATGCAACTGCGGCAGTGCATTGAGCAGTGCCTGCGATGTATAGCCGGTCGCGGTTGCTGCCACGCCAGTGTCGCTGCGGCTATCGGCGCCAGTGAGCAGCGTGTACAGCCAGGGGCCGTAGCTGTGGCGGGCATCATCGAGTGCCGGATACGGGGCCTGTGCAATAGTCAACAGCATCGGGTGACCGTAGGCGCCGGCGCCGGTGTGCAGATCAAAACACATCGCCACCTCGGCCCGGGCCAGATGGCGTGCTATGATCGCGTGTAGCGTCCGGTTGGACCAACTGGCGGCCTGTCCGCCGTAGAACAGTCCGTCGGCATGAGCGTACTGGCCGGCCTCGACGATGGCCATCACCGCCGACCAACCTTGCGCAGCAATCTGAGCTCCCAGCATGGCATCGGCGCGACGCCGCTCCGGGCCTTCCAGCTCCCTGCAATTGTAGATTTCGTGCAGCGCCTCGTAGCGCTCGTTGCGCGGCAGCGGCCGGCTGAAATCGAGGTAGTTGCGGTTGAGGTCGATATTGTCCTCATTTACACGTCGTATCCAAGCGGTGCCCCACGGGTTGATCAGGTGGATCATCAACACCGCCACATCATCCGGTAGGCTACCCCGATTGAACTCCTGTAGCCACCTGGTCTGGCAGGTAGAGCCGTAGTAGCCCTCGACACCGTGCGTGCCGGACAGTGCAACCAGCACCCGCTGCGCCTCCGGATTGCCTAGCAGCGCGACGTCGGTGGCCAGCGGCTCGCCAAATGGGCCGCGTAACGGATGCGGATACTCAGTCAGTATGGCGCCCGCAGCCGTGGCGGCCACCAAAAACTGTTCACGCAGGCTTGAAAAGCTGGCACGTGACAGAAAACCTGAACTCATCTCTATCTCTCGTAAAAAAAGAAAAATCTCGCTCACTGCCGAGTCTGAAGTGTTCAATGAAGTGGTAACGTCGGCTCAAGCACCACTGGTGGGCAATGACTCCGACCTTGACGTGCGACCAAGTGCACGATGGAAGACGGTCCGACAGCGCCGCCTCAATGTAGTACTCGACGCGTTGTAGCGACGCCACCTGAACCAAATACTGATTTGAAGTAACTTGGGTGATGTCCTACCGAACGCTCTCGGTAACCTGCAGCAGGTTGACCCTGCTCTACTTTCACCTACACCGGTTCATTGCTTTCGAAATACAGTTTGCAGGAGTAAAACACTGGGCGGCCGGGTTTGAGCTGCAGTGCCTCGATACGATAGCGATCGTCACGCACGACAACTTCGCCGGAAATGCCGTGAACCTCCACTAGCGTGAGTGGGTATTTGCACTGAACACCAAATGTGTAGGTGCCATGAGGACGGGGCGGCTCCAGATCTGTGCCCAGCCCACTCAATGCAGGGCTTCCGGTCATACAAGCCTCCCAAAGTGGTGAGTCAGGACACGCTCGGTCGGCTCCTGATCTCCGTCTTGGCATTCATCGGATTGAATGAAATTCTTGATTTCTGCATAGACGACTTTGCCCATTACTGTCATAGGATGCCCGGCGCCGTTCGGCACCGGGCTGCATGTTATTTCAGCTTGCCGGATAGGAATTGGGCTAGGCGTTCGCTCTTTGGTGCAACCAGCACTTCCTTCGGATGGCCCTGCTCCTCAATACGGCCCTGATGTAGGAAGATTACGTGATTGGATACCTCACGAGCGAAGCCCATCTCGTGCGTCACCACCAGCATGGTGCGACCTTCTTCAGCCAACGTTTGCATTACCTTCAGTACCTCGCCGACCAGTTCCGGGTCGAGCGCCGAGGTCGGCTCGTCGAACAGCATCACCTCCGGCTCCATCGCCAGCGCGCGGGCGATCGCCACGCGCTGCTGCTGCCCGCCCGACATGTGCGACGGGTACTTGCCCTCGACGCTTTCCGGCAGCCCAACCTTGGCCAGGTACTTGCGCGCGCGCGCTACAGCCTCGTCGCGGCTCACCCCGAGCACGTGCATCGGCGCTTCGATGATGTTCTCCAGCACCGTCATGTGGCCCCAAAGGTTGAAGTGCTGGAACACCATGGCGAGCTTGGCGCGCATCTGTTGCAGCTGCCTCGGATCGGCCACGCGCAGCGCGCCCTGCTTGTCCGGCGCGGTGCGGATCGCCTCGCCGTTGAGCATGATGCCGCCGGCGCAGGGCTGTTCGAGGAAGTTGATGCAGCGCAGGAAGGTGCTCTTGCCCGAACCGCTGGAACCGATGATGCTGATCACGTCACCGGCCTTGGCCTTGAGCGACACGCCCTTGAGCACTTCGTGGTTGCCGTACTTCTTGTGCAGTTCATCCACGGTCAATTTGTACATTTCAATCTCTCCCAATACGGCGAATCAATGCGCCTGCGGTTTCAGGAAGGCGAGCCAGCGCATCTCGCAGCGGCGGAACAGCCAGACCAGCGTGAACACGATCACGGCGTACAGTGCGGCGGCGATGCTGAAGGCCTCGAACGAGGCGTAGGTGGCGGAGTTGACGTCGCGTGCCACCTTGAGGATGTCCGGCACTGTGGCGGTGAATGCCAGCGTGGTGGAATGCAGCATCAGGATCACCTCATTGCTGTAGTACGGTAGTGCGCGGCGCAGCGCCGAAGGCAGGATGATGCGGCGGTACAGCGTGAAGCCCGACATGCCGTAGGCGCGCGCCGCCTCGATCTCGCCGTACGGCGTGGTGCGGATTGCGCCGGCGAAGATTTCCACGGTGTAGGCGCAGGTGTTGAGCGCGAACGCCAGCAGCGTGCAGTTGATGCCCTCGCGGAAGAAGGCGTCCAGCAGCGGCTGGGCGCGTACCGACTCGATGCTGTAGATGCCGCTGTAGAACACCAGAAGCTGGATGTAGAGGGGCGTGCCGCGGAACACGTAGGTGTAGAACCACACCGGGCCGCGGATCAGCGGGTTCTCCGACACCCGCGCCACCGCCAGCGGTACCGCCAGCACGAAGCCGATGGCGATCGAGGCCACCAGCAGCCACAGGGTCATGGCCACACCGGACAGGTGGTAGCCATCGCTCCACAAATAGGCCTGCCAGTATTGCTGCAAGATTTCGTTCATAGTGTGGCCTTTCTGACGCCGGCCGAGTAGCGCCGCTCCAGCCAGAGCAGGGCGCCGTTCGATACCGTGGTGATGGCGAGGTAGATCAGTCCACCTACCATGCAGAAATAGAACAATTGCATTGAGTTCTTGCCGGCATCCTGGGTCGCCTTGACGACATCGGACAGGCCGATGATGGACACCAGGGCGGTGGCCTTGATCATCACCTGCCAGTTATTGCCGATGCCCGGCAGGGCGAAACGCATCATCTGCGGGAACAGCACGCGGCGGAACACCTGCCACGGCTTCATGCCGTAGGCCACCGCCGCCTCGATCTGGCCGCGCGGTACGGCCTGGAAGGCGCCACGGAAGGTTTCGGTGAAATAGGCGCCATAGATGAAACCCATGGTCACTACGCCGGCCAGGAAGGGGTCGATGTCGATCTGTTCGACGCCGGCCCACTCGGTGGCCTGGTTGAGCAGTATCTGCAGGCTGTAGAACAGCAGCAGCATCAGCACCAGGTCGGGCACACTGCGGATCAGCGTGGTGTAGGCGGAGGCAAGACCGCGCAACAGGCGGCTGCCGGACAATTTGGAACTGGCACCGATGAGCCCGATCAACACCGACGCCAGCATCGACAGCAGCGCCAGTTTGATCGTCATCCAGGCGCCACTTGCAATCAGCGGGGCGTGTCCGAATTTTTGTGTAAACGGGTTTCAGGTTAAAGCTGGGCGATGCGCTCGCCGAACTCGATGGTAAACCGGTTCAGTGCGGCTTTCCAATCCCGGATCGGCATGGTCCATTTCTTGCT
>JACCDZ010627590.1_pt1 | contig 33330 bp, 22 predicted proteins | sample 7449551 | NCBI WGS metagenome assembly JACCDZ01 (sample SAMN15323452, study PRJNA562643) | freshwater metagenome | isolation source: river surface water | place: USA:Blue River Watershed | collected 2017-08-18 | reverse complement strand
GAGGCTGGAGCGCGGCTGGCGATATCCATCAATACCAAGCCCTTGAGGGTGCGTACGCGATTCTTGAGCGCACGATTCGCGGCGGTGTCTGCTTGCTTGGAGAGATATTCTTCGGCCTGGCCAAGCTTGAACTGGCGCTCCATGTTCTGGACGCTGATGGCACTGCCGGACACGCTCTTGCCGTCACGAGCAATCTGGCGGCCACGCTTTTCCAGAATCAGCCAGCGATCAGCCACAAGACCGAGGCGCTTTTCTGTGGCATCGACGCGCGTGCCGATGCCGGCCAGTGAGCCTTGCCGCTTTTGCATGACGGCCGCCATGTCACGCATGGCTCGCAGGTCTGCACTGCGATTGGCCAGCAGGACCTTGAGGCGCAGCAACTGCTCATACTGCTGGAAGCCTTCGTTGAACGGGTGCTCTGCGAACAACTCATAAAGCAGGGAGATTGCCTTGGAGTCAGCCGGATTGACGGAGGTAGGCACATCCATTGGGTCGGCATTTGCGCCACCATTTGTGCTCGGGCTCAGCTGCTCCAGCCACTCCGGTTGCTTGATGGACTCAGACAGTTTCTCCAGATCTTCAAGCTGGTTATTAAGCGTAGTGATGGCCAGTTTGTAGCCAAAGAAGGCCTGCTGATTGGCGTTGAGGGCCTCATAGGCACGTGGTGCCAGAATCATGGCTTCCTGGACAGAGGGGTCACCAGGATTACGCGTGAGCAACTCGAGCCAGAAAGACAGCGAGCGCTTGTAGTCCTTTTTTTCATAATTGGCGTAGCCCAGAGCCAGCAGGGCTGCGTTACTGAAGGGGCCTTCGAGACGCACATTGATCAGGGCATCCCGGGCCTTTTCCGGGTCCTGCAACTGCAGGTAGTTGTAACCAATCGCCAGGGCGGCGCGGTCTTTCAGGGCATTGGTTTCAGAGTCGCTGACCGGCAGGTTCATGACCTGCTCCAGCAGCCGCACGCCTTCCGGGGAACGACTGGCGCGCAAATGCGCAACGCCGGTGTTGTAGGTGGCGTAAGCCCCCAGCGGTGAACTCAAGGAAATCGGTGCCATCAGATTGCGGGCCGCATCGAACTCGTTGCGGCTCATCAGCACATTGGCCAGCATGACGCGGCGCTCGGCCTCAAGGCCGGTCACCTGGGTGTCCAGCGGCACATTGAGTATGCGTTCGGCTTCGAAATAGTTGCCTTGCTGGTATTGCAGGCGCCCCTTGCGGAACAGGGTTTCGTTGCGGGTCTGAGAGCGCATGTCGCGGCTGGCCATACGCGAAAAAGTCGTATCGGCCTCGTCCGGCATGCCAAAAGCGGTGTAAAGGTCGCCCAGCAGCAGTTCGGAGGTGGTGACACTGTCGTCAATACGTCCCATGGACTTGGCGAGCAGTATGTTGTTGAGGGCGGCGAAGCTGTCGCCCTGATAAAAGTTGTACATGGTAGTGCCCAGCACAACTTCGTTCGCTTCCTGGCGAACATTGAGCCGGGTGCGCAGATCGGCAGCGTTAGCAACCTGTTGCAAGCTAAAAGCAGCGACGGCAAGCGCAAGCAGTTGCGGGGCGCGTCGAAAACGGAACGGCTGATTCATGGCCCTGATAATCCTTGTACGGCTGCCAGACTTACTTACTGTATTTCCCACTCCCGGAAGCGGATCTCGCCCTGAGTATGGGTGGCATTGTCTGCCGCCTTGATTTCAATGACCTTGCGGGCTGCGCCCTTGGTGAAGGTGTAAGTTGCGGTACGCTGGAAGTCTTTGCCGCCCGGATCGTAGCCGGTCATGACCGTCTTGAGTGTGTGCTGGCCACTACCGAGATTGCCGGCATAGATACGCTGCATGCCGCCTTTGGCGAGTGCGCCGTACTCTTGCTCACTGTAATAGTGATAACCGACATTCTTGTCGTCGATGAGGACATTGACGTCGACAATCTTGACGCCAGAGCCTGGCTCTACCGAAACGACGATGGCGGTTTCAGCACTGGGAAACAGCAGCTCGTTTTCTAGCTGGGAAATATCACGATTGAGGTTGAGCAGCTCACCTTTCATGCCTTGCAAATCAGATGGCAGAGGAACATCGGCTGCCAGCACAGGCGTGGAGAGTCCGTAAGTGGTGATGAGGCCCAGCAAAGACAGAGCAAGCAAGCGTCCACGAGTCATTGTGATTAATCCAGAAAACAGATTGGTTGAAATAAGAGGCGTGAGCCTTTTTCCTGTGCTCAAAACCGCGGGTCTCTTGCTCTCAGCAACAATCGTGCAAAGAGGCTCTGCCCTTGAATTGCGGGCTATTAACGCACACTACCATTCGTCCGTCAAAGCCCTGAAATCTCGTTCTTTCAGGCTCTTGCAGCCGTAATTTCATGCCAGTGTAATGACAGTTTCTTACTCATCATGGTGGCCGGATATTGCCCCATTACAGTGCTTTTGCAAGAACGCTGACTTGACGCTCATTGGTCATTTCCTGCCGTTGGTCTGTGAGGCATGCCGCGAATGTACTGCCGTGACGCAAGTCCGTGGCAGGCGCCCGCGCATGAAGTCTGCTGGCTGTTGATTCCGGCAAGTGACTTGCCAGCATGCCGCTTGCTCGGCAGAGTGCAGCCAACTCATTGATGACGCCTTGCCAGATGTATTTGCTTGCTGACGAGAATATCCCCCTGCTCTCCGAGTTTTTTGCCGGTTTTGGCGAGCTGCATACGCTGGCCGGCCGCGGCATGCGTGCAGAGGATGTGGCGCTGGCGGATGTCTTGCTGGTGCGTTCGGTGACCAAGGTCAGCCGTGATCTGGTTGCTGGCAGCCAGTTGCGTTGGGTCGGCACGGCCACCATCGGCCGGGATCATGTCGACAGCGCGGCATTGGCGGAAAAGGGCATTGCGCTGGTGTCGGCGCCCGGCTGCAATGCCCGCGCGGTTGGTGAGTATGTGGCAACGACACTGGCCTTGCTGGCGAAAGAACAGGCTTGGCGTCCTCAGGATAAAACCCTGGGGATTGTCGGCTTGGGCAACACCGGCCGTGCTGTTGCCGAGCTGGCTGCCGTGCTCGGTTTCCGCCTGATCGGTTGTGATCCCGCGGTCAAACTGCCGGGGGTGTCTTCGGTTGATTTCGACGTCCTGCTGGCTGAGGCCGATATCCTGACTTTTCATGTGCCACTCACGCACAGTGGCCCGCATGCCACCCGGCATTTACTCGATGCGGCTGCATTGGCGGCATTGCCAGCCGGCCGCATCCTGATCAACTGCAGCCGTGGTGCTGTCGTGGACAATGCGGCCTTGTTGATGCACCTCAGGCGCTACCCGGGGCGCATCACCGTGGTGCTGGATGTATGGGAGGGAGAGCCCTGTCTTGATCCTGCTCTCTTGCAGGCAGTGCGACTGGGCTCGCCCCATGTGGCTGGTTATAGCCAGGAAGGAAAATGGCGCGGCACTGCCATGCTCTACGAGCAGTTCTGCCGGTTCATGGGCGTGCCTGCAGCGATAGCTCTGGAGGCGGTGCAGCCGCCTGAGCTACCTCGGCCCCTGCATGTTCCAGCTGGTCTTTCCGTGCCTGAGGTCTTGGCCGGTGTCATGACCCAGGCTTGTCCGCTCTTGGATGATGATGCCGCTTTGCGCGCCAGCATGGCGGCCAATGACCGTGGGGCGGCGTTTGATGCCCTGCGCAAGTGTTATCCTCCGCGGCGCGAGTTCACGGCGCAGCGCGTGATTTTGCCGGCAGTGCATCCGGCCTGGCCCATCCTGGCTGGCTTGGGCTTCCGGCCAGCCTGAGCGCTCGGCAGCTTGCTGGCGGGCGGAGCGGTCTTTAAACTCGGGCGCTTGCACGGGCCCGTACGGCGGGTTGCCGCATTTCATAACAACAAAGCTGCCGGGCAATGACACTGGTGGCAGCAACGGGAATCCTTCATGTCCAGACTTCTCCAGACCCTCCTGCTGGCCTGCTGCCTGCTGGCGTCGCTTGCGCAGGCGGCGGATGCCGATGCACCGCTTCTGGGCAGCAGCAAGGCAAAGATCACGATCGACAATCCGGATGACATTTATGTCGGCATCGGCCTTTTCAGCGATATGGTCAACCTCAATCTCGAGTATGTAACGGACGACTGGGGCTATATCATGCTGCGCGCCGGCCGCTTCCATAGTATTGGCGAGGGTTTTGCCGCCAATGCCAGCTGGCGCAAGCCGCTGACCGTCGACGACAAGCTGGGCAGTGGTTATTACATCGGTGTGTTTGGCGGCCAGGTTTCTGGCGACATCCTTGATGGTGAGGTTTATCAGCGCTTGGGCGGTGGTGCCGAGATGGGCTATCACTGGGTCACTGAATTTACCCGTGCTGAAGCGACCATAGGTATAGGTGCTGCATTGGCCGAGAAGAACGAGGTCACGGGCAATGAGCTGACCGCCGAGCCCACGATTTTCTTCAACTTCAATATTGCCTTGGGTTACTGATCCATTACTGCTATCCGTCCCCCACTAGCGCCTCTTTTGGCGGCGATGCCGTGATCAGGATGGCTCCACTATTCCTGAAAAGTTTTTCATCATGACGCCAAGCTTTCGCGTCACCCATGACAAGGCTCTCTACGAGGCTGCCTGGCAGGCTTCGCGAAGATGGCATTGGCGTTTGCGCTGGTCCCGCCAGCTTGAGACCGATTTCCAGCATTATTATGCGGACCGTTATCGCAGCCAGATGGTGCTCGGTCTGGCAGTAGGCGCTCTCGCCATGGTGGTGTCGGTATTCGAGGACTTCCTGATTCCAGCGGGCCAGCGGGACATGCCGCTTTTCATCCGCTTTGGTCTGGTGTTCCCCTCGGTTCTCATTCTGGTTTTTCTCATTTCCCGGCCTTCACTGTCGCGGTGGCAGCAGCCCATCCTCATGTTGTCCACGCTGGGCGGTGCTTCTGCCTTTTTGCTCATGGCTTTTTTTGTGAGCTCACCGCTGGGGCGCATGTATGTTGATACGCTGATGCTGATACAGATGTTCGGCCTCACCTTGCTGCGCCAGCAGTTCTCCTATGGAGTCGCTTGTGTCCTGGTGATTGTGGCGGGAAGCACTGCCGCTTTGATGCTCCTGGATTTTCCCGGTACGCATGCCGACAGACTGATTGATCTCATGCTCATCATCTTTGCCGGCATTCTTTGCCTGGTCGCGAATTACATGATGGAGCGATCGGCACGTTCAGACTATCTGCAGCAGCGTTTGCTCGAGGTGGGGCAGCAGGATCTTGAAAAAACGAATGCGCATTTGCAGTTGCTCTTGCGCAGTGATGGCCTGACCGGTATCGCCAACCGCCGTCATTTTGATGACTGTCTGGCAGAGGAGTTCCGGCGTGCGGTGCGCGCGCGGACGTCTTTGGCCCTGCTCATGATCGATATCGACTCCTTCAAGCAATATAACGACAGCTATGGTCATCAGGCCGGTGATGAAACCCTCGTGCGAGTGGCGCAAGTGCTTGCCTTGTTTGCGCGGCGTCCGGGCGATGTGGCGGCGCGCTATGGTGGTGAAGAATTTGCGCTGATCCTGAGTGGTAGCAATGAGGCAGATGCCCTTGTGATTGCGGATGAAATCGTGGCGCATGTATTCGAGAAAAACATACCGCATCGCAGTGCCAGGGTCAGCGATCGTGTCACGGTGAGCATAGGGGTGGCTTCCTTGCAGCCCGATCAGGATGCGTTTGATGAGGCAGAGCTCATTGCCAGAGCTGATCAGGCACTTTATTTTGCCAAGAGCAGTGGGCGTAATCGGGCGCGCAGTTGGAGTGCATTGCAGGAAGGCAGTACAAGCTAGGGGCGTGATGGCAGGAGTTCAAGACATGAAAAAGCCGGCAAGTGCCGGCTTTTTCATGTCTGCGCTTTACGCTGGTTTCAGCGCTTGCTGCCATCGTCGCTCGGGCTGCGGTTTTCATCACCGAAGCTGCGCCGGGTCTTGTGCTCGATACGCACGGGCGGCTTGTCACCGGCATCACGTACCGGGCGCTCGCCGTAAGCCGGGCGTGCGCTGCGATCAAAGCCGGGACGTGCAGCAAAACCTTCGCTGCGCGGCTTGCGGTCACCGAAATCACGACGCGGCGGACGGTCGCCATAAGCGCCTTCGCGGGCCGGACGATCACCGAAGCTGCGCCGCTGCTCGCCAAAACCGCCTTCGCTGCGCGGCTTGCGGTCACCGAAGTGGGCTGCGCTGCGGGGCTTGCGATCAAGGCCGGTGCGCTCCATGAAGTCACGGCGCTGGACTTCGCCAAAGCCACCTTCCATACGGGGCTGGCGATCACCGAAATCGCGACGTGGACGGTCAGCACCTTCGCGCGGAGCGCGATTGCCAAAGTTGTCGTCACGGGGGGCACGGTTGCCGAAGTTGTCGTCACGCGGCGTACGCTGTTCACGGTCAGCAAAGCTGCGACGTGGCTCGCCGCTGCCTTCGCTGCGCGGCGGACGGTCAGCGAAATCACGACGCGGCCTGTCGCCATAAGAAGGACGGTCGCCTTGCGGACGTGCTGCGCGATCGGCATAAGGACGATCACCCTGCGGGCGGTCGGCACCTTCACTGCGCTGCGGACGATCCGAGAAACGCTTCGGGCGCTCGTCGCGTGCCTGACGATCCTTGTGACCCCAGCGCGACTTGTCATTGAAGGTGCGGGGACGGTCGCTGTCACGACGGCGCGGTTCCAGGCCTTCTATGGTCAGCACGGCCAGTTGCTGCTGCGTGAACTGTTCGATGCGACGCAGCACACCGCGATCACGCGGGCCCACCAGCGAGCAGGCAATGCCGGTACGGCCGGCACGGCCGGTACGGCCGATACGGTGCACATAGTCTTCAGCATTTTTCGGCAGATCGTAATTCACCACATGGCTGATGCCGGGCACGTCGATGCCGCGTGCGGCCACATCCGTGGCCACCAGCACCTTGGTGCGGCCGGTACGCAGGCCGGTGAGGGTGCGGTTGCGCGAGCTCTGCTTCATGTCGCCATGCAGGGAGTCCACGGCAAAGCCGTCTTCGGCCAGTTCATCCGCCAGACGATCGCTGTCTATGCGGGTGCCGGCGAAAATGATGGCCTGGTTGACGTCGGGGTTGGCGAGCAGGCTGAGCAGCAGCTTCTTCTTGTGCTCCATGTCGTCAGCGTAATAAACGCGCTGTTCGATCTGTTCGTGCTTGGTCGTGTGGCCGGCATCCACGGCAATGCGCTCGGGATTTTTAAGCAGGTTGGCGGCGAGCTTGGCCATGCGGTCTTCCACGGTAGCGGAGAAGAGCAAGGTCTGGCGCTCGGCGGGCATGGCGGCGGCAATCTGCTCGACGTCGTCGATGAAACCCATGTCCAGCATGCGGTCGGCCTCATCCAGTACCAGCATTTCCAGACGTTCGAAGACGATGCGGCCGCGGCTCATGTGGTCGAGCAGGCGACCGGGGGTAGCCACCATGATGTCGTAAGGGCGGGAGAGCAGCTTGTTCTGCGCCGGGAAGGGCATGCCACCCAGCACGCTGACGGTGCGTACGCCACGCAGTTCTGAGCCGTATTTCTGGGCGGCGGCCGTGACCTGCTGGGCCAGCTCGCGGGTGGGTGTCAGCACCAGAACGCGCGGGCCGCGGCCTTCCTTGCGAGGCTGTTCGGCCAGCAGGGAAAGCGCGGGGAGCATGAAGGCAGCGGTCTTGCCGGTGCCGGTCTGGGCAGAAACGATGAGGTCGCGGCCTTCCAGGGCAGCCGGAATGGCCTTGGCCTGGACGGGGGTGGGTTCGGTATAGCCGGTCGCTTCAATGGCGCGTTGCAGGGCTTCATGAAGGGACAGATCGGAAAAAGACAAAATAAAACTCCGGGGCAGCAAAAGGCCCTGTGGATCATTCAATAAGCAAGCCGTGAAAAGGGCTGTGAATGGCCCTGGAGCGGCTGGCGCGGAATCGTCGCCAAACCAGAAATCGCTGCAAGATTAGAGCGTTACGCGGGCTCGACTGGCAGAGGCAGGTCAGGAACGATGAGGGAAAGTTCCTGAGAAGCCAGTCATGTGTTTCTGCGGACTGAAGGGGCTTCGGTGGAGCTTTCGGCGGGTCAGATGACCGATCCTTTTGGTCATCACCCCGCGTCCGGGACAATCCGGACCGGGCAGAGGGCCATGCATATGAAGTCAGCTGGCCATGCTCTCTTACCGGGACAATGGTGGGCGGTACTGGGATTGAACCAGTGACCCCTGCCGTGTGAAGGCAGTGCTCTCCCGCTGAGCTAACCGCCCGCATCCCGGAGAGGCCGCGTATCTTACTGATTTATCGGGTGCTGGCAAGCCTTTATTCCCTTCGGGTCGGTTTTCCTGCGTCTCTGCAGCAGCGTTATCTGCCGATGGCCTGCATGGATTGGCGATGGGCGGAAGGGCTTGTCTTGCCGGATGAAGAAAAACGGAGATCGCTCTGCCCTCTTCTGGTGCGGCACATCTGTTTGTGTATGAAAAATCCGGTAAATTTTTCAGGGTGGGCATGTGCTTGGCTCACAAATTTGCACAGAGCTTTAGTAGCTTTTCTCAAGTGACTGTTTTCATTGCGCCTCGTGCTTTTTTTTGCTGAAAAAATGAACGGATAACAAAAAAATCGCGTGATTTTCGGCTGTCAAGATTGCCAAGCCCGAGAGCGCGGCGTGATGATGCTCACCGTGGTTGTGTGATGGGGTTTACGCTTTGTGCCAGGGCTGGTGCTCTGCTGCGACCCCGCCTGAAGGAGAGTCATCATGTCGGTAGCACATGCTTTGCAGTTTGACGGTTTTACGTCGTCGTCGGTGATTGGCCGCGCTTTTGTGCTGGGCTTGCCGGATCGCCAAGGCTTGTATCGCGTAGGTCTTGAGCGCAATGTCTGGCGTGTGGCCGCCGGTGCTTATGCAACCGGTGATCGCGTCAAAGTGGTGGCGATTGATAACGATGTGTTGAGCGTGGAAAAAGTGGCAAATTGATCTTCTCGGCGTGTTGCGTGTGTGCTTTGTGTAGTGGGTTGCGTGTGACATGAAAAAGCCCGGCATCTGCCGGGCTTTTTCATGTCTGCTGTTTGTGTCTCAGCGTCCGACTACGCGCCTCAGGAAATCAGGCAACTCATTGCGGGCGATATCGCAGGACTCTGCGTCACGGCGGCCCTTGTATTCCAGGGTTCCGGCATCCAGTCCCTTTTCTCCCACCACCAGGCGATGCGGGATGCCGATGAGTTCGGCGTCGGAGAACTTCACGCCCGGGCGCTCGTTGCGGTCATCGAAATACACGTCATACCCTGCGGCGGTGAGCTCGTTATAGAGCTTTGTGCTCTCTTCCTGGATGCGCACTGATTTGGCCCAGTTCATGGGAATCAGGGCGATCTGGAAGGGCGCAATGGCATCCGGCCAGATGATGCCCTTGTCATCGTGGTTCTGCTCTATGGCCGAGGCCACCACGCGGGTCACGCCGATGCCATAGCAGCCCATGGTCACGGTGAAAGGCTTGCCGTCTTCGCCGAGGACGGAAAGCTTGAGTGCTTCCGAGTATTTCTTGCCGAGCTGGAAGATGTGGCCGACTTCGATGCCGCGCTTGATCACCAGCTTGCCCTTGCCGTCTGGCGAGGGATCGCCTTCCACCACATTGCGGATATCAGCCACGAGCGAGGGCTCGGGCAGGTCGCGGCCGAAATTCACGCCGGAAAGATGGAAACCTTCCTTGTTGGCGCCACAGGTGAAATCGCTCATCGCGGCAACGCTGCGATCGGCAATCACGCGCACTTCGGCTTTCACGCCCACGGGGCCGATAAAGCCGGGCTTGCAGGACAGGAATTCGACGATTTCAGCCTCCGAGGCGAGACGGAAATCCTTGAGGCCGGCCAGCTTGCCCGCCTTGATTTCGTTGAGCTCATGGTCGCCACGCAGCAGGAAGAGCGTGAAATGTTTTTGCGGGGGAGATTTTTCGTCAGCCTGCGTTTCCGACATCACGGCTACGGCTTTCACCGTACGTGTGACAGGAATGCCGAGCAGGGCGGCGACATCCGCACAGGCGGTTTGTGTTGGCGTGCTGACTTCCTTCATCGCCTCCGCAGCGGCAGTGCGCGCTGAGCTCGGGGCCAGTGCCTCGGCCATTTCCACATTGGCGGCGTAGTCGGAGGTATCGGAGAAGGCGATATCGTCTTCTCCCGAGCTGGCCAGGACATGGAATTCATGCGAGCCGGTGCCACCGATGGAACCGGTGTCTGCCTGTACTGGCCGGAAATCGAGTCCGAGACGCGTGAAGATGCGGCAGTAGGCCGCGTACATCACATCATAGGTTTCCTGCAGGGAAGCCTGGTCGGTGTGGAAGGAGTAGGCATCCTTCATGATGAATTCGCGTGAGCGCATCACGCCGAAGCGGGGGCGGATTTCATCACGGAACTTGGTTTGCACCTGATAGAGATTCACGGGCAGCTGCTTGTAGCTGTGCAGCTCGTTGCGGGCCAGATCGGTGATGACTTCTTCATGCGTAGGGCCAAGTACGAAGTCGCGGCCATGCCTGTCCTTGAAACGCAGCAGTTCGGGTCCGTATTGCACATAACGGCCTGACTCTTCCCAGAGCTCGGCGGGCTGGGTGACCGGCATCAGCACCTCAAGGGCCCCGGCGCGGTCCATTTCTTCGCGTACGATGCGTTCGACCTTGGCCAACACGCGCTTGCCCAGCGGCAGCCAGTTATAGAGGCCGGTGGCCACCTTGCGGATCATGCCGGCGCGCAGCATGAGCTGGTGGGAGATGACTTCCGCATCGGCGGGGGTTTCGCGCTGGGTGGCAAGCAGGAGGCGGCTGACGCGCATCGGGGTGTCCTGGAGAAGGTGGAGGTAAAGCGGCGGGTTGCCGAAAGGCGGAAATTGTAGGGGCTTGCCGTGGCGCTGGCCATGCTTGGTGCAGGCTCTTTGCATCAATATCCGCTGAAGCATCGGCAGCCGTGACGGCCTCGGTTACACTTGCGGCAGCCCGCTCAAGACGGGCGCCGCTTCTCTCCCGCTTTAAGGATGCACCCCCGATGAGTCTGACCGCCGCCGATATCAATGCCGTCATACGGCATGGCCTGCCCGCTGCTGAAGGCAGCGGCTTTCAGGTGGATGCGGTAACCGAGCGGGGCGTGGTCTGCCGCCAGGTCTATTCTCCTTCGCAGTTGCGTCCTGGCGGAACCTTGTCCGGCCCCACCATGATGGGACTGGCCGATGCCGCCATGTATGCCGCCGTGATGTCGCGTCTGGGTCGGCTGGAAATGGCTGTCACCCAGAACATCAACATCAATTTCCTGGCGCGGCCGCAGCCGGCCGATCTGCTCGCCGAGGCGGAAGTGCTCAAGCTCGGACGCCGCACCGTCGTCATCGATGTAAAGATTTTCTCCGAGGGCAAGCCGGATATGGTTGCCCATGCCACTGGAACGTACTCTCTGCCTCCTGCAAAGGCGGACAAAGCGTGATTTTCTGATTACGCGATTTTTGATTTAAAGGAACGTGACAATGGCCCTCGCAAAACCGCTGGCACCCAGCCAGCTCTACAAGGCCTGCAAGGCTTCCGATTTTTCCTTCAAGACCACGAAAGACTGTGAGCCTTTCAACGACTTCCTCGGCCAGGAGCGCGCCAAGGAAGCGGTGGGCATGGCGGTCTCGCTGCCGCATGACGGGTACAATATTTTTGCCGTGGGTACGGCCGGTCTGGGCAAACGCACCACCATACGCCGCTATCTGAAAGAGCTGGCGGCCAAGCGCCCGGCGCCGTCGGACTGGTGCTATGTGAACAATTTCGCCGAGCCGCGTTATCCGGTGGCGCTGGAGTTTGCGGCAGGTAAGGGGGTGGATATCAAGCACGACATGTCGGCCTTGTGGCGTGACATGTCCATGGCCGTGATTGCCTCTTTCGATAGCGAGCAGTATTTCGAGCGCATGGAGTTGCTCAAGGGCGAACTCGGCAAGGCGCAGCAGGATGCTTTGACGGGGCTGGCCGGCGAAGGCGAGAAAAAAGGCGTGAAGCTGGTGCTGCGCACGCCCGGTGGTTACGGTTTCTCGCCCATGAATGAGCAGGGCGAGGTCATGAGTGTTGACGACTTCAACCTGTTGCCGAAAAAGGAGCAGGATCGTCTCAAGGGCGTGATGACCGACATGGAGACCAAGCTGCGCAAGGTCGCGCGTGGCCTCAATCTGGCGGAAGAGCAGAACCGCAGCAAGGTGCGCCAGCTCAATGATGAAGTCACCTCGCGCGCCATTGCGCCGCATCTGGAAAAGCTGCGCAAGAAATACGGCAAGCACGAAGGTTTCCTGAAATATCTGGATGCTTTTGAAAAAGACGTGATCGAAAACGTCGATGTCATTCTCAATACCCAGGAAGCGCAGAGTGATGTGGTGGCGGCGGTCAGCACCGATAGCGCCATTCCCTCCCGTTATCAGGTCAATGTGATTGTCAGCAACGACCCCAAGGCCGGTGCGCCCGTGGTCTTCGAGGATCTGCCCACGCATTACAACCTCATGGGCCATGTCGAGCAGGTGACCTATATGGGCACCGTGGCGACCGACTTCACCCTGATACGCGCGGGCGCCCTGCATCGCGCGAATGGCGGCTTTCTCCTGCTGGAAGCCGAACAGGTGCTGGAGCAGCCCTATGCCTGGCAGGGCCTGAAGCGCGCGCTGCGCTCGAAATCGCTCAAGCTGTCTTCGCTGGAACAGATGCTCACGCTGACGGGAACGATTTCACTGGAGCCGGACGGCATTCCCTTCAATCTGAAAGTCGTGTTGCTGGGCGACCGCGAAACTTTCTATCTTTTGCAGCAGTTTGATCCCGAGCTGGGCGAGTTTTTCAAGATGCGGGCCGATTTTGAATCCAGCATGCCGCGCACGGTTGAGAACGAAAAAAAATATGCCCACTTCCTCGCGGATTTTGTCCACAAGGAAGACCTGCGTCCTCTCGACAAGTCGGCGGTCATGCGTCTTGTGGAGGAAGCCGCACGTGGTGCCGAGGACCAGGAAAAGCTCTCCCTGCATGCGGCCAGCGTGGGCGATCTTTTGCGCGAGGCGAATTACTGGGCTGCCGAGGCCGGCGCCAAGCTCATCAAGAATACGCATATACAAGCGGCGCTTGACGGGCAGGAGCGCAGGCATGAGCGCCTGCGCAAGCTCTATATGGAAGAAATCGCCAAAGGCACCCAGCTTTTCACGGGCGAAGGCGAGGTTGTGGGACAGGTGAACGGTCTTACCGTGGTGCAATATGCCGATGCAGAATTCGGTATGCCTTCGCGTATTTCCGTGACGGCGCATTACGGCCATGGCGACATCACTGACATCGAGCGTGATGTGGATCTGGGTGGTGCCATCCACTCCAAGGGCGTGCTGATTCTCTCCAGCTATCTCAAGTCCGTGTTCGGTGCCGAGCATGCACTGCGGTTTGCCGCGAATATCGCTTTCGAACAGTCTTACGGTGGTGTGGATGGTGACTCTGCCACGCTGGGCGAGATTTGCGGTCTGCTTTCGGCCATTGCCAAGCTTCCGGTGCGCCAGAGTGTCGCCATTACCGGTTCCATGAACCAGTTCGGCGAAGTGCAGCCCATTGGCGGTGTGAACGAGAAGATCGAAGGCTTTTATGCGGCTTGCCAGCTCAAGGGTCTGAAAGGTCCGCAGGCCGTCATCATTCCGGTACAGAACGTGCGCCATCTCATGCTGCGTGAAGATGTGTTGAATGCCGTGAAGGAAAAGCGTTTCACCATTTATGCCGTGTCGCGTGTGGAGGAGGCCATCGAGCTCTTGCTGGGTCTGCCCGCCGGCAAGCTGGACAAGGATGGCGAGTTTCCCGAGAACTCCGTGTTCGGCAAAGTGGCTGATCGTCTGGAAGTCTGGCGTCATGCTGAAAAGGATGATGACAAGGACGATGAAGATGAAAAAGACAAGCCCAAGCCCGTCAAGCCGGTCGCTGCAGAGCCGGTGAAGGAAGGCCGGCAGCGCGCACGCCGCCGGACTTGATCCAGAGGGAAATGAAAAAGGCAGCTTCAGCTGCCTTTTTCATTTCTGCCGAGGGTCTTTAGCCACAATTGCTTTTACATATGCCCCATCGCGGCGCAAGACCCTACTGCAAAGCCGTGCTTTAAAACCCTATGGCCTTGTCGATGCCAAGCAGGGTCAGCACGCCCAGCACGGCAAAAATGGCGGCCGCAATCATGTGCACGGTGCGCGTCGGCATGCGTTCGGCAATGCGGTTGCCCATCAACACGGCGGGCGCATTGGCGATCATCATGCCCAGCGTCGTGCCGGCAACAACACTGATGATGGCGTGATATTGCGCGGCCAATGCCACGGTGGCGATCTGTGTCTTGTCGCCCATTTCGGCGAGGAAAAACGCGATGACGGTGGTGGTGAAAACACCGTAGCGCGCGAGCTCCACTTCGCCCTCATCCAGTTTGTCGGGCACCAGCATCCAGGCCGCCATGGCAAGAAATGAAATGCCGAGAATCCAGCGCATGACTTCCGGGCTGGCCAGCGAGGTGAGCCAGGCCCCGAATACGCCGGCAAAAGCATGATTCACCAGCGTGGCGACAAGAATGCCCAGAATGATGGGCAGCGGTTTGCGGAATTTTGCGGCGAGCAGGAAGGCCAGCAACTGGGTTTTGTCGCCGATTTCGGCGAGAGCAACGATGCCGGTTGAGACGAGAAAGGCTTCCACTGAAAGACTCCTGGCCGGAACACAGACGCGATTGACCACGCAACTCCTCCGGCCAATCGGTGAGCGGCATGGTCAAAGGTCTTGCCAGGTGCGGGACTGTCGGCGCCATGGCCCAAAGACCAAGTATGTTGACGCAAACCTCTTCTGCTTTTGCGATGCCTGCTGTTCTTGCTGCAGACCGGCAAAAGACCGAGAGCGGCTACTCCCCAATGACGGCCGCGATGCTAAGGGGGGCGGTGTTCGATGTCCAGCACCATAGGTCTGTGGGAGGGACTTTAGCCACGATCTTGTCCCTCATCCTTAAGCTGCGCGCTTCATCGCCTGTCCATCGCGCTTAAAGCCTCTCCCATAAAAGCGATCACCCGAGATTGGTGTGACAAAAGAGGCTTATGTCCGCGGCGTATTCATGAGCGTGTCGATGGCGAGAACCAGTGCCAGCAGTCGCGTGCTGTCGATATCGCTACGTGCTGCCAGATGATGTTCGGCCAGTGGGTGGATATTGCAGTTGCCGGGCAGACGACCACCCGCCTCGATGAGGGCGCGTGTGCGCGGGATGAATACCCATTGCAGCCATTCATGCGGTTTCAGCGTGTCGTACATGAAGGGCATGAGCGAGGCCATGGCCTCGGGGGAGGGCGGGAAACCGGCCCACAGGCGCTGGCGGCGCATTTCGGTCTCCAGATCCTGCATCAGCGCCAGCATCTGCTGGTGGAGTTCAGATTCCTGCATTTTCTTTCTCTAATTTGCAGAGGCGTAGGTGCAAAAGCAAAGCATTTGCACACACGTCCGGTCTCAGACAGACAGCGTAGGCAGTGGTAGATGACATGGCCGCGTGCGCAAGCAGGGCTTGCACACCCTACAGTCCGTATTTATCCAGATGGGCGAGAAAGTCGGGAGCGTTCTTTTCGCCCACCAGACGTGCCTCGGTCAGCTCATTACCGTTCTTGTCGAAGAACACAATGGTGGGAGGCCCGAGCAGGGAAAAGCGTTTCAGAAGGGCTTTATCGTCTGCGTTATTGGCGGTGACATCGGCCTGCACCAGATGCAGCTTTGCCATGCGCGCAGCTACGTCCGGTTTGCGGAAGACATGGCGCTCCATCACTTTGCAACTCACGCACCAGTCGGCATAGAAGTCCAGCATCACGGCTTTGCCCTCGGCGGTGGCCTTGGCAATTTCCGCGTCCAGTTCAGCCGTGTTTTTCACGCGCACAAAAGGTGTGGCGGTCGCGGCATGGGGCTGCGAGCTTATTGGTGCGAGCGGACGCAGCGGGTCATCACCGCCACTGGCGGCGCCGGCCACCAGTGCTGCGGCATAGACCAGCGCGCAAAAGGATAGCGCCCGTGTCAGCAGGCCCAATGCCCTGCCATTACCCAGGCGCCATAGCCAGAAGCCGGTAGCGGCGGTGCACAAACCGTAGAGCGCCAGCGCCATGGGCTCAGGCACCATGCGGGTGAGCAATTCAGCGGCGACAAATAGCAGCAACAGGCCGAAAAAGAATTTCACCTCGTGCATCCAGGCTCCCGCTTTGGGCAATAGCCGGCCTTCCGTAGCACCAAGCACGAGCAGAGGGACGCCCATGCCCAGTGCCATGAGGAAAAGTGACAGGGCGCCGAAAGCGGCATCACCGCTGGCGCTGATGTGCAGGAGGACGCCAAAGAGCGGCGCCGACACGCAGGGCGAAACCACCAGGGCGGAAAACACGCCGATGAGGAAGCTGCCCATCATCACACCGCCTTGCTGGCGCCGGCTCATGGCGTCAAAGCGTGATTGCAGGGTCGCCGGCAGGCGCAGTTCGTAAAGACCGAAAAGACTGAGGGCCAGCGCAAAAAACAGCAGGGTGAAAACCACCAGCACGGCAGGGTGCTGGAAGAGACCGGGCAGATTGATCTGCTGGCCGAACAGGCCCACGACAAAGCCCATGGCGGCATAAACGCTGCCAACGCCCAGCACATAGGCCAGCGCCAGGAGAAAGCCGCGCAGGGCAGAGCTGGTGTGCTGGCGCGCGATGATGCCGGCCAGGATGGGCAGCATGGGCAGTACGCAAGGCGTAAAGGCCAGGCCCAGACCCAGCGCGAACATGATGAAGAGCTGGGTCAGCCGGCTGCCTTCATCCCCATTGCTGAGCGGGCTTGCGGCGCCCTCTGCCGGCGGGGCTGCCGCGGGGGACGGATTGCCTATGGCCAGCGTCTGCTCCTGTGGTGGATAGCAGAGCCCGGCATCGGCGCAGCCCTGCCAGACCACTTTCAGGTGGCCGTCGCCCCGCAGGGGCAGGGTGAGCTCTACGTTCTCGTGGAAAACCTTTACGCGGCCGAAGGTGGGGTCGTCCTTCCATTCCCCTTGGCTGGCGAAAACCGCCTGGCCAATCGCAAGGCCCGCGTCCTCGGTGCTGAAGCGGAAGCGGTCCAGATAGAGGTAGTAACCCGGAGTGATATGGAAAGTGAGCGCCAGCCCTTCAGCGCTTGCTGCCGTCTCCAGACGGAAAGCCTGATCGGCGGTGAGAAAGCTGGTCTGGCGTGCCTTGCTGGTAAAGCTTTTGAGTTCGGCCTGTGCCGGAAGGGCAAAGAGGACCATGAGCAGGCAAAGTGTGCTGCCCAGCAGGTGCAGGCAGGTGCGGGACGAAGGTTGGGGGCGGCTCACGGCAGGCTCCGCTGGAAAGTGCGCGTATTGTCTGTGCTGCACCTCGCGTCCACAAGGCGCGGACCGCTGACAAGTGTTCCGGTTTCGTACATGCTCGGCACGCATCCGGCCGGAAACCCGCCGCGCCGATTGTCTCATCGACGTTTTCAGGGGGCTTTTCAATTGCTCATCAACAAACAGGGAAGAACCATGCCCAACCAGATTGTCCGTGCTCTTGTGGGCGGCTTCGTCGTCCTTATCGTGTTCTGGATACTCAATCCCTTTGTTGTCATCGGCGCCGGTGAGCGTGGGGTGGTGATGAACTTTGGTGCCGTACAGAAAGACATCCTCGGCGAGGGCCTGCATATGCGTGTGCCCATCATGCAGAAGGTTGTCATCATGGACGTGCGGGTGCAGAAGGGCGAGGGGCAGGGCGATGCCGCCTCCAAGGACCTGCAGCAGGTCACCACCAATGTGGCGCTCAATTATCATCTGGACCCGGCGCGCGTGGCCGAGACCTATCAGACTGTGGGTACGCTGGCAGCTGTGGGTGACCGCATCATCCTGCCGGCCGTGCAGGAGTCGGTGAAGGCCGCAACGGCGTTGTATACCGCTGAAGAGCTGGTGTCGCGGCGTCAGGAAGTACGCGACAAGATCCGCAACCATCTGCGCGACCGTCTGGTGAAGAACGGTGTGATCGTCGATGAATTCTCCATCGTCAATTTCTCTTTCTCGCGCGAATTCAATGTCGCCATCGAATCCAAGACCACGGCCGAACAGCTCAAGTTGAAGGCCGAGCGTGATCTCGAGCGTATCCGTATCGAGGCCGAGCAGAAGGTGGCGGCCGCCAAGGCCGAGGCCGAGTCCCTGCGCCTGCAGAAGGAGATCGTGACCGAGAACCTGATCAAGCTGCGCCAGATCGAGATGCAGCAGAAGGCCATCGACAAATGGGATGGCCGCTTGCCCCAGGTCACCGGCGGGGCCATGCCTTTCATCGACATCAAGATTGATCCGCGCTGATACTGCTGTGTGCTGATCGCAAGAGGCCCCGGAACCGGGGCCTTTTTTTGTTTCGTGCCCCTGCCCTGGGTGGTGAGGAGGGATTGGTAGGAGGGGCTTTAGCCGCGATGGATAGCTGAGAAAGGCAGAGGCTGAATAGGCCATGGAGAGCATCGCGGCCAAAGCCCCTCCTGCAATACAAGGGTACAAAGCGCCTGCGACCCACAAGGATGTGGGGAATGCTCCGGGATGACGGGAACATCCCGGGGCCGGCGGAGCGGAGCCCGGGCGAGTACCGGGCGTAGCGTGTTCCCGGTGCTGTAGCGCCGGGAACGTCATAAGGCGCCTGCGGCGGAGCGGAGCCCGGGCGTGTACCGGGCGTAGCGTGTTCCCGGTGCTGTAGCGCCGGGAACGTCATAAGAAGAAACCCCCCGGTCAGCCTTCGCGTTAACAAATGCCGTCCGGATGCATACACTTGGGCACCCTGCGCGCCCGACCGGACGCCAGACTGGCTGTCTTCACACAAGATGGCCGGCCCGGAAGTCCGGCTTGCCACTAGTCTGCGGCCCCGTTTTCCAGGGGCGTTATCGGCAGGCTTCACGCTGGATAGCACTCGGTGTCACAGCCCGGTGCAACAGACCGCCTTCTTTTAAAGGCACCATCCCCACTCTGGAGATCACTCATGATTTATTCGGGATCAGCCATCAGCGTTTCTTTGCTGAACGATGGCATCGCTGAACTGAAATTCGATCTCGCCAATGAATCCGTCAACAAGTTCGACCGCGCCACGCTCCTTGAGCTGTCGGCGGCAACTGACGCGATCAAGGCGGACAAGAATGTGAAGGGCGTGATTGTCACGTCCGGCAAGGGCGTTTTCATTGTCGGCGCCGACATCACCGAATTCGGTGCTCTCTTCGGTGGCGGTGAAGCCCAGATCGCCGAGTGGGTCGTGAATGCCAACAAGATTTTCGCGGCCTTCGAAGACCTGCCCGTGCCGACGGTTGCGGCCATCAACGGCTTCGCGCTCGGTGGCGGTTTTGAAATGTGCCTGGCCTGCGATTACCGCGTGATGTCGACGGCCGCCAAGGTCGGTCTGCCGGAATCCAAACTGGGCATCATGCCGGGCTTTGGCGGCACCATCCGCCTGCCGCGTGTGATCGGTATCGACAATGCCGCCGAGTGGATTGCTGCTGGCGCTGAAAAGCGTCCGGAAGTCGCCCTGAAAGACGGCGCTGTGGATGCTGTGGTTGCCCCGGAAAAACTGAAAGACGGCGCGATTGCGCTGGTGCAGCAGGCCATTGCCGGCAAGCTCGACTGGAAGGCCAAGCGTGAAGAGAAGCTGGTCCCGGTCAAGCTGAACAATATGGAACAGATGATGGCCTTCAATACGGCCACCGCGATGATCGCCGGTCAGGCCGGTCCGAATTATCCGGCGCCCAAGCTGGCCATCCAGAATATGCAGGCCCAGGCCAACTCCGGCCGTGACGCTGCCATTGCCATTGAAGCCCAGTATTTCGCCAAGGCCGCGGTGACACCGCAAGCCAATGCGCTGGTGGGTCTCTTCCTCGCCGATCAGGCCGTGAAGAAAGCGGCCAAGAAACACGAGAAGGGCAGCACCAAGGAAATCAATCAGGCGGCCGTGCTCGGCGCCGGCATCATGGGTGGCGGCATCGCCTACCAGGCGGCCAGCAAGGGCACCAACATCATCATGAAGGACATCGCCTCCAAGGCGCTGGACCTCGGTATGGGTGAAGCCACCAAGCTGCTGTCCAAACAGGTGGAAAAGGGGCGTCTGACGCCGGCCAAGATGGGTGAGACGCTGTCGCGCATTCGTCCGACGCTGAACTATGGCGACTTCAAGGAAGTCGACATCATCATCGAAGCCGTGGTGGAAAATCCCAAGGTCAAGGCGGCGGTGCTGTCCGAAGTCGAAGGTCTGGTGAAAGAAGACACTATCATCGCGTCCAACACCTCCACGATTTCCATTTCCTTCCTCGGTGAATCGCTGAAGCGTCCGGAAAATTTTGTCGGCATGCATTTCTTCAACCCGGTGCACATGATGCCCCTCGTTGAAGTGATCCGTGGCAAGAAGTCTTCCGAAGCCGCTGTCGCTGCCACCGTGAAGCTGGCCGGCAAGATGGGCAAGTCCGCCATCGTCGTGAACGATTGCCCGGGCTTCTTCGTTAATCGCGTTCTGTTCCCTTACTTCGGCGGTTTCGACCAGTTGGTGCGTGACGGTGCCGATTTCCAGGCCGTCGACAAGGTCATGGAAAAATTCGGCTGGCCCATGGGCCCGGCCTATCTGCTCGACGTGGTCGGCATCGACACCGGCGTGCACGCTGCGAATGTGATGGCAGAAGGTTTCCCGGATCGCATGAAGCCTGACTACAAGTCCGGCACCGTGGCCATGTTCGAGAACACCCGCTATGGCCAGAAGAACGGCAAGGGCTATTACGTTTACGAGCAGGACAAGAAGGGCAAGCCGCAGAAGAAGGTCGACCCGACCACTTACGAGCTGCTCAAGCCGCTGGTGGCCGAGCGCCGTGAGTTCGATGCTGACGAAATCATTGCCCGCTGCATGATTCCGCTGGTGAACGAAGTCGCGCGCTGCCTGGAGGAAGGCATTGTCGCTTCGCCGGCCGAAGCCGATATGGCCCTGATCATGGGTATCGGTTTCCCCCCGTTCCGCGGCGGCGCCTGCCGTTATGTGGATCAGACCGGCGTCGCGAATTATGTCGCGCTCTGCGAGAAGTACGCGTCTCTGGGCAAGGCCTATGAAGCGCCGAAGCTGCTCAAAGACATGGCAGCTGCCAACAAGAAATTCTTCGGCTAAGGCCCAGTACGAGATTGGAGAGTTAAAAAATGAGTCTCAATCCGCGTGATGTAGTGATTGTGGATGGCGTGCGCAGCGCCATGGGTCGTTCCAAGGCGGGCATGTTCCGCAATGTGCGAGCCGACAGCCTTTCTGCTGAACTCGTGCGTGCGCTGTTCAAGCGCAACCCGAATGCGAATCCGGAAGAAGTGGAAGACGTGATCTGGGGCTGTGTGAACCAGACCCTGGAGCAGGGCATGAACATCAGCCGCAATATTGCGATGCTGGCGGAGTTGCCGCGAACTGTTCCCGGCCAGACCGTGAACCGTCTGTGCGGCTCTTCCATGCAGTCCCTGCACACGGCTGCTGCCCAGATCATGACGGGTCAGGGTGATGTGTTTGTCATCGGCGGCGTGGAGCATATGGGCCACGTGGGCATGATGCACGGCATCGATCTGAATCCGGCCGCGTCCAAGTACTACGCCAAGGCCTCCAACATGATGGGCCTGACGGCTGAAATGCTGGGCATGATGAATGGCATCTCGCGTGAAATGCAGGACCAGTTTGGTCTGGCATCGCACAAGAAAGCCTGGGCCGCCACCCTGGAAGGCCGTTTCAAGAATGAAATCGTGGGCATCGAAGGCCATGACGCCGACGGTTTCCGCGTGCTCTGCGAAATCGACGAAGTGATTCGTCAGGATGCCTCGCTGGAGCAGCTGGCCTCGCTCAAGCCGGCCTTCAATCCCAAGGGCGGCACAGTGACAGCCGGTACCTCGTCGGCGCTGTCTGACGGTGCTTCCGCCATGCTGATCATGAGCGCTGAACGTGCTCAGGCGCTGGGTTTGAAGCCGCGTGCAAAAATCCGCTCCATGGCCGTGGCCGGCTGCGAAGCCGCCATCATGGGCTGGGGTCCGGTGCCGGCAACGCAGAAGGCACTGAAGCGCGCTGGCCTCACGATTGACGACATCCAGACTGTTGAGCTGAACGAAGCCTTCGCTGCACAGGGTCTTGCCGTGCTCAAGGGCCTGAACCTGCTCGACAAGATTGACGAGAAGGTCAACCACAACGGCGGCGCCATCGCTCTCGGCCACCCGCTGGGCTGCTCCGGTGCCCGTATCACCACCACACTGCTGAACGTGATGGAGCAGAAGGATACGGAGCTCGGTCTGGCCACCATGTGTATCGGTCTTGGTCAGGGCATCGCCACCGTCATCGAACGCCTGCGTTAAAAGCTGCTCTGCCCGCCGATTGCGGCGTTGCGGTGTGATTTTTCCGTTCGTGATGAGCGTGTCGAACCACGGCTGATTCAGATATTCAGGAATCTGCGGCGCTTCTGATCCGGAGTGCAGCAGCAAAGAAAAAACCGCGGCCACAAGCCGCGGTTTTTTCTTGGGTGAAAAATCCTGATTTTGCAGGAGGGGCGTTAGCCGCGATGCGGTTCTATCCGGAAACCCATCACGGCTAACGCCCCTCTTGGCAAAAAAACCGGATTCCGCTGCACTGCATCCGGGCTACGCACTGAAATGCTCTGCCAGAAACTCCACCAGAGCCCGCACTCGCGCTGGCTGGTACTGGCGGCTTGGCATGACTGCATAAAGCGGATAAGACTCCTGCTGCCAGGCTGGAAACAGCGCTATCAGTTGTTGGGAGGCCACTTCGGCGCGCACATCCAGCCAGGACTTGAAGATGATGCCAGCATGATCCAGGCCCCACTGCTTGACCATGGCGCCGTCGTTGGCGGCACGATCGCCGCTCACCTCTACCTCTTCTGCCACGCCATCTTTTACGAAGCGCCAGCGGCTGTGTAACTGGCCGTTGCGGAACAGCCGCAGGCAATTATGCGTGGCCAGATCAGCCGGCACTTCCGGCCAGCCATGCTTTTCCAGATAGTTTGGCGTAGCGCAGGCGATGATGTGGTTGTCGGCCAGCTTGCGCGCCACCAAGGATGAATCCTGCATCTGACCATAGCGAAGGCTGAGATCAATATGCTCGCGATAAAGGTTCTGCATATTGTCCGAGAGCAGCAACGTCAGCGTGATGCCGGGATAGCGCGCCTGAAACTGATTGAAAGCATCGCGTAGCACATTGCGGGCAAGGTCCGAAGGGGCGGCCACATGAATCATGCCGGAAAGGTTTTCGCGGCCCTGCTTTACGCTGGTGCGGCCTTCGTCCAGCAGTTCCAGTGCCGGCCGGCAATAGCCGAGAAAGCGTTCGCCGGCCTGAGTAAGGCGCAGGGAGCGGGTAGAGCGCTCAAAAAGTGTGGCTTCGAGCAGGGTTTCCAGACGCTTTATGGCGGCACTGGCTGCCGCTGGCGTCAGGTTCAGTTGGCGTGCGACTTCGCTCATATTGCCGGTATCGGCCACTCGCACAAAAAGCTGAAGGTCGCTAAGCGCATGCATGGGCATCTCCTTGAACAGGCTGATCCTCTGGACAAGCCTGCCATGACTTTCAAATTACTATTGAAAGATATTTCGTTTGACTATGGATTATCAAATCTCATCCGCTTGCCTAGACTGAGGGCCTGAATCGACCACGCCCAGGAGGCTTTGTCATGAAGGCTGTTGCTTACCAGAAAAACCTGTCGATTGCCGATGCCGCTGCCCTGCAGGATGTCGAGTTGCCAGCGCCACAAGTCGGTCCCCGTGATTTGCTGGTGCGCGTGAAAGCAGTTTCCGTAAATCCGGTAGACACCAAGGTGCGGCGCAGCACCCCGGCGCCCGAAGGTGAATACAAAATACTGGGCTACGACGCAGCGGGCGTGGTGGAAGCGGTGGGTGCCGAGGTCACGCTCTTCAAGGTGGGTGACGAGGTGTATTACGCCGGCTCCATTGCGCGCCCCGGTACGAATGCCGAACTCCATGTGGTGGACGAGCGCATCGTCGGCCATAAGCCCAAGACGCTGGATTTTGCCGCCGCTGCCGCTTTGCCGCTGACTGCGATCACGGCTTGGGAATTGTTGTTTGATCGCTTGGGTGTGAGTGCGGACCGTACGAAAAAAGGCGAGGCCCTGCTGATTACCGGTGCTGCCGGTGGCGTGGGCTCCATACTCGTGCAGCTGGCGCGACAGCTCACCGGGCTGACGGTTATCGGTACGGCTTCACGCCCGGAAAGTGCCGAGTGGATTAAAAAGTTGGGCGCGCATCATGTCATTGATCACGGCAAATCGCTGGTGGACGAGCTCAAGCGTATTGGTGTGCCGCAAGTGACGCATGTGGCCAGCCTCACGCATACCGACAGTTATTACGCACAATACATCGAAGTGCTGGCGCCACAGGGCAAGCTAGGCCTGATTGATGATCCTGAGCCTATTGATCTGCGTCTGCTCAAGCGCAAAAGCCTGTCGCTGCATTGGGAGCTCATGTTTACGCGTTCGGTCTTCGGTACAGCCGACATGATACGTCAGCATGAAATTCTGGATGCCGTGGCTGGGCTGGTGGAGCAGGGCGTACTGCAAGCAACCGGCACCGAAAATTTCGGTCGCATCAATGCTGAAAATCTGCGTCGTGCTCATGCCCTGCTGGAAAGCGGCAAAGCCCGCGGCAAGATTGTGCTGGAAGGTTTTTGACGCCGTAGGATGGGTAAAGGCGGGCAGCTTTTACCCACGCGGCTGCTCTCGTATCTTGATTAAGCCGTAGATGCAAGAACGGTGGGTTACGCCGCTATGCGGCTAACCCACCCTACGGCAGAGTACTTGCCTATAACTCTGAAAATCCGAAAGGAATTCGCATTTCCTGCACTCCGTCGGCACTGATTGTATCGGTCAACCCACGAGCATTTTGGTCATAGGTTTAACTCGGGCTGCTTCGTACCATGCGCGCCATCGGCACAGAGCCGATATCATTTTCGTATAAGGGGCGCACATGCATTCGGCCAGCAGCACGACCGGTGAACCCATTCGCATTCCGGGCGAATTCCATTACTGGCAAAACCGCGACAAGCCGCATGTAAAGCGTGCGCGCCTGCTCTTCAAAACCCTTTTCCGTTTTGATCCCGAACTGCCGCAGGACGTGATCGAAACTTACGCCTCCTCCTTTTACACAGCCGACCCCGTGGCCGAAGAGTTTGTCGACGAGGTTTACCTGAAGGGTGATCCGGTCAAGGGCCGCGCCATGCTGGACAAGGCGCTGGAAGAAGGCATTGATGCCGTTCCAGATGCACCGGCCTCCATGAAGCGTCTTTTTGCCGAGCGTGAAATTGCCCCGGAGTGGCTGGATGCCGAAAAAGTGGCTTATGGTGCGAAAATTTTCCGCCGCTATGGCCCCGAGCTCTTCACTTTCTTCGGCGCCATCACCCTGGAGGGTTACAGCAACAACTCCGTGGTGAAGCCGCTGATTCTCACCGGTGCCTATGCGGGTGGCACGACCAAGACGCGCTTTCTGGAGACAGCAGCTTTCTGGAACGATGTCTCAGAAGTGGATGCGCTGGTGCCGGGTGGCGTCGGCTGGAAGACCTCCATGCGTGTGCGCATCATGCATGTCTTCGTGCGTCGACGTCTCATCAATCATCCGGAGTGGAACGAGCGCGAGTGGGGCGTGCCCATCAGTCAGGGTGATGCCTTGATCACCCTGATGGCGGGCTGTATTGCCCCCGGCTTTGTGCTGCGTCTGGCCGGATTCCGCACCAGTGAAAAAGATATCGAAGCCCTCATGCATTTCTGGCGCTATGTCGGTTATCTCATGGGCGTACAGCCGCCCTGGTTTCCGAAAACGGTGAGGGAAGGCCTGCAGTTTTCCTTTCTTGCCTATGCGGCGGGTGCCAACAAGGCCGGCGAAGACGGTACCAATCTCTGCAGTTCTTTCAACGAGGCTTTTGCGCCCAGGGAAGCCGAGTTGAAAGGCTGGCGGCAAAAATTGCAGGCACGTCTGGATCACGGTGTGCATCGTGGCTTCGTGAGCTTTTTTGTTTCGCCTGCCACCCGCCAGCAAAGCGGCATTCCCTTTGCGGGTTTGTGGGCTGCGCTGCCGCTGGCCAGTGCACCGGCCGTGTTTGCCACGGAAACCCTGGTGCGTCGGTTTTCGCGTCTGGACGATGCCGTGGACAAACTGGCGCGTCGCCGGCGCCAGCGCTGGCTGGACCGGCATATGGGCAAGCGCAAGGCCGAGTACACTGCAGTGGCGCATTTCACGCGCTGACCGGCCCTCTCGCGCACACAGAAAGCCCGGCCATGCCGGGCTTTTTCATGCGACCATGCGCATCATGACGACTTCCCCCCAATCTCCGCCGGCACGCCGTCACTATGGTGGCAAGGCGGCAGCAGACCGCAGTGATGAACGCCGCCGCAAACTGCTGGCAGCCGGCCTCGAGCTGTTCGGCACGCAGGGTTATGCCGCTACCTCGGTCAAGTCGCTGTGTACCGAGGCGGGGCTCACCGAGCGTTATTTCTATGAGTCTTTCCGTAACCGTGAAGATATTTTCATGAGGGTGGCGGGGCGCTCGGCAGCGGGTTTGGCGCGTCAGCTTGCGCCCTTGATGCAGCGACCGCCGGACAATGTGCAGGATCAGGTTCGCGATGGCCTCCAGATTGTTTTCCAATGGTTCAGGGATGATCCGCGTCGGGCCCGCGTGCAGTTGATAGAGCCGCTCACCATAGGCCCGCAGATGACGGAAATGTATCGCCAGGTCACCGGCGGCTTCATTCTCATGCTGCGGGATATGGCGCTGAAATGGTTTGGTCCTGCCCTGCAGGCGCAGAAGCTGGATGCCCAGCTCTTGTCCACCGCCATGGTAGGTGCGGTGGTGGAGATGACCAAGGCCTGGGTCCTGGAAGATTGCCCTCAGCCCGTGGAAGAAATGGTGCGTAATGCCATGGCCATTTACACGGCTTTTAGCGAAAAGCTGATCACACGCTGAGGTTTTTTCTCTTGCCACGCATCAGAGCGGCAGCAGTCATGAAAGCTTACGGGGCCAGTTTGTTGATGATATGCGTTGTGATGAACTGGCTGATGTCATCGTAGCGTCCGCGTGCTTCCTCCGTGCTTCCTTCTGCGCATGTCAGCACGATGATCAGGCCACTTGCCTTTTTGATAGCCATGACTTGCCCATAAAGTCCAATCGCTGTGATGACGTCATCACTGGTCATTGCCGGGGTGTTACTCCGCCACCATTGCATGCCATAGCGGATGTCTCCGTCGTCGGAGAGCGGTTTACCTTCTTCGTCAAAAGGCTCACCTGTAACTTCATCGAAGGCTGCAATTTTGCCGGGGCCTTGCGCTTGCAGTGACATATCCATCCAGTCTCGCGAAATCAGTTGCTGGCCATCCCATTGTCCGTTGTAGAGCACCAGCATGCCGAGCTTGGCGAGATCGCGGCTGCGTATTTCCAGCAGGCCGCCACCGAAGGTGTACGTGCTGCCGAGAGGCGTGAGTGCTGGCCAGATGATGTTTTCGCTGGTGATACCCAATGGGGCAAAGAGATTCTCGCCGGCGTAGGTAGAAAGTTGCTGGCCGGTGATTTCCTTGAAAAAGCCGGAGATGATGTAAGGGTCATAGGTGTTGTAATTCCAGACAGAGCCAGGTGCGTAAGCCAATCTCTGGTTCAGGAGATAACAGAGCGTCTTGTCGCTGGCCCCAGTACAGGCCGGTGAGGCATAGGCATAGAGAACAGGATTCCGGCTGATCAGCCAGGCACTCTCATTCCATGCAAGGCCTGAGCGCATCTGCAGGACATTGCGCAGGCTGATATTGCGGCGCGAGTCATCTGCGGGCAGGTGGCCCACGATGGAACTGTCAAAAACATCGCCAACAGTGAGGTCGAGATTATCAATGTCTCCCTTGGTCCAGGCGCGTCCTGTAGTCAGCGAGGTAATGCTTTTGGTGATGGAAAAGACATGATGCCGAGTGGTGTCATCACTCCCGTTGTTGTAGCTCTCGTGAACGATATAGCCGTCCTTGATGACCAGCAGGCTGGTGTAATAGGGCAGTGTGCTGAGAGCGTCAGCGGCCAGCGTATCCAGTGCGCCTGTCGTGAAACCGTGGCTTTCCGGTGTGGCGCTGCTCCATTCAGTGCTCGGCCAGTAGTCTGGCGCGTCTGCGCCAGGACTCTCGGGTGCAGGACTTTCGGTTGCCGGACTCTCGGTTGAGGGAGAGGGACTCTCGGCTGCAGTCTGTTGCGACGTGCTGTCGTTGCAGGCGGCGATCAGGATGATGCAAGAAAGTGCGAAAACGCGCAGCAGCGAAGAGGTCATGGCAGTCGTCTTGTTTTGGTTTTTTTTGACGGTGCGTCATTCTGCGCTAGCTAGCCCTGCGCTGGAAACTCAAGGGGACAGATTGCGATCCCTTTAGCCTGACTGGCAGGGGCTGGTGCAAGAGTTCCAATGCATGATGGGCGCTCAGCCTGACGGCCTTCATGCGGCTGCTGATGCGCTGTGCATGCACATGAATGCGCATGTAAAACCTTGCGCTTGTGCAGGCACTACAGATTCTCGTAACGGTTCATGTCCAGAATGGCAGCCTCCACCGGCTCGTGTTCGCGGATGTAGGCCGTGTAGTCGTGGAAATATTTCCAGAAGTCAGGGTGGGTTCGACGGATACCCCAGCGCTGCACAATGGCTTCGAACTGGGATTTGTTGTTGACCGCCTGCATGGCGAGGGAAAAGTCGGCAATCTCTACTGCGGGCACGTTGAAAGCAAAGTTGGGATAGCTCGTGAGGACGCCGGGATAGATGGTCAGGGTGTCACGCTCAGGCTGATAACGCAGGGACTCGGCTGCCATATAGGCCACATTGCTGTGCGCGCGATTGCGCAGGATGGTGTAGATCTCGCGCGCGCCATCTTTTTTATAGACGCGAAGCATGCTGCTTTCCGGCATGAAAGTGACGACGGGGATGCCTTTGCCGGGGCGTGATGCCAGCCGACTTAGGGCTTGATCGGATTTGCGTATCCATTCGGGCTGCTCTTTGCGCCAACAGTTGTCGGCCTTGCAGCGGTTGATGGGGTCGGGACGGGCATTGATCGCATTGAAATTCTTGAGCAGAAGCTGGGCAAACTCATCCTTTATCTTTGTGGCCTCTTTGCTCACATAAGGAATGGCGCTGGGGCTAACGCCATCCAGTGCGGGATAGTAGAGCCACATCTTCAGTTTGCCGCTGTTCTGGTACCAGTCATCCATCAGCGGCTTGCGTGCAGTGGCCGGTAGCAGTCGCAGGAAGTTGGTTTCCGAACCGTGGCGTATGAGGTCGAAATAAAGACGTGTCTGGGCCTGATGCGAAACCGTTTCATAAACATTGAAGTTCACCACCAGGCTGTAATAAGTGCGTTCGAACAGCGGGTAGTCCATCCACCACAGGGTTTGCGGAATTTCGCCCCAGAGACCTTTGCGTACTGAAGCGCTGTCGTGATGGCGATAGATGGAAAGAATGGCGTTGTCATTCTTTCCATCGCCATTCCAGATGTCGCTGAATTTTGCGCCTTTGGGATTCAGGCTCATATAGTCCCGGGTGCGCAGCTCGTTATATTCATTCCGCAATCTGGTGTATTTGGTCCACTGTGGTAGCAGGTCGCTGATTTTTTCTTTCTGCCCGGGAACGCCCAGCATGTCATCTACTTTCTGGCGGTGCTCTGCGCTGGTGATATAGAGGTCACTGTCTGGCGACTGGAAGAAGGTCCAGAAATTGTCGCGTATCACGTCAGTGGCGATATTGCCGCGGCATACCGGGCCACGGATGAAGGTGCGCACGAAATATTCGGCGTTATCCAGCATGAACTGGTAGCGGGCGCGCGCAGGAATGGCGGCGAAGGTGGTGAAGGGGTTGGAGCGCTCGTCGATGCCGTAGCCGGGCAGTTTTTCCACTTTCCAGTTGCGGCTGAAAAAAAGCTGTTCGATACGGCTGATTTTTTCCGGATTCAGGGCAAGGGTAATGTGCGTTTTGTGCACGATGCTGCCCTGCACCGGTCGCAGGCGGTACCAGAATTTTCCATGTGGGTCTTCGTTGGGCTGTGCTGTTGCAATCACGCTGACGGGCTGCCCGGAGGGGGTGCGTGAACGCACCAGCTCAAAGAACTGACTGCCCTTGAGGGTGTCGAAATACAGGTGGGCCAGGAAAAAATGCTCATAAAGCCAGCGCGAAACGAGTTGTTCGCGCAGGCTGCTGCGGTTCAGGAGCTTTTCCCATGCGGCGATGCTGGTGGCTTCTTCGGCCGTGGCCTTGCGCGGCTCTGCATCCACAGGGGCCCCCTGTGCCAGCCACTGCTTCAGGGTGTTGTATTCGGTATTGCTGAGGCCTGTCACGCCCAGCGGCATGCCGCGTCCGGGATAATCCTTCTGGAATTTATCCCATTCCGTCTCGTTGACGGGGCATTGATGTGTGGCATCCGTGCCAATGGGAATGCCGGCAGGCAGTTTGCTGTTCTGCACGGGAATGTTGTGATGTCCCATGTCTATCATGCGCGCCAGCAGTGATGCTTCGGTATTGCCATTACTGTTGTGCAATATCGGGCTGAAGCCTTTTTTCTGCCATTCGGACGGGCCCTGCGCATCCGTGAAAAGGCGGGTGGGATATTGGGTTGTGGTGCGTGTGCCGTCGTAGACCTTGATCTTGGTGGCGCCTCGCTGAAGGCCTTCACCGCTGCCGAGATTGAGCTGGCAGGGGGCGTCGTTACAGGCATGGCAGGCCACGCACTTTTGTTCGAAGAGGGGCTGGATGCGCGCCTTGTAGGAAATGTTTTCGGCCCGCAGGCCGGAAGTGGCCAGAAGTAGCAAGGTCGATGTAACGAACAGGCGCAGGAACAGGCGGCTGTGGCAGCAGTGCATGAGCAGTCATCCTTCTGCAGGAACTGCTCCGGAGTCTAGCAGTCCGCGTTTGCTGTGAAAGCGCCACGCGGACATAAAAAAGCCCGGATATCCCGGGCTCTTTTAGATATTGGTACTTTCTTCAAAGCTCTATCTGGGTGCCCAGCTCGACCACGCGGTTGGTGGGGATCTGGAAGAAGTCGGTGGCGGCGGCAGCGTTGCGTGACATGCCCACGAACAGTTTTTCCCGCCACAAGGCCATACCCGGTGCCGGCGTGGCGATAATGCGTTCGCGCGAAAGGAAGAAGCTGGTGTCCATCATGTCGAACTCCAGTTTGTGTGCCGTGCATTCCGCCAGCAGTGCCGGCACATCGGGTTGTTCCTTGAAGCCGTAGTAACCGGTGATGAGAAAAAAGTTGTGAGAGACTTCCGAGACCGTCACACGCTCGCGGTCATCCACAAAAGGAATGTCCCGCGTTACCAGCGTGAGCAGCACGTTGCGCTCATGCAGGATCTTGTTGTGCTTCATGTTGTGCAGCATGGCATGGGGTACGTATTTGTGGCTTCCGGTCATGAATACTGCCGTACCGGGCACGGTTTGCACGGAGGAGCCGGCACCACCTATGGAATTCACGAAGAGACCCAGCGGCATGGTCTCATTGGCCAGGCGCTCGAAAAGCAGTTCGCGGCCACGCTTCCAGGTGGACATGATGGTGAAAACGATGAGGCCGATGAGCAGGGGGAACCAGCCGCCCTGCAGTACCTTCATGGAAGTGGAGCTGAAGAAGGCCAGGTCCACGATAAGGAAGGGGGCGCCGATGAGCGTGGCGACGAAGGGGTTCCAGCTCCACAGCTTGCGCGCCACCACCATGGCCAGAATGGTGTCGCAGATCATGGTCATGGTGACGGCAATGCCGTAGGCCGAGGCCAGGTTGCTGGAGGACTTGAAGGTCAGCACCAGCAGGATGATGGCACTCAGCAGGGCCCAGTTCACAGCCGGTACATAGATCTGCCCGATTTCACGGGAAGACGTGTGCTGGATGTCGAAGCGCGGCAAATAGCCGAGTTGCACCGCCTGGCGGGTTATGGAGAAGACCCCGGAAATCACGGCCTGCGAGGCAATTACGGCGGCCAGCGTGGCCAATATCACCAAGGGATAGAGGCCCCATTCCGGCACCAGACGGTAGAAGGGGTTTTCCACGGCGCTGGGGTCGGCCAGCAGCAAGGCACCCTGGCCGCAATAGTTGATGAGCAGGGCCGGGAAGACTATGTAGAACCAGGCCAGGCGTATGGGCCGGCGACCGAAATGGCCCATGTCGGCATACAGCGCTTCACCGCCGGTAATGGTCAGTACCACGGCCCCGAGGGTGATGAAGGCAATGAACTGGTGCTCGGCCACGAACTGCACGGCCCAGGCCGGATTGACGGCACGCAATACGTCAGGGTGATGGCCGATATTGATGGCGCCCAGTACAGCCAGGGTGGCAAACCACAGGAACATGACCGGGCCGAAAAGCTTGCCCATGGAGCCCGTACCATGGCGCTGTATCACGAACAGCGAAATCAGCACAGTAATGGTGATGGGCAGCACGTAAGGGTCCAGCACCGGGGTGGCCACCTTGAGACCCTCTACGGCAGAGAGCACGGAGATGGCCGGGGTGATGATGCCGTCACCAAAGAACAGGGCGGCGCCGAAAAGGCCGATTGCGACCAGGAAGGCACGGCGGTGCGGCTGTTTGTGTTCGCTGCGCAGGGTCAGGGCCAGCAGGGCCATGATGCCGCCCTCGCCATTGTTGTCGGCGCGCATGATGAAGGCGATGTATTTGAGCGAAACAACAATCGTGATGGACCAGAAAATCAGGGACAGGATGCCCAGCACGTTTTCCGGCGTGATGGCGATGCCATGGGCGGCATGGAAGCACTCCTTGAGGGCGTAGAGCGGGCTGGTACCGATATCGCCGAAGACCACGCCCAGTGCCCCCATGGTCAGGGCCGCGGTAGACGATTTATGACCGTTATGCTCGGTCGCTTGCATGGAGGACTCCCCCTGTAGTGCCCGGTCTCAATGAAAAGCGCCCTCTCTCCCCTCCGGGAGGTCGTGTCCAGTAAAGCAGGAGGAGTGAAATATGCAGGTTTCAGTGTGCGGGTCTTGAGCAGAGCGCGCATCTTACTCTGCCCGGCGCCGGGAAACAGCTATTGACGGCCCGCGCACGCCGGGCTAGCGGAGGTCCTTGTGAGGCTTGCCGGCTGTTCCGTTTCAGGTCCCGGCAAAATGTCCTGCGGTAGCTTTGCCTTTACGGGGCAGTCGTATATCATGCGCGCCTCGCGACGGTAGCCCGCCGCGATTCCTTAGGTGAGGTGGCCGAGCGGTTGAAGGCGCACGCCTGGAAAGTGTGTGTACGTTAATAGCGTACCGAGGGTTCGAATCCCTCCCTCACCGCCAGACAAATAAAAAAGGGCCCTGCATTGCAGGGCCCTTTTTTATTTGTCCCGCGTGAGCGGTCGGACAAGAACACGAGTGGGTTCGACAAAGCCGCGTAGCGGCTTTGAACGCAGGCGAAGCCTGCGGCCCCGAAGGGGTGAG
>JACCDZ010161360.1_pt1 | contig 33331 bp, 31 predicted proteins | sample 7449551 | NCBI WGS metagenome assembly JACCDZ01 (sample SAMN15323452, study PRJNA562643) | freshwater metagenome | isolation source: river surface water | place: USA:Blue River Watershed | collected 2017-08-18 | reverse complement strand
TGTACCTTTGCACCCATTAAAAATCACAGATGGAATCTATTAGAAACATTGCAATTATTGCCCACGTTGACCACGGTAAAACGACTTTGGTTGATAAAATTATGTATCACTGTCAATTATTTCGTGATAACGAAAACACAGGTGACTTAATCCTTGATAACAACGACTTAGAACGTGAAAGAGGTATTACAATTACTTCAAAAAACGTTTCTGTTGTATACAAGGGAACAAAAATCAACATTATTGATACTCCTGGTCACGCCGATTTTGGTGGAGAGGTAGAGCGTGTATTGAATATGGCTGATGGAGTTTGTTTACTAGTAGATGCTTTTGAAGGACCAATGCCACAAACGCGTTTTGTTTTGCAAAAAGCAATTGATTTAGGTTTAAAACCATGTGTGGTTATTAATAAAGTAGACAAAGAAAACTGTACTCCTGAAGAAGTTCATGAGAAAGTTTTCGACTTAATGTTTGAACTAGGTGCTACCGAAGAACAATTGGATTTCCCAACAGTTTACGGATCAGCTAAAAATAACTGGATGTCAGATGATTGGAAAAATCAAACGGAAAACATCGAACCATTATTAGATATGGTAATCAGTAATGTTCCAGCTCCAAAAGTTTCTGAAGGAACTCCACAAATGTTGATTACTTCATTAGACTTCTCATCTTTTACAGGACGTATCGCTATTGGTCGTTTAGAAAGAGGTGTTTTAAAGGAAGGAATGCCAATTTCTTTATGTAAAAGAGATGGTTCTATTTCAAAATCAAGAATTAAAGAATTACATACTTTTGAAGGTCTTGGACGTAAAAAAGTAACTGAAGTTATAGCAGGTGATATTTGCGCAATTATCGGTGTGGAAGGATTTGAAATTGGTGATACTATCGCCGATAATGAAAATCCGGAAGCGTTACAAACTATCGCTATCGATGAACCAACAATGAGTATGTTGTTTACAATTAACGACTCACCTTTCTTTGGTAAAGAAGGAAAATTTGTAACTTCTCGTCACATTAGAGACAGATTGACTAAAGAATTAGAAAAAAACTTAGCTATGAAGTTAGGTGAAACTGATTCTGCAGATAAATTCATGGTTTTTGGTCGTGGTGTATTACACTTATCTGTACTTATTGAAACAATGAGAAGAGAAGGGTATGAATTACAGATTGGTCAACCACAGGTTATCATTAAAGAAATTGATGGTAAAAAATGTGAGCCAATAGAAGAGTTAACCATTGATTTGCCAGAATCACTTTCAGGAAGAGCAGTAGAGTTTGTAACTTTACGTAAAGGAGAAATGTTGAGTATGGAAACCAAAGGAGAACGTATGATTATTAAATTTAATATTCCATCTCGTGGAATTATTGGATTACGTAATCAATTGTTAACTGCTACTGCTGGTGAAGCAATTATGTCACACCGTTTTATTGGTTATGAACCTTTTAAAGGTGAAATTTCTGGACGTAATAAAGGATCTTTAATTTCTATGGAAAAAGGAAAAGCAATTCCTTATTCTATCGATAAATTACAGGATCGTGGTAAATTCTTCGTGGAGCCAAATGCTGAAATTTACGAAGGTCAGGTAATTGGTGAAAATTCTCGTGGTGATGATATGTGTGTTAATGTAACCAAAGAGAAAAAACAATCTAACGTTCGTTCTTCTGGTAATGATGAGAAAGCGAGAATTATTCCGCCAATCATTTTCTCTCTTGAAGAAGCGTTGGAATACATTCAAAAAGATGAATACGTTGAGGTTACTCCAAAAAGTATTCGTTTAAGAAAAATTTATTTGACAGAAACAGATAGAAAAAGATTCAAAATCTAAGGATTAAAGTATCTTGCTTATATAAAAAACCATCAGCGAAAGTTGATGGTTTTCTTTTTTGAAATCAATTCAGGTTTCGTTATCGTTTCAAACTAAAATGTCCCTTTGCTTCTCGACCATCTTCTAGTTTTACAGAAAACCAATAATCATCGGCCGGGAGTGGAAAGCTATTAAATGTGCCGTCCCATCCTAGACTAGAAGGAAGAATTTGTTTTAATAACTTTCCATAGCGATCAAAAATATAAATAATTGATTTGGAATTAAAGGTGTTATTCACTCCTTTAACATTCCAGAAATCATTGTATCCATCTCCATTTGGGGTAAAAAACTTTGGCACGCTAATTACAGCTATTGTTTGACTTATAGTTCCACAACCATTCGTGTCAATTACAAACAAATCATGAATACCCGCCGCCACATTTTCAAATAAATTTGATGTTTGAAATGGACCAAAAGGTGCATCTAGACTGTATTCGTATATTCCTTTCCCCGATGCGTTAACGGTAACTGAATTTTGATCAGTTAAATCGATAATATCAACACTATTGATTTTAGCTATATCGGAAGCAGTTACGCTGATACTACGTGTTCTAAAACATCCAAATCCAGTTGACACGGTGACTAAATAAGTTCCATCTGAATTTACATCTACTGTAGAATTAGTTTCAGATGGTAAAACGACTCCATCTTTTTTCCATTCATATAAATAATTCGTAGTGGGCGTACCATCGGTAATACCTGCATTGAGTTCCACAAAAAAAGTAGGTAAGTTAGAACACACTAATTTGTTGTCGTGTCCATCTTGATTAGTATCAATATTTGGTTTTGGATTGACAATTAATTTAATATGCGGTCCTAAACCAAAGCAAGCATTATCTAAGTTACTTTCTACTCTAACCCAGATATCTTGATGGTTTGGATAGCCAATATTTCTGTAATTAGTTGTATTTATTATTTCATTGGTTTCTGCTAGTGCATCTGCTCCATTTGGATAGTATTTTATTGAATAATTGGTAAAAGGCGGCACTAATAATTGCTGAATATCTGCTGTAACACTACTAAAATTAAACTCAGATATTCCATCAATATCCGTACTGGTAGAATTGATTGAATCATCGCAGGTTTTGAATTCTCTTTTAAAAGTAGATCGTATCTCAGTGGATGAAACAATTAAATTCATTTCTGAAGTGCTAAAGCAACCATTTGTATTTTCGACTCTTACCCAAATTCTTTTAGAATTACTAGTATATGCTAATGGATTAGCGATTAAAGTAGCGGTATCTTTTGTCTGCGCTCCAATTAATGAAGTATAATAGTTGAATGTTTCTGAAGTAGAATGGATTGAAATAAAATTATTTTTTTCGGTTAAGTTAAAATCCGAGATTCCATCTGAATTGTCATCACATTGTATTAAATCTATTGATGGAGCCAAAACGGGTAATGTATAAACAGTCAATGAGGCTATATTAGAGAATAATCCGCAACTGTTCCCAGTTTTAGTCAACTCAACTCGATATTGATAACCATTCATTGAATTACTAACTTGGTTGATGTTTAGTAAATTTGTTGTTTCTCCAGAATAAGTAGTGTTATTTGCAATATTATTCCAGCTTATGCCGTCTGTGGATAATTGCCATTGATACGTATTTCCACCATTATCAGTTATTGTAATTGAAGTGTTTTGTAATTCGCAAGTTGGTTGAGCTATAGGTTGTGTGGTTATAACTATGGGTGCTCCAAAGCTATAATCTGCATTTGGAATTGAGTAAGGTGCGCTATTTACTAGCCCAAAAGAATTAACCGTTATAGGGGCGACACCATATTCCCCATCCGAATCACCATCGCTAAATCCTGCTTCTATTATATCGCTACAACCGTCATTTTCTCGATCGAGATCACGGTAATTTCGTATGCCATCATTGTCTTGGTCTTGGTCCGATTCTAATTCGTCCTTGATACCATCATTATCACTATCTAAATCTAAATAATCATCCACATTATCATTATCTGTATCTAAAGGAACTGACCCGGTTCCAAAAACATCATAAAGTCCGTCTTTATTTAAATCTACAGTAGAGGTCGCAACTGGTGTGTTAGGTTGTGATTCAATAATATCTGCAATACCATCATTGTCACTGTCTGGATCTAAATAGTCATGAGTTAAATCTGTATCAGAATCTCTAGGAATGCATGTTGCTTTAATTGTGAAAGTTGCTTTGTTGTTGTTGGTTTCCGATAAGTTGGTATGGATAAATGTGAGAGTTGAAGTTAGGTGCGATTGAAAGCGAAACGTTCCTGTTCCAGCCGCTAGAGGTGTAGTGCTATTCAATCTAAAACGGATTTCAAAAGAAGAGTATTCAGTAACACCACTCTCATAAACACCATCATAGTTAGTGTCAATTAATAATTGATTGCTTGGATTCAATACGGTTACCGTTTTGTCTAGATCTGATTTAACAATAAATTCACCATCGGAGTTAATTAAGTCAGAACTATTAGCTGTATTTACATATTCTAAAGCTAAAGAAATAGGGGTAGTAAAATTCATTTTATATTCTAAACTATTTCCTTTTCCCACAGGAACTTCACTTATTAAATCACCATTATTTTTTTCGAGCAAAGGAACTGAAACGGTTGAACTATTTAATGATATGGGAACAATAGCAGTTGAAAAAGAATTGGAATAGGTGTTTTTTATAATGTTTTTTGACGGAAGGTCTAAAGCTAAATTTCCAAAGGATTCGGTACAATTTGTAACACCATCATTATCAAAATCCAAATCAATATTGTCTGCAACTGAATCACTATCGATATCTGTTGGGCAATTACTTACGGGAATTTTAACTGATGTATTGGTAGAACAACCAGGAATACTTCTTCTTACCTGATAATAGCCAGGATCAGTTGGGGTATATATATTTGTAACCTCATTATTAATATCCACACCATTATTTAGCCATTGATAGTTGTAATCAACATCGGCTTCTGTTTTAAGTATAATATTGGGAATACAACTCCCAGTGATAGATGTTGTATTTTCAATTGAAAGTTCAGGTTTTATATCAAATCCTGAATAATAACTCCCGTAAGTAGCGAAATTATTTGTTCCGTAGTAGGAGACGTATACTTGTTTAGTTGATTTGATTGCAATGTCACCAGTACGACCATCAACTGAAAAATATACAAAATTAGGTTTTCCAGTAATTGGGATTGGAGTTACACCTGTTGGCATTTCATTAATTAAAACAGTCGCTCCAGTTTCTGTAACAATATTGACTACTCCAGAATAAGGAGTATTTCCAATTTCATCAATTTTAGGGATATTATCCACAATTTTAGGTGTAGAGCAATTAAGAGGAGGCACAAAAAATAAATTTTGATTGGCACTGGAAGTAATTCCTCCAATACTTTGATAAGCAAATACTTTTTTAGATGTTTTAATGTATAAACTTCCGTTTAGAAAATCATTTCCATTCATAATAGCGAATTCACCTGCTTGCAAAGTTTTTAATGCTAAAGTATTTCCGTTTACATAAATCTCTGTGTTTGGCTCATCAGCAATAATCAACACTTTTTCAGTTTCTATTGAACCATTTCCTTTTATAAAAATATATTCAGTACCGATTTTATCAGCACCTACAATTTGATCAAACCCGATGTCTCTAGCATTAGTATTTGATGGATCATTTGTGCCTCCAAAAGAACCTGAATTTACTACTATATCTTTATCGGATTCAATTAAAGCACCAATAAGATTACTGCCGGTATTACCATTAATTGCTAAAATATAACTTTCATTTTTATTTAGAATTATGGGCGGAAAAGGGGTGTTAAAGACATTTCCGTTTGCTAAAATTGTTCCATTTGCAATATTTGATATTTTCAACTCTGTGTTATTTTCTGTAGCCAATACAGAAAAAAAGTTGGTCAAACCTTGAATATTTGGAATATTTAACATGGCTCCAGCTCTAAAACGTTTTCCTAATGCACTACTTCCCTTAGCAACTAATCCGCCGGCATGGTTATAGCTTCCTGTAGTGTTTCGTAATGAATTTGTTCGGATATTGACATAAACTAATCCTTCGCTTTCAATAATAAAACCTTTGTTCATAGATACACCGGTTGATGATCTTGTAACAAATAGTTGTGAGTTTTCATCATTACCAATAGTATATCTATAAGGTGAATTTTTACTAACGGAATTTGAAATTGATATACCTCCAATTGGAATTATTTTGAATTTTACATCTTTTACACTGGGTGTTGAAATATAGATATAATGATCTTCAGGATAAGCTGCATCTGGATTGCTTGTCAAAGGCGGGATATAATGCGTTTTGCTTAACTGCGCTAAGCAGTTAGTAGCAAATAATAAAATGAAAATAAGTGGTATTTTTTTCATTTGTTAAAAATAGTAAAAATAGTTTACCTTTTTAAGCTAAAATGTCCATTAACAATTTGATTGTCATCTAGTATTAATCGAAACCAATAATCATCTGCGGGAAGCTGAGTCCCATTAAAATTTCCATTCCAACCAACAGAATTAGAATTCATTTGCTTGAGTAATTTGCCGAAGCGGTCAAAAATTGAAATTACAGCTTGTGGATACAAATCTAGTCCATCAATTTTCCATATATCATTAAATCCATCCCCATTTGGAGTAAAAAAAGTAGGATAATCTAAAATTGTAAATGGGTAAGTAGCAAATTCACAAGTTGTGGTGTTTCTAACGTAGGCAATATAATTTCCTTTCGACACACTTGTGAAAAGAGTATTGCTTTGGTAATTGATACCATCAATAGAAAATTCATAGTTGGCATTTGTAGCAGGAGTTATTAATTCAATCGAATTTTTACCGCCAGTAAATTCTTTAATAATTGGATTGGGCAATCCTACTAAATTTTGGCTACTAGCTAATGTCTTTAATGTGATTTGAGCTGTTTCTGAGCAAGTGAATTTTGAATTGATTCCTTTTGCATACACAATTTGGTCACCAGAATTGGTTTTTTCAAATGCAGTTGGGTTGGTTATTTCAATAGTTAGATTACTATCCATATAAAAACCTGAAATAGTTGTGTCGGGGTTATTATTAGCAATTAAAGTCTTCAAAGAAGTCAAATCAAAAAAAGCAGTTCCTAAACCATTATCATCACATTTGGCAAGTTGGACGTCTTTTAACCCCATACCTATTGTGTATTCAATTTTGATTTCTCCTGTAAATGTACAGCCTGAATTAATCACTTCTACTTTGTAGGTTCCTGCTTGGGTTACCATAAGTGAAGGATTTGTTTCCCCGGTTAAAGGACTAGCGGATCCATCTTTATACCATTTGAATGTATATGCTGTATTTGACATATTGGTTTTAATCTCAAATGTTTCTCCCGTACAAATAGCAGAATTATCAGTAATTAATCGGTCTTTTCCTAAATCTATTTTCGAACTAAAGCTTCCTGCTTCTACAAATACTGCCGAATTATTACCATTATCTATATCATTAGTAATCACCAATTTAATATGGTACTTGTTGCCAATAATTAAGGTGGTTTTTGCTGTTAATGGAATGGTTTGTCCTGCATAATTTATAGCACTTGAACCAGGATTTATAGAGTTGAATTGGCCAAAATAAGATTCGTTTTTTGCATCACATTTTGTATTGGTAAAAGTATCTGAATAATTTATTGCTGGATGAATGTTCTTCGAAGAAACGGTTGTTCCATCAGGTAGGACTGCTAAATTACTATAAGAACCTGCTAACGTTACATCTTTAATTAATAAAGCCAAGCCATCAGAATATTTACAAGGATTGTCTTTAATGTATTCATTGGAAGCAAAAATGTAATTAAAGCTTAAATAATTGGTTTGTGCAATAAAATCAAATTCCAAGCTTGTTGCATTGTTAGCTATAGCGGGATTTATACCTAAAATACTATTGATATCTGAATCACCATTCCAATTAGTACCGCCTCCAAGATTTGTGTACGGTCCCTCCGAATTTTTACTACTCCAGGTGCTTAAAACGATTCCAGAAGAAAAAGGAAAACTACTGCTGTTTTTAGTAAAAATGCCATAACTATTTTGGGTTAGGTTCAAAGGATCTCCTTTGGCAGTTTCGCCTGAAACGATAATGCAAGAAGCATTGTTTGTTAGCTTTTGCACTAATGCAGTTGCATTTTGACTATCATCAACACTGATTGATTGTGCCATTATCCCAATTGGGAAACAGCCTAAAACTAGTAAAAAAAATATTTTATTTGTCCAACTCATCACGAATCAAAGATACTATAAATCTCTTTTTGGTTATACAAACGGAAAAGGAATCCAAAAATTATTTTCCAGTATAATTTTCATTAAATTTGTTGTAAATCCATTTGCAATGCAAGAAGAACAGTTGATGATTTTTAAAAAGCCGTCTTATCCCATTAATGAGGCGTTGCTTGATTACCTTGAACGATTTGATAGAATATCTAAATTTCCTATTGCGTACGATGATTTGTTGCGTTTTTCGGGTTCTATTAATGTCTATGACAAAGAAGATCAAGATACTTTATGGGTTAGGGTGTATTACAATGAATTTGAGCGTGAAGAAATTGATTTGACTCTAAAAAAAATCTACTCTTTACTCCATTCTGATGGTAATTTAGAGATAATCAAATTCTTGAATGTTGACTCTATTGACTATTGTACTTTTGGGAATTCAAAGCCCTTTCGCATTAAAATACGAAACATTCTTAATGATAACTATACGCATTTTTATGTAAAAAAAGCAGATGCTTCTCGAGTATATGGTTTAGAGTTAGAACATATTTTGTCTCCAGATAAAATCAATTTTTTAGTGCACCAAGATACCTTAATCGAAGAACACATCATGGGTATTGCAGGAGATGTTTTTATTAATAACCATTTGAAAAACTGTACCGAAACGGAGAAGTCTCAAATAGCTAAAGAGTTTGTGAAATTCAACGAACGTTCCATGATTCGTTTATTAGGAGATATGCGCGCTTATAATTATGTAGTGATACCTATTCATGATTTTGACCAAGTAGTCTATAGAATTCGCGCCATTGACTTCGACCAACAATGTTATGAAGGTAATTTTAAGGTGTACCGACCTCAATTCTTTAAAGAGAATTATCCCATGGTTAAATTGGTGAAAGATAAATTACAAGAAAGTTCGATTAATCAATATAAAAACGAAGAACGTTCTGTTTTGGCAAAACGAATCCATTCAGCAGAAAATAGAATTAAACGTCTGTTGAAAATTATGGGAGAAGATATGCTATCAACTCCTGCACATTTAGAACAATTAAAATTGGAATTGTATCGCTATACTAATGATTTGAATTTTAAGAAAGCCAAATCGATGGGGAATATAATGAGTGCTTCTTTTCAGTACATCACACGAAATTTCAAAAACGTCAATCCGTTTAAATCGTATTAAGCAAAAAAATCCCCGATAGAGTCTATCGGGGATTTTTATTAATTTTTTTCTTCTTTATTGAAGTAGACCAAGTAATAATACATTTGTTTTTCTTCGTCCCATCCTTTTTCTACAAATTTTTCAGCACTTTCCGGGTTAATAAAATCCATTTTGATTTGGATGTGTGTGTCTAAATTAATCACGTTTTTGATTGACTTTCTCGCATCAGAAACTGCTGCATTGGCAATAGGGAAGGTAGTAATGTCTTCAATACTGTATTTATCGCCTTTATCTACTTTATAATTTTTGAATTCAGGAATCAAATCCGGATTATCTAATACTTCGTTTAGGAAATTAGTTTCTTCAAACTGGTCGTTTTTAGCAAAATAATTCACAGAACGATTCATGAACATCACTTCTTCTTTTTTGTCTTCGGCAGGAAAAACTACATCTTTAGCAAAACCTTGACAGAATTTCAAGTATTTTTTAGTGATGTAATTTTCGTCTTCGAAAGCATCTACAGATAAGAAATGTTCTAACCAATAACGGGCATCGTAGCGATTACTATCTACAGTTAGTATTTTATATCCTTCCTCTTTTTTGTAATTGAAAATCAAGCAACCTTTGTCTAATTTATTCAAACTTACCCCGTGTTGTAAAATCATTTCAAGGTGAGTGTCTTTTTCTTCAAATTGCAAAAAGTCAGCTTGGATTTCGCTTTTAAATATCCCAATTGCATCGACTACATTGTTGTCAATAGCTAGGTTTGTTAAATAAGTAACATATACCTCACCATTTTTGATGTGTGGGTGATTCGATTGTTCAAATAAATGTTGGGTAATTTGTTTTGAAACTTCGTGAACATTTGACGGATTCTCGAATATTTGAGAAGCGAATTTGTACATTTCGTTGTAATCCAAATCTACTTCGTGCGCAAACTGAAAATAATTTTCTTCTTTCTCTCTGAATGGCTTGAAGAAAAACTCTTTTATTAACGGAACTATTTCGTCATTAAGATTAAATGGTTGCTCTGATAAAAAAAGAGCTTCGTTACGGCTCTTATTTCCTACACGGTGTATAGAAAGGGAGTCGATATGGGTATTGAATAAGTTAATCATTTTAATTTAATGTTTAAGAGTGTAATAGGTTAGTAGTTTACTAAGTTGATGCGTTTAAAAGTTTTGTTTTTTTTAACTTTTAACCATGTACCTTTAACCCTTTTTTTAATTCCAATTTTCTTCGTATCCGAAATCTTCAAAGCTATCGTCTCCTTCAAACATATCTAGATCATCTTCATCTAAATCGTCTTCAAATTCGCCATAAATATCATCGTGCATATCGGCTTCAAAGTTTTTTTCAATAGCTTCATCAGGCATTTCACCGTGAGAAAAAAGCGTTTCAGGATAAAGTGCTCCTGCTTGTGGTTCTTCAACTGCAGCTAATTCTACTAAGAAAGTCCACATATTGATAAAGTCATATACGTAGATAATTTTAGTATTTTCTTTGTCTAAAATATCTACTAATTTATAATCGCTCATGATGGTTTGCTCACCTGGAACATCACCTGCGTCAAACATCGGAATTTCATCTTCTTGATTCCAAGTGTCATCACAAGTATAAAAAGAAGCTACCTCCATACCGTCAAAACCAAATGAATTGAAGATAGCATTGTGTAAATCTTCTAAAGTGTCTTCAGCTAGTATTGCAATATCTCTGAAAATATCTTCTTCTGCGTCTAGGATTACTCTGAATTTATAAACCATAATCGTTGTTTTTATAGAAAGTTCAAAGGTAAATTATTAATTACGAATTACGAATTGTGATTTACGTTTTGTTGAAAAGATTTTAAAAAGCTAAAAGTGAGTATTTTATTGTAATTTCTTAATCACTTTGGCAGGATTACCCATCGCCATAGAAGAATCAAGAATGTTTTTCATCATGAAGTGATAAATCTATTGGTATTAATATAATCATTATACACTTCATCTTCGTTTTTTGACAATTCGGTTTATCTTATTTTTATACATTGATTCTTTAGTGCAACTTTGCTTCATCAAATAAATAAAAACAGCATTATGATTCGAATAGTAATTTTTATAACCTTAAGTTTAGTTGCTTTTTTGCGCCAATTCTTATTTTAAAATCAAAATTATGTTTAAAAAATTAATTAAAGAATTTCCGAGAGCTTTTGTGATTTCATTATGTATTTTTTTATCCATAATATTCGTAAGGGCTATTATTGGGTTAACCATAACGTTTGATTTTTCTTTAGCAATCAATTTTGGCTACAGTTTATTGTATGGTTTGAGTTTGTATTATGCTAATGCGTTTGTTTTTATTTATTTAGATTCAGTGTATACAGAAACCCGATTTAGTGTACAACGTTTAATTGTTGGTTTTGTAAGTACTTTTTTCATTACTCTTTTTGTAATTTTTCTGTTGCGTGTTTTTGAAGAAGTCATTGTTGAAAAACAATCATTTACAGATTATATAGAAAGTGAAAAATCTAGTTCTTTTCTTATACCTGTAGTTATTTTTTTAATAGTTTCTCTTGCTATACACGCTTTTTACTTTTATAAAGCTTTGCAAGAAACCAAAGTCAAAGAGCAAAAAATCATAGCGACTACTGCCAATGCACAATTTGAAAGTTTGAAAAATCAAATTGATCCGCATTTTTTGTTTAACAGTCTAAATGTGTTGAGTTCATTAATTGAAGAAAATCCCGAAAATGCACAAAAATTCACGACTTCTTTGTCTAAAATATACCGCTATGTGTTAGAACAAAAAGACAAAGAGTTAGTAGCAGTTTCAGAAGAATTGGCTTTTGCCAAAATCTATATGCAATTATTGGAAATGCGCTTTGAGAACAGTATTTCCTATGAATTGCCAGAAAGCATCAACGAGGATGCTAAAGTAGTCCCATTGTCCTTGCAGCTTTTGTTAGAGAACTGCATCAAACACAATGTGGTGAGTAGTTCTAAACCGCTGCACATCAAAATCAGTATTGATAATAATCAATTGGTGGTTGAAAACAATTGGCAAAAGAAAGAAGTTCTTTCTGATGGGAAAGGAGTGGGGTTGCAAAATATCGTGAATCGTTATGCCCTATTGACCGAACGTAAAGTTAAAATTGCTAATAACGAAGAATCATTTAAAGTGCATTTACCTATATTAACTAAACAGATTTCAATTATGAGAACTGCTCAATTTACAGATGAAGATATGGCTTATGCTCGAGCTAAAAAAAGAGTGGAACAATTAAAGGGATTTTATGGTAATTTAACATCCTATTGTATCATTGTTCCTTCACTCGCATTAGTGAATTATTTTACCTACTGGGGCTTTCAATGGTTTTGGTTCCCTATGTTGGGTTGGGGATTGGGATTGTCTTTTCACGCATTTGGCGTTTTTGGCTACGGAAAATCCTGGGAAGAACGAAAAATCCAAGAAATTATCAATAAAGATAAATCAAACAGTTGGGAATAATTTTTTAAAAAAACAATTACGATGGAAAATACTAATTTAGATCAAATCCGTTATGAAGAAGCGGTTAAAAAAGTAAAAAAATTAAAAGGGTTTTATACACACGCTTTAGTGTATGTGGTAATTAATATTATGGTTATAATTGCTAACGTTCAGAATTATGAACCGGGAGAAAGTTTTTTTCAATTCAAGACTTTTATGACTGCATTTTTCTGGGGGATAGGTTTGTTGGCTCATGCAATGGGAACCTTTATTCCCTATTTCATTCTTGGTAAAGATTGGGAAGAGCGTAAAATAAAAGAGTTGATGGAAAAAGAAAGGAATATAAATAAGTGGGAGTAATTATGGAAACTACTTTTACTATTTTACTAGTCATTCACATTATATCAGGAAGTATTGGATTACTTACAGGTACTACAAATTTAATTCGTAAAAAAGGGGATAAATCACATAAAAAGACAGGTCTGTTTTTTCTATACGGAATGCTGATAAATGGTGTTTCAGGTTTGTTAATGTCACTAATTCATTTCAATTTTTTTCTTTTTATTGTTGGTGTGTTTTCAATTTATATGGTCGGTACAGGGCAAAGATATCTTTCATTGAAAACTAAATTACCAATTCAAAAAGCATTTAAAATTGATTGGATACTTAGCGTAGGAATGTTTCTTTTTGGGATAGGATTTATTATTTATGGTATTCTTTTACTCTTATCTTCTAATAATTTTGGAATAGTTTTATTAGTTTTCGGATTTATAAGTATTTCGATGGTTTACCAAGATTTTAAAAATTATCAAGGTCAAAACTCAAATATAAACTTTTGGTTATTAGTCCACATTCAAAGAATGATGGGTTCCTATATTGCTGCAATGACTGCTTTTATTGTAGTTAATAACACTATTTTACCTGGAATAGTAGCGTGGCTTTTGCCTACAGTAATAGTAACGCCATTAATTTTTAAATGGTCAAGAAAATATAAAATACAAACTAAATAGCACTATGAACATCATCATCATCGAAGACGAAAAACCAGCGGCACGTTTATTACAACGAAAAATTGAAAAATTAGGCTTGCAGGTGAATACGTTGTTGCATTCTGTGGAGGAATCAATTAGTTGGTTTCAAAATACTTCGCATCCTGATTTGATTTTTTTAGACATCCAATTGTCTGATGGTTTGTCGTTTGAAATTTTTGAACAAATTAATATTAAAAGTGCTGTGATTTTCACCACTGCTTATGATGAATATGCATTACGTGCTTTTAAATTGAACAGTATCGATTATCTATTGAAACCGATAGATGAAGAGGAATTGGCTATAGCCATATCAAAATTCCAAAATCAATTTCAGCAACACAATATTAATTCCTTAGATTTTGAAGCTATCAAACGGATGTTAGTAAATCCTATTGCAAAGGAATACAGAAAACGTTTTTCAATTAAAATAGGTCAACAACTCAAAGTGATTGATCTTGCTGAAATCGAATGTTTCTATAGCGAAAATAAAGGCACTTACATCCATACTATTGATAATCGTGATTATTTGATTGATAGTAGTTTGGAAGTAGTGGAGTCAGAGTTAAATCCGAAAGATTTTTTCCGCATCAACAGAAAATATATCATCCCGATGCAGTCTGTAAAAGAGATTCAGGTATATTCCAATTCGAGATTAAAAATTAGTTTACCAACTTACAAAGCCGATGAAGTAATTGTGGCTCGAGAACGGGTTGCGGACTTTAAAGAATGGTTAGGTTAGTTAGTTGAAATAGGTTTTTCGAATACCAATCAAAATAAAAATCAAAATAGAATACGCAATAAAAAAAGGAATAATCCATTCGATTAGACCTAATGGTAAAAGCACTGCAATAATAAGCAATTGGAAACCTAATCCATACAAGGACACTAAGCTCATAAACCAGTTAGGCAAGGTTTTTACCTTATAGGCATCACTATCTAAAGCGTGAATAATTTTATCAAAACCGCCATAAACAACAGTATAGATTTTGAATAAAATATTGACTGATTTTTGAGTTTCTCCAGGTAAAGCTCTCGGTGTTTTGTATTCAAATACCTTACTTGTAGTGTCTCCTCCAACCGATTTATTTCTCAGAATCACATAGTAGTAGTTGTACAAAGTACCTTGCAATTGAATGCAAAAAAATGCAATTAAAGTAAGCCAAAATGAAGTTTGAGATACATAACAAATTGTCATTAAAAACAGAAAATTTAAAATAATGTCAAACACACTGTCTAAATACCTACCAACATAAGAGGGCGTGTTTTTTAAACGAGCTAATTCACCATCTGCAGCGTCTATTCCAGACTTTAAAACAATAAAAAAGCCCGCCCATATATAGCTTTCGTTGAGAATACAATACATTGCTATTAGTCCAGTAATGCCAAACAATAATGTGACATGAATAGGAGTAAAGCGCGTATTTTTTAAGCTATTGGCAAGAAATTTCCCAAAAGGTCTTCCGTAATCGGATAAATCTAAAAATTTATCTTGAGCGGCTAGTTTAGACATTGATTATGGTTAAGTCGATATTGTGACATTATAGTCGGGTATTATTGTTTATTTTTTTGAAGTTTTCCAAAACTAAATAAAATTGTAAGCCAAATAGAAGGGTAGCCATTACAATATGAATCGTTTGAGATCCGAATGGGAAATTAAAATAATACATTGCAATTCCAGAAAGAATTTCGATGCAAAGAACTCCTATTACCCAATTCATTTTAGTAAATCCTAATTCTAGTTTTCTATTTCTCCAAAACAAAAAAGCATTGGCACAAACCACTAAAATTGAAAAACTTCGGTGGGTATAGAAACCTCCTTTAGGGTTTTGCAACCAAACTTCTTTGGGCAATCCTGCTTCTACAATTGTATCTACGGATTCTCTAACTTGCGTTCCAAAAATGATTTGTAGGATGGTTAAAATCAATGTTGCAACTAAAACCCATTTGAATTCAGCATCCAACGATTTTGTTTTTTGTTTTTCTCGAACGGAATAAATCACATATAACTGCACCGCAACAATGAGTAAGGCGGCTAACATGTGCGTCGTTATTTTATAGGGATTCAAAACAGAATCAACCACTGTTTTTCCTAACCAAGCTTGAAAACCCATTAAGAAACAGATGGAAAAATTTAGAAAAACTAATAGTTTCTTTTCTTTCCAATAACTAAATGAGAAAAATAGCGCAATTAAACAAGCAATTCCTGCTAATGCTCCAACTAATCGATTGATGTATTCCACCCAAGTATGGAATGGATTAAAAATAGCATAATCGTGTTTGGTATATTTTTCCCAATGCGAACTTTCAAAATTATTTGTAGCTACAAAATGGTCTTTGGCAACCAAAAGCGCTTCATCTTTTATAATAACTTGTCCTTTTGAATATTCCTTACCAGTTGTGTATAAAAGTTCTTTTTCTTGAGTAGGAGGAATATAGTATCCGAAGCATTTTGGCCAATCGGGACAACCCATACCTGAACCTGTCATTCGGACTAATGCTCCAGCAACGATTACTAGATAAACTAAAACTAAAGCTGTCTTAGCAGATGGAAGAAAATATTTTTTCATTGTTATTTTACTTTTTGTAATCCTAATTTCTCAGCTCTTTTCAAAACGAAATCATAGGCGGCTTGGTATTCGTTTGGAATTTCTCCTTCCAAAATAGCTTCTTTTACCGCTTCTTTCAATGTGCCAATTTCGCGAGATGGCTTCAAATCAAAAATCGTCATAATTTCTTCACCAGAAATTGGTGGTTGAAAATTTCGAACATGGTCTCGAGCTTCTACTTCTATAATTTTCTTCCTTACGATATCAAAATTATTATGATATTTTTTGAATTTAGCAGGGTTTTTAGTGGTGATGTCCGCTTCGCAAAGCGTCATTAAATTATCAACATCTTCACCTGCATCAAATACTAATCGTCTCACGGCTGAATCGGTTACAATATCTTCTGCTAATACAATAGGTCGAGAACTCATCATAACCATTTTTTGAACAAATTTCATTTTTTGGTTCAAAGGCATGTGCAATCTTTCAAAGATTTTCTTCACCATTTTCCCACCTAAAAATTCATGACCGTGAAAAGTCCAACCTTGTTTTTTGTTAAAGCGTTTGGTTGGTGCTTTGCCAATATCATGCAATAAAGCCGACCAACGCAACCATACATCATCAGTATTCGGACAAATATTATCCACCACTTCAAGCGTATGATAAAAATTATTTTTGTGTGTATGACCTTCAATTTCTTCGACCTGATTCAAAGCAGTTAATTCAGGCAAAATGATATCCAAAAGTCCCGTTTTGTATAATAATAAAAATCCAACAGAAGGTTTTTCTGTCGAAAGGATTTTATTCAGTTCGTCCACAATGCGCTCTCCCGAAATGATTTTAATACGTTCGGCATTTTTCTTGATTGAATCTAGTGAATTTTCTTCAATTTCAAAACCCAACTGGGTTGCAAAACGAATCGCGCGCATCATTCGCAACGGATCGTCAGAGTAGGTAATGTCTGGATCTAGAGGTGTTTTTATGGTTTTGCTTTCCAAATCCAAAACTCCATTAAACGGATCGACTAAATCACCAAACGTATTTTTGTTTAAAGATAATGCTAAAGCATTTATTGTAAAATCGCGACGGTTTTGGTCATCTTCTAATGTGCCATTTTCAACAACGGGATTTCTACTTTCAAACTGATAGGACTCTTTTCGAGCTCCTACAAATTCGATTTCAGTATCTTCAAAACGAAGCATGGCTGTCCCGTAGTTTTTGAATACTTGTACTTTTGGTTTTTTAGGAAGTAATTCGGACACTTTTAAAGCCAATTCGATACCACTACCTACGGCAACAATATCAATGTCTTTTTTAGCATCTCTTCCTAATAGAAAATCCCTAACAAACCCACCAATAACATAGCTTTCTACATTAAGTTCAACTGAAGCTTTGGAGATGACTTCAAAAATGGTATTCTGTAAGGCTGATTTGTAGTTCATAGTTTCAACTCTTGTTCGCTGGAATTGCAGCCACTGATTCACAGATTTTTTCTTATATTATTTGATAATTCTTTTATATTCAAGTGATGTTTGATTGAAATTCACCAAAATAGCAAGTCTATGTCCAGAAACGTGGAGATAATTCAAGCATTGCGAAATATGTTTTTCATGAAATGCTTCTGTTGATTTTATTTCAATAATAATTTTATCTAATACTACAAAATCAGCATAGAATTTATGATTTAATATCACGTCTTTGTAATGAACTAAATATTCTTTTTCTCTCTCAAAAGCAAAATTTATTTTTTTTAATTCGTACTCAAAAGCATCTTTGTAAACAATCTCTGAAAATCCTTTTCCAAGATGTTTATGAACCTCCATCAAAGCTCCAATAATTTTATAGGTATCTTCTTCGTATAAGAATTCAGGCATTTTTTGAAATTATTAATCAGTGAATCTGTGGCTAATTAGTATTATTTTCTAATCACTTTTACTTGAGCATCGCTCGTAAGTTTTATGATAGTTGATGGCTTTCCTGCAATTTTTTCGTGGTGCAAATTTACAACATAGTCTACACCTTTTATAATTTCAGGACTAATTTCTTTAAATGATTTAGGAGTGGGTTGTCCAGATATATTAGCGGAGGTAGAAACCAACGGCTTTTTCATTCTCTCCATTAGTTTGAAGCAAAATGGTTCTTTTACCAATCGAATTCCTAGAGTTTTATCAGTCGCAATTAAATTAGTGGCAACATTTTTAGGATTGTCGAGGACTAAGGTGGTTGGATTCTCTGATAAGTCTAAAATTTGCCAGGCTACTTCCGGAATTTCTCTAAATACATTGTACATCATTTTCTCACCATTCATGAGACAAATCATACTTTGAGTTTCGGCTCTTTTTTTGAGTTGGTATATTTTCGCCACCGCTTCTGGATTCGTTGCATCGCAACCAATACCCCAAACAGTATCAGTAGGGTAGAGTATAATGCCTCCGTTTTTGATTACTTCAAACGCATTGAAAACCTCTTGATTAATATCCATTTGTTTGGTCTATTTTAGTTGATAAGAAAGCATGATTCCTCCTCTGTAGGGTAACCATTCACCACTTTTATTGTAATTTTCTGCCGATTCGTAACGTTGGTTTGTTCCAATTATATAGCCTTTATAAAAACCTTGATGAGAGCCTCCACCTATGAAACAATCCAAGTGTAATTTTTCGTTTATTTTGGCTTTGTAACCTATGGTTACTCCCATAACATAACCTAATCCTTCTTCGTATTTATTAGTATTCAAGTAATTCCATTTTTGAAAATTAAAAAGCGTAGCTCCAACATGGGCACCAACATAAAATCCATTGTTTTTTTCTTTAAAATGGTAGCGGTATTCAGGTATAAATAGATAAAATTGTCTTGGATTCCCTTTAACTGATTTCCAAAAAGAAGCAGTCACATCAAACTGAAAAGTAGATTTTTTACCAATACTGGTTTCAATTCCGACATTGGGAATTGTTAATAATGTGGTAAATACATTTGCCTTAATATAAGTTTGAGCTTGTAATTGGAAACACAAAATAAAAAGGATAACAGTGAGTAGTTTTTTCATTAGACTTGGGATTGTTTGATTAAAATTTGCATAAATAAGTATTAAAATTAGACTGAAATTATAATTAGCTAATTTGGATATGTTTGCTTAATTAAAAAAAATAAAATCTTGACATCAATTATTTAAATTGAATGATTTTTATAGTTTTATAATATGGTTAAAATTGATTTTATATTTGAATTTTAAAAGATTTTCTTCTCCTTTAACATCTATTCTTTGTATTTCGTAATTTTTTTTAAAAGGAAATTTATTCGGTCTATTTCCAATTCGTAATCCAAATTTTATTTCATTTTTTTCTAACTGAAGTTTAAAATTAGTATTTTCTAGCTTTGTTTTTGGATAACTTCCGTAGGGGTAAGCTAAAGAAGGGTATACTTTTAAATTATTTTCAATAATGATTTTTTTACAAGCGTCAAAATCATTTTTTATATCTTCATTAGAGAGATGTTTATAATCTCTATGCATGTAGGAATGAAAACCAAATTCGATAATATTGGTATCGATATTTTGAAGTTGAGAAATGGACATAATTTTTTCTATTCCATTATTCCATAAGTCAGTTTTGCCAATGTAAAAAAAGGGAATAAAAAAAACTGCTTTTAAGTTATATTTTTGAAGTAATGGTAATGCGTATTTGTATTGATTTTCGGTAACATCATCAAATGTTAAAACAATCGATTTCTTTGGAATTGAATTTCGCTTTTCTAACTCAGACAAATGAAAACTTGTGTAACCATTGTTAGTTAAGAAAATAAATTGTTCTTCTAATTTTTCGGTAGAGATTGTAAGTCCTTTACTTTCGCAATTTTTAGTAGAAACATTGTGATACATTAATATTGGAAGACGTGACATACAGTTTTCAATTAATAAACAAAAGTATTATATTTGTTATCTAAAATAAAATGTTTTTAGAAAAATATTATGAATTTGAAGCTGTCTGTTTTTATTATTGCATTTAATGAAGAAAGAATCATAGAAGAATGTTTAAAAAAATTATATTGGGTTGACGAAATTATTGTCGTTGATTCTGGTAGTACTGATAATACAGTGGCGATTTGTGAAAAATATAATGCAAAAATATTTTATAAAAAATTTAATGGATATGGTGAACAAAAACAATTTGCATTAGATCAAACCAGTAATGATTGGGTTTTGTCATTAGATGCAGACGAAGTTTTGACGGATTCACTTATAAATGAAATAAGATTAAACCTTGAGTTTAATCAAGAAGAAAGTTTTGGGTTTTATTTAAAAAGCAGAATGGTGTTTTTAGGTAAAATCTTTAATTATGGTAATGAAAGTAATCGCAATATTTTAAGGCTGTTTAATAAAACACATGGTAATTTTAGTCCAATAACTGTACATGAAGAAATTCTTGTACAAGGAAAAACCAAAATACTTAAAAGCCATTACTTACATTTTTCATATTCTTCTATTAAAGCGTATATTTCTAAATTAAATCAATATACTCAATTAGGTGCGGCTAATAAATTTGCTAACAATAAAAAATATAGTTTCTTTTCTATTATTATCAAAACAATATTTGAATTTATAAAGAAGTATTTTTTCGAATTGAATTTTTTAAATGGTAAAAGTGGATTTCATTGGTCTTTACTGTCTGCTTTTTCTACTTATGTTAAGTGTATTAAAACAAATGAATATTATTAAACTAATTGGAGTTAATGAAACAAAAAATATTATAGTTCTATAATTGGAAACTGATTGTGGACTAGACCTAGTATTCCGCCAATAAAACCTGAATTTACAGAGGATAAAATTTATAAAAAAGTATGCAATTGTGGTTTTTGCAACGTATCGGAATTTCCAGTAGAAGTAGCTCGTCCAATAAGTTATGGCACTAATATTTAAGCCACAATTGCCTATTTGCATACACGCTAATACCTTCCATTTGCAAGAATGAGCGATTTTTTTCTGACTTTTGTAATCTATCAATCAGCCAAGGAACTATTTGTAATTTGTTGAATAAATTTGCCCAAAAAGCTACACCTGCATACGAGATAATTGCTCAAAAATTATAAACAGAAAAAGTGGTTGGAAGTGATCAAACAGGCATTAAAGTTAACTTAATTTAAGGTTGGTTTTGTACTTGGAAAAACAAGGCATTAACATTTATTACTTACTCGAAAAACTGAGGTTTTGACAGCATTCAAACCAATTTTGAAAACGGATTTAAACAAGGTGTTTTAGTACACGATTGTTGGGCGATTCATTTTAAAACTGATTGCAAAACACATTAAATGTGCAAGGCTAATTTACTTCTTGAACTTATGTTTTTTGAAAAATAATATGAATCAAACTGTTCAATAAACTTCAAAAGAATGCTTTATAATGCACTCGAAATCAAAAAAGAATTGAAGCCAAACGATTATTCAAAAAAACTCAAATCAAGAGATGATATATTGGCTTAGATTTTTGTTAGTACAAACCGTTCCCAAAAAACAAAATGAACTCATTGCTTCTCACAAGAGAGTGACAAAACATAAAGCCTATATTTTTAATTTTTCACACTTGATGAAGTTCCACCCAACAACAAAGGTTCTAAAGAGCATCAGAAATGTAAAAATAAAGCAAAAAATATCAGGTCATTATAAAACCGAAAACTGAGCTCAAATATTTGCTATAATCCGTTCGTTAACAGATACCTGTAAGAAAAACGGTAAAAAAATCTTGGTTGCCTTCAAAACTAATGCTACTTTGGAGGCTGAATTTTTACAAAAATTATACCATTTCTTTATATTTTTCAAGGTATGATACAGCAGCTTTTTCCCACGTAAATTGATTGGCATGAGAAATTATTTTTGAACTGAAATGTTTATCAAGTGTTGTGGGTATAGAATTATTCAATGTTTGTAACATAGATTCAGGATCAAAGCCATCAAAATAAAAAGCCAAATCACTTCCAATCTCTGGCAATGAATTCAGCTTAGATAAATAAACCGGTTTTCCTAATTTCATAGCTTCAATTACAGGCAAACCAAATCCTTCAGCTAAAGAAGTAAATACAAAAGCTTCACAATTATTATAATACCAATATTTTTCTTCTTCTGAAATAGTACCTATTATGTGAACTCTTTTTTCAACGCCTATTTTTTTTGCATACGATATTATTTCCGAATAGTAATTTTTATCTATTATTGAACCCGCAATTATTAATTCATTTTCATTGTTAATTAATAAGGCTGATAAAACATGAAAATTTTTCTTTTTTAAAATTGTCCCAATACTAAAGAAAAAATTTGACTTTGGGTTGTATTTTGGAGAACTAAATTCAGGATATTTAGTTAATGAACATCCATTATAAATTACGCTAATGTTTTTATTTTCTACTCTAAAATTTTGTGTAACCTGATTTAATACAAAATTTGAGATACAAACTATATAATCACATTTATTAATATTTTTTTGAATTTTATCTAAATATATTTTTATTTTTTTAGGATTATTTTTTTTTTCAATAAGAAAATTTAAGTCGTGAATGGTTAATAAATTATTACAATTAAGATTGCCTGTATATGCTAGTTGATTAGTTAAATGCCATGAAGTGTTTCTTTTAGGATTTACAAATTTGTCAATACTTTTTGTAAAAAAATACTTTTTCGTATTGAACAAGGCTTCATTTCCTTTAGGCAAATATAATTCTAAATCAAAATCTTTATTTTTATTAATTAATTCACGGCCTAAATCTTTGCAAAAACTATATAATCCTGTGTTTGGATATTTTAATCTTTCTAAATCTATTACAATATTTCTCATATTTTTTTAATTTAATTTCAAATAACACCCAAGAATCTCCTTTGCAATCTCCTCATCATTGAATTTTTGAACAAATTCAAATCCTTTTTGAGTTATTTCGGAAGCTAGGGTTTCATTGGTTATGATAAGGTTTATTTTTTGGCTCAAATCGGCTGTGTTATAAGGCTCAATATACAAAGAATCTGGCCCTCCTGCTTCTGGAAAAACACCATTTTTATTAGTAATTACAGGTGTTTTAGAATATAAAGCCTCAATGATTGGAATGCCAAATCCTTCAAAAACGGAAGGATATACAAAAACACTGGCTAATTGATAAATCATTGCCAATTCTTCAGGTTGTAGTCCTTTTAAGAAATGAACTCTACCCTCCATTTTATTGGTTTTAATATATTCGTGAATGGTGGCGGTATAAGCAGTTTCTTTGCCAATCAAAACCAAATTCACATCCAAATCTTTAATCGCTTTTACAACCGTCAAAGCATTTTTTCTTTCTTCAAGCGTACCCACATTCAATACAAATTTATTTGGCAATTGAAATTTTTGTTTGACCGCTTCTTTTTCTACATTGGTGTATTCTTTTTTAAAAACAGCCTGACAGCCTTGGTAAATCACCTTTATTTTGGATTCATTAATGTCTAAAAACTGAACAATGTCTTTTTTGGTTTGTTCGCTAATGGCTATAATCAAATCGGCTTTTCGGGCTGATTTTTTGAATTTATAATAATGGATTTTTCGGTCAAAAAACGAATAAAATTGAGGAAAACGAATAAATATTAAATCGTGAATAGTGACAACAGATTTAATATTCTTTTTCTTTAACCCCATCGGAATTTCACCAGATAATCCATGAAATAGTTGAATATTATCCTTTACTAAGTCAGAAACAACTCCTTTTTGTCTCCACAAATTTTTGAACTTTTTATAAAAAGAAGTTAGGGGTTTTTTTTCAAAAACATTGGTTTCATTTGGAACAAAAAGAGATTCTTTGGCAGTCTTTGGATTGTATAAAAAATAGTTGTATTCGGGAAAATATTTGGATAAAATTCGCACCAAATCACGGCTGTAATTACCCAAACCAGTTTTGTTATGAAAAACTCTTTTTGCTTCAAAACCTATATTCATAGTCGTTTGGGGTTTTTACTTTTGGTGTAGCGTGATTTAAAAAAAACCACTGATTTATTTATGTTAAAATAAAACAAAAATAGATAAATCAGTGGTAATTTTTAGATTGAAGTGTTAAAAAAAATGATTTTGCTTAAACTGCAACATCATATTCTCTCAACGCATTATTCAAAGATGTTTTTAAATCGGTTGAAGGTTTGCGAGTACCGATAATTAAGGCACAAGGCACTTGGTATTCGCCAGCGGCAAATTTTTTGGTATAACTACCAGGGATAACAACCGAGCGAGCAGGAACAAAACCTTTCATTTCTATGGGTTCATCGCCTGTTACATCGATAATTTTGGTAGAAGCGGTTAAGCAAACATTAGCACCAAGAACAGCTTCTTTGCCAACATGCACGCCTTCTACCACAATACAACGAGAGCCAATGAAAGCACCGTCCTCAATGATTACTGGAGCTGCTTGCAAAGGTTCTAAAACCCCGCCAATTCCAACCCCGCCACTCAAATGAACATCTTTGCCAATTTGTGCGCAACTCCCCACGGTAGCCCAAGTGTCCACCATAGTACCAGCATCAACATAAGCCCCAATATTTACATAACTTGGCATCATGATCACACCACTTGAAATATAAGAACCATAACGAGCAGATGCACCAGGCACAACACGTACTCCTTTTTCAGCATAGTCTCTTTTCAATTCCATTTTGTCATGGTATTCAAAAATTCCAGCTTCCCATGTTTCCATTTTTTGGATAGGAAAATACATTACTACTGCTTTCTTTACCCATTCGTTTACTTGCCATCCGTCACCTTTTGGTTCGGCAACACGCAATTTTCCAGCATCTAATAATTCGATAACTTCTCTTATGGCATTAGTTGTAGCAGTTTCTTGTAATAAAGCTCTATTTTCCCAAGCTTGTTCTATTGTTGTTTGTAATGAATTCATTATGTAGTTAGTGTTAATTTTTGACAAAGATAGTTTTTTTGTGCGATTGGCAAAAGAGCTGCCAAGGGATTCATGATTAAAGATTAACTGATTTAATTCATCAATTTAATAGAAGATATAAAATGGATTTTAAGTAAATTTACCATCTTAAAATTAAGAAATAAATTAATGCCAAGAATACTCGCTATCGATTACGGACAAAAACGAACGGGAATTGCAGTTACTGACGAGTTGCAAATTATAGCCTCGGGTTTAACCACTATTCCTTCTGCAACAGCAATAACTTTTTTGAAAGATTATTTTGAAAAAGAAAAGGTAGAAGCTGTTCTCATTGGCGAACCCAAACAAATGAATGGACAACCGTCTGAAAGCGCTTCCATAATCAAAGGATTTGTAACGCATTTTACCAATCATTTTCCGGAAATGAAAGTTATTAGAGTAGATGAGCGATTTACTTCTAAAATGGCTTTTCAATCTATGATTGATAGCGGACTAAGTAAAAAGAAACGTCAAGACAAAGGTTTGATTGACGAAATTTCAGCTACTATAATGCTCCAAGATTATTTGACTAGAAAAATGTTTTAAGTACTAATTTTACTAGTTAATAAATCGTTTGTTTTCTTACTTTTAGCTATGATTTTGTTATAAATTTATAATGATTTTTGCATTTTTAAGGAGTATATTTGCACCTTAAAAATTTTGATCCATGTCCGATACTACAATTCGAACCAATCCAGATGTAATCCTTATTGGCGCCGGTATTATGAGTGCTACACTTGGTGTGATTCTTAAAGAGTTACAACCTAATATCACCATTGAAATTCACGAAAGATTAGACACAGCTGCTTGTGAAAGTTCTGATGCTTGGAACAATGCTGGAACTGGACATTCTGCTTTTTGTGAATTGAATTATACCCCTGAAGCAGAAAATGGCACAATCAATCCTAATAAAGCCATTAGTATTGCCGAGTCATTTGAAGTTTCAAGACAATTTTGGGCGTATTTAGTGCAACAAAATAAAGTGGTTTCGCCGGAGAAATTTATAAAAAGTGTGCCTCACCTAAGTTTTGTTTGGGGAGAAAAAAACGTAGAATATCTTAAAAAGAGATTTGAAGCGTTGCAATCGAATCCATTATTTAAAGAGATGGATTTTACTACTGACTTTTCTTTAATGCAGGAATGGATGCCTTTAGTTATGGAAGGCAGAGAGCTTACTGATGCTATGGCAGCCACCAAAATGGATATTGGAACTGATGTTAATTTTGGAGAATTAACTCGTAGTATGTTTAATTATTTACGCTCACTTGAGGGTGTCACTATGCATTTTAACAATGAGGTCCGTAAATTAAAACAACGAAAAGATGGTTCTTGGAGAATTAAAGTTCGCGATTTGACTACGGGTCAAAAAAGACGTGTTTATCCAAAATTTATTTTCATTGGTGCAGGAGGAGGGTCTCTTCCCTTGTTAGAAAATGCTAATATTCCAGAAGGAAAAGGATATGGAGGTTTTCCAGTAAGTGGTCAATGGTTGAGATGTACTAATCCAGAGGTAATTGCTAAGCATGATGCAAAAGTATATGGGAAAGCTAGTGTTGGCGCACCACCAATGTCGGTACCGCATATTGATTCCCGAATGATAAACGGCGAAAAACAATTACTTTTTGGCCCTTTTGCAGGATTTTCAACGCGTTTTCTTAAGAATGGTTCGTATTCGGATTTACCTTTATCTATTAAACCAGATAATATAATTCCAATGGTTATTGCAGGAATTAAAAACATTCCTTTGACTAAATATTTGATTGAGCAAGTGCGTCAAAAACCAAAAGATAGAATGAATGCTTTGCGCGAATATGTGCCAAACGCACGATCGAAAGATTGGAAATTAGAGCGTGCAGGACAACGTGTGCAAGTCATAAAGAAAGATGAAAAAGAGGGTGGAATTTTAGAATTTGGTACAGAAGTAATTACCACAAATGATGGAACTTTGTCTGTTTTGTTAGGGGCTTCTCCAGGGGCTTCTACTGCCGTAACAGTGATGTTAGATGTAGTGCAAAAATGTTTCAAAGATCAAATTAGAACTAAAGAATGGCAATCCAAATTAAAAGTAATGATCCCTTCTTATGGTCAAGAATTGAACGCTAATCCAGATTTATTGGCTGAGGTTAGGAAAAATACTGCCGAAACTTTACAATTGAACTAAATAAATGATACAGTAATTAAAAGCATCGAAGTTATTTCGATGCTTTTTTTGTTTATCTACATACTGTTTTTAATTGTAGATAGCTATTGCATCCAAGCAGAATCTACTTAAACCAAATTTATTATTTAATACTATCTATTTTTACTATTTTTGCACTCGAATTTAAGAGATAAAATCGATTAATTAGTAGTATATAATACTTAATCCACCAAAAATGATATTACCAATTATAGGTTATGGAGATCCTGTTTTAAGAAAAGTTGGCGAGGTAATTACCCCTGACTATCCTAACTTAAAGGAAACTATTGCCAATATGTACGATACCATGTATAATGCATACGGAGTAGGCTTAGCAGCACCTCAAGTTGGCTTACCAATTCGTTTATTTGTAATAGATACCACACCCTTTAGTGATGACGAGGATATGTCAGAAGCCGATCAGAAAAAAATGAACGGATTCAAACGTACCTTTATCAATGCCAAAATCATTAAGGAAGAAGGCGAAGAGTGGAGCTTTAATGAAGGTTGTTTGAGTATACCTGATGTTCGTGAGGACGTATATCGCAAACCTCTGGTAACTATTGAATACTGCGAAGAAGATTTCGTTATGAAAACAGAAGTTTTTGACGGCCTAATAGCTAGAGTAATTCAACATGAATACGATCATATAGAAGGTATTTTATTCACTGATAAAATCGCTTCATTAAAAAAACGATTGATTCAGAAAAAATTAAAAAACATTACCGAAGGAAAGACATTTCAAGAATATAGAATGAAATTCTTTGGTAAAAAAGGAAGATAATTAAACTAAAATTTATACAATGAATATCGAAAAAATACTAGCTATTTCTGGTAAACCAGGTTTATACGAATTAAAAATCCAAACACGTACCGGTTTTGTGGCAGAGTCATTATTGGACGGAAAAAAAATCACAGTGAATTTAAAAGCCAATGTAAGTTTGTTATCAGAAATTTCAATTTATACGTATGATGCTGAAAAGCCATTAGCTGAAATATTGAATACTATTGCCAAAAAAGAAAAAAATGGTCCTGCAATTTCTCATAAAGAAGATGCTGCAACTTTAGCTGCTTATTTCAAAGAAATCTTACCTGATTATGACGAAGAAAGAGTGTACGGATCTGATATTAAAAAAATATTGAATTGGTACAATTTATTGCAATCAAAAGGATTGGTGAAAGACGAAGCGCCTAAAGCGTCAAGTAAAGAGGAATCAGTTACAGAAGAAAAACCTAAAAAAGCAAAAGTAACAAAAGCATAATTGTTTTTTAGATACGATTAAATCCTGCTGAGATGTATTTCTTAGCAGGATTTTTTTATTTTTACCAAAACCAATATTCACAATGAATTCAAGAGAATCACAACTTCAGGCATTCGATCGATTGTTAACCATTATGGACGAATTGCGTGATCAATGTCCTTGGGATAAAAAACAAACATTACAAAGTCTACGCCATCTCACTATTGAAGAAACCTATGAGTTGGGCGATGCGATTTTAGAGAATGATTTGGATGAAGTTAAAAAGGAATTGGGCGATTTGTTATTGCACATTGTTTTTTATGCCAAAATTGGAAGTGAATCTCAAGATTTTGATATGGCTGATGTGTGTAATGCCATTTGTGAAAAGTTGATTTACCGCCATCCTCATATTTACGGAGATGTGGAAGTGAAAGATGAAGAAGAAGTAAAGCAAAATTGGGAAAAACTCAAACTAAAAGAAGGAAAAAAATCCGTTTTAGAAGGTGTTCCAAAAGGCTTACCGGCTTTGGTAAAAGCGAGCCGAATTCAAGATAAAGTAAAAGGTGTTGGTTTTGATTGGGAAGATCCGCATCAAGTTTGGGACAAAGTCCAAGAGGAATTGGAAGAACTACAGGTTGAAATAGCCGCTGGAAATCAAGATAAAATAGAAGCCGAATTTGGAGACGTACTGTTTTCAATGATCAATTATGCCCGATTCTTAAACATCAATCCAGAAGATGCTTTAGAGCGAACGAATAAAAAATTCATTTCCCGATTTCAATATTTAGAAAGCAAAGCAACTGAAATAGGAAAACCGTTGATGGATATGACTTTGGCTGAGATGGATGTTTTTTGGAATGAAGCTAAGAAAATGTAAAATCCAACCATGATATATTTAATTATTTCAATTGTATTTTATTCATTAAATAACCTACTCTGGAAAAAAGTATTACAGCAAGCGAATAGTTGGATGGCAATGTCATTAAGGGCATTATTAACTAGTTTTATAGGATTAGGAATACTTATTTTTTCTTCTCCCGAAATACTATATGAAATTGATTTTAATACGGTTTGTAGAGTTTCAATTGCATCTTGTCTTGGTGCTTTTGGATTGATTTGTATGATTTCGGCTTTAATAAATGGAACGTTAAGACAATTAGGAATATTTAACCTTTTAACAATTGCGTTTACGGTATTCTACTTGTTGCTTTTTGAAAATTTCAATTTTTTAAATTTTTTGTATGGAACAAGTTTAATTATAGTTGGATTTAGTATTTATGTTTTTCAAATCAAAAGACTACCTTCAGAAGAATCTAATGTCAAAACAATAATTTATTATACTTTGATGTCTCTATTTTTTGCATCATCTGGATTGGTACATTGGTATAATTTTAAACAATCTATTCCCCCGCTTTTTTCAGTTGTAAATCAAGAAATTATTGTTTTTTTAATAGGAGGTATTGGATTGGCTTTGCAACCTAAGTCAGTAAAAACACAATGGTTACAAACGATTGTAAAATCAGGTTATTTATTAGTTGTGATGGCAGTGTTGATTTTTGCCGCTGTTTGGAGTGGTTTTTTAGGATTGAAGATAACCAATCCATTGTTAGCATCACTTTTACCTTTGGCAACACCAATTTTGACGATACTTTTTGGAGCTTTATTTTTTAAAGAAAAATGGAATAAAAAAATGGGTTTGGCACTATTTATTATAGCTATAGGTGCTTATGTTTTGCATCTTAATTTAAATCAGGGTTAATAAGATATTGTTTCATAAAATCAACTGAAAATCGTTTAAAACCGGTTTGAATTGCAATGGATTCATATTCTTCTTGAATTTCATTCAATTGAACTGTATTCGAAGTGGAAGCTAATTCTAATTGGTACTTTGCAATCAAATAAAATAGTTTAATGTAATCAGAATAAGAAAGACTAAATTTTGATAAATTGATCAATTCAAAGCCAATTTTCGCTTCTTTAATTTTATTTTCTTTGATTAAGTGTAGGGTTTGTGTGATTAAAATCATTCCTAAATTAGGATAACTACTCCAGTTTTCTAACGTTAAAAGTTCTTCATAATAATTTTCAATTAAATATGTGGTTTTCTGAAAATCTTTTAAAAAAAGTAATGCAGGAAAAACTTCTATGGTTACCATATTAACTTTTCCAGAAGTAGTAATTTTATGTAGTAATTTTTCCCAAGTTAGTTCAAATTCACGATTGTTTTTTAGTTCGCTAAAGTACAGTAGATTATAGGCTAAACATCGACCTTGTAAAACAATGAAAAAATCAGGATGAAGTCGATTTAAATCTATTAATTTTAAATTGGAGTTACAGCATAAATAGTCATTATAGGATACAATTAAATCATAAAATAGTGCTTCGTGACTTTCAGGTAAAGCATATTTTCTTGCTTCCAATAAAAAGGCTCCGTAATAATTATTAAAATTAGAGTAATCTACAAACCAGTGGAGAATATTTTCTCTAAATACTTTATTGGGTGTTATTTTTTGAATTAAAGCTTCAATTTCATCTTCACTTAAACTTCTAAAAAGTAAACAGATATTGGCAGCAAGTTTCAATTGGTTAGTTTCCTCAAACTTTAAAATTCGGTTATCAAAAAATTGATTCAGAATAATGTAATTTTTTCTATAGATGAATGTTTTAATTATAGACGCAATTTTCAAATGATAATCACTGGTTTTTTGTTGCATTTCAAGCCATTGAATATCACTCTCGTTTAGAGAATCACTGAGTTCGATTTTAATAGTTTTGGTCCACACAAACCAGTCATTATCTTGCAAACTATTTTTATGGTAGGTACTATAATTTTCATAGCCAATATATTGACTTAAGATGTTTAGCGTGTTTAAGTTAGGAGCTGTGCTTTTCAAAAAGCCAAAAAATCGGCGTAACGTATTGAAACCAATTTTCTTGTTAGTATTCCATTCAATGTCTTCGTGAAGCATTTTCAATTCAGAAAGATTTTCAATTTGGTACCCAACCTTTTTTTGAATATCTAATTGTAATTGATTGTAATTATCTGGGTTCATTGGTTGAAAATATTATGGGCTTACTATGGGCTAAAGATAAGTAATTTACACTTTAAATTTGTTATGTAATTAAATTTATTGCCCCTCAGAAATAATTAGGATTTAAGTATTCTACTAAAATCATAAGGGGATGTTTTTTAATAAAAATCTAGATCAAATTCAGATAGTTGAATCAGAGTTGTTAATAAATGTAAATTTTATTAATCAAAAGAGAATACCCTTAACTGAAATTAAAAAAGTATTTGTTTCAGTAAAAAAAATCCCACTACAATATGAAATTATTTATATTCTAATTGGAGGGATTTTCATTGGATTAAATTTTAGTTTTTATCCAATTGGTTTGTATTTTTGGATGGTTTCTGGAATCTATTTACTGGGGGAATATTTAGTTCATAATTATAGAACTTGTACTTTAAACGTAGAACTTCAAAATGAAAAAGTACAATTTAGACATATTCCTTACGAACTGAAGTATCAATTAGTAAATAAGATTAACGAAATAAAAGGTTGTATATCTTAATGTTATTATTGATGAGATTTAGATAAACTATTCCGCCATTTTTTTTAATTTTCCAATATCTTTCAAAGTAATTTTTTTACCGGCTAACTCAATCAAGCCTAGTTTGTTGAATTCAGAAAGTAAACGTATACAACTTTCTGTAGCAGTACCTATCATACTAGCCAATTCTTCTCTAGATAATTGCACTTTCAAACTGTTATCTTCATTTTTCCCGAAAGTGTCAGCTAAATAAAGTAGTGTTTCAGCCAATCTTTCTTTAACGGTTTTTTGTGCCATATTTACAGCATGAACATCGGCCTCTTTTAAATCGCCACAAATTGTTTTCATAACGTTCATTGAAAACTGGTTGTTTTTATCAAAAAATCCCATCACTTCAGATCTTGGAATAAAACAAACTTCCATATCTTCTAATGCAACGGCACTTAGATTGACTGGTTCGTCACTGATAATAGAGCGTTGTCCTAACAATTCACCTTTAGAGATTAGTTTTACAATATGGTCTTTACCATTGGCACTTAATTTGGACATTTTGCAAACGCCATCTTTAATACAGTAAATTCCATTAATTGTATCTCCTTCCTCAAAAATAACATCGCCCTTTTTTATAGTATAGGACTCTTTGCACTCTGAAAGTTTCACGAGCTCTTCTTTGTTTAACGCTTTCAAAGAGCTGAATTCTCTAACGATACATTGTTCACATTTGCTCATAATATAGAAGTAGGGACTTGATTAGGTTATAAATTTAATTATTATTATGACAAATGTCATATTTTTAACTGTAAAAAATGGTGACCTTTGTCACAGGTAAATTGAGCAAAGAGTATGGACACACAAAACTGTTTCCATTGTGGTTTAGATATTGTAAAAAAGGAAGAAGTTATTTTTGACGACAAATCATTTTGTTGCGCGGGTTGTAAGACAGTGTATGAAATATTTAGTCTCAATGATATGACTTGTTATTATGATTTTGAAAAATCACCTGGAGCCACTCCGCAAGACATTAATGGTAAATATGATTTCTTAGATAATGAAAGTATTGTTTCAAAATTGTTGGAATTCGAAGAGAATGCAACCGCTATTGTTTCACTTAACATTCCTCATATACATTGTAGTTCGTGTATTTGGA
>JACCDZ010797228.1_pt1 | contig 33335 bp, 29 predicted proteins | sample 7449551 | NCBI WGS metagenome assembly JACCDZ01 (sample SAMN15323452, study PRJNA562643) | freshwater metagenome | isolation source: river surface water | place: USA:Blue River Watershed | collected 2017-08-18 | reverse complement strand
GTCCCAACCTAGTTCTTCACGTTCCTTGGCTGCGAATGACGCTTTAGATTCATAATCAACGCCATCAATTTCTAGATGACCTAGCTCAGTGTTGGGCACGAGCTTTCCATTGATGAATAAGGCGGTGCCAATGCCGGTGCCCAACGTGGTCATGATGACTAGGCCGTCTTGTTTACGACCTGCCCCAAACTTAACCTCAGCAACACCTGCGGCATCTGCGTCGTTGATCACATGGACCGGACGGCCTAGCGATTTGGTGAATAGCGAATCGGCGTCGAGCCCAATCCACTCAGGAGAAACATTTGCGGCTGACATAGTGACACCGTGTTGGACCACAGCGGGAAAGCAGATGCCAACCGGAAGATCTTGCGTCGCACCCGGAATCTGTGAAATCAGAACCTTAAGCACTTCAGCGATGTCGTTAGGCCGGCCGCCCTCAGGTGTCTCGATGCGAACTCTGCTGGAGAGCAGCTCTCCACTTGAAACATCGACGAGAGCACCCTTAATTCCGGTACCGCCAATGTCAATTCCAATTGCAATCTTTGCCATGTCTGCTCCTAAGGAAGAGTAAGGATTTCCGGGCCATCCTCGGTGATGGCAATGGTGTGCTCAAACTGAGCGGTGATGCTTCTATCTCGCGTGACTACGGTCCAGTTGTCCGACCACATGTTCCATTCGTGCGTGCCGAGGGTAAGCATCGGCTCGATGGTAAACACCATACCTACCTTGATCTCAGTGTCGTACGCCGGTGCAGAGTCGTAGTGCGGAATTATCAGTCCGGAATGGAAAGCCTCGCCGATTCCGTGACCGGTAAAGTCACGAACCACCCCATAGTTGAAGCGCTTTGCATAAGTTTCGATGGCGCGGCCGATGATGTTCACTTGGCGACCGACTGTGGCTGCCCGAATTCCCCGCATCATGGCCTCATGGGTGCGCTCGACCAGAAGGCTAACTTCATCCGAGACTTCGCCAACTTTGAAAGTCTGATTGCTATCGCCGTGGAAGCCGTCCTTGAACGCGGTGATGTCAATGTTTACGATGTCACCCTCCTGAAGGACTGTATCGTCAGGAATGCCGTGGCAGATGACCTCGTTGATTGACGAGCAGAGCGACTTTGGGAAACCTCTGTAACCGAGGGTTGATGGATACGCGCCCTGGCTAATCAAGAACTCGTGCCCGATTCGATCAAGCTCATCGGTTGTGACTCCTGGTAAGGCATGCCTTCCGACCAGTTCAATTGCCTGCGCAGCAATACGACCAGCGGCTCGGATCTTGGCGATTTCACCCGGCGTCCGAACGTCGCCGCCAGTCCAAGGCGCAGGTGACTTTTTACCAACGTAGGCCGGTCGGGCAATTTCTGCCGGAACTTGCCGGGTTGGGCTAAGGACACCGGGAATCAGATGGCCAGTTTTCGAATCGCGAGGCATTACTAAAGTCTATTTTGCGTTGGGGCTAGGCTTTTCAAAAAAGGGGTTCAAATGGAAAGTTCATACTCAGAACATGAGGAAAAACCGGAGTACTGGTTCAACCTGAAGTCACTAAAGGTTGAGGTTGGCCGACTATCGCCTTCACCTAACCGGGTAGGACCGTTTGCGACCTCGCAGGAGGCTGCAGAAGCTCTGCAGACGATTCGGTTGCGCTCTGAAGCCTGGCGGAAGGCCGAGGAGCAGGACTAGTCCTCGAATGAATGGTCAGCCGTCGGAAACTGCCCGTTTGCCACTTCAGTTCGGTAGTTCAATGCTGCTGATGCCAGTTGTTCCCCGAGATTTGCATAGCGCTTGACAAACTTCCGTGGCCGGCCTGCTGTCATGCCAGCAAAATCCGTCCAGACCAAAATTTGACCATCAACCTGTGGGCCAGCGCCAATTCCAATCGTTGGAATGTCTAGCTTGGCGCTAATTTCACCGGCGATTGCTGATGGAACCATTTCGAGTACTACTGCAAATGCACCCGCATTTTGGACGGCTAGGGCATCCTCAAGCAATTGTTCGGCTGCATCTCCGCGACCTTGAATTTTAAAGCCGCCCAAGACATTGACACTCTGCGGTGTGAAGCCAATGTGTCCCATAACCGGGATTCCGGCCTCCACAAGAGTGCGAATCTGTTCTGCACTTCGTCGGCCACCTTCAAGCTTCACGGCATCAGCACCAGTTGGTTTCATTAGCGCTATTGCGTTTGAGAGGGCGTCCGCGGGGCCTGTCTCGTAAGAGCCAAACGGCATGTCAATTACGACAAGCGCGCGTTGAGCTGCAGACGCCACAGCGCGACCGAAGGTTGCCATCTCGGCTACCGTGATGGGCAGAGTGCTCGAGTACCCCAGGCTGTTATCAGCAGCGGAATCGCCCACCAAGAGAACGTCTATCCCAGATTGATCAAACAAGCCGGCAGTCAGGTGGTCATAACTGGTAAGGCAACTGAACTTGTGCCCGTTTGCCTTAAATTCTTTGAGAGTAGAGGTTCTAACCTTCTTGGGAAGGAATTCCATTAGCTACGCTTCCAGGCATCCACTTCAATCTCGACCAGCATGTTTGGGTTGATGAACTGAATGCCAGCAAGCATGGTTAGTGCTGGGCGAATTTCACCAAAGACTTCACCATGCGCTTTACCTGCGGCATCCATGTCAGCACCGTTGGCTAGGTAAACCCTTGAGCGGACGACATCTTCAACGCCATAACCAACCTGAGCAAGCGCCTTGGCAATTACTTCAAGAGCAACCTTGGTCTGACCATAGGCATCGCCTTCGTGCTGAAGTTGGCCGTCCACAGTTGCTGTGGAGCCAGACACGTGGACGTAATCGCCAGCTACTACCGCGCGAGAGTAGCCCAAAACTGACTCCCATGGTCCACCGCTTGAAATCAACTTGTCTGCTGCCATTTGCTCTAACTCTTTCTATGTGTCCAACGATTGGTAATCGGAAATCTACGGTCACGCCCGAAGGCGAGTGGTGAAATTTTTGGGCCAATTGCACCCTGTCGACGCTTCCATTCCGAACGATCTACTAGAGAGATGACTCGGTCGACGGTATCAACTTCAAACCCAGCATCAATTATCTGCTTTCTACCGAAAGACTTTTCGACATAAAGCTCAAGAAGCGAGTCAAGAGTTTCGTAATCGGGAAGGCTGTCTTGATCAACTTGCCCGGGTCTCAATTCCGCTGACGGAGGTTTTTCAATCGAGTTCTGTGGAATTGGGGGAGTGTGACCCATTTCGACGGCATGCTGATTTCTCCAGTTGGCTAGGCGCCAGACCAACGTCTTCTCAACATCCTTGATGGGTGCAAAGCCTCCGACCGAGTCGCCGTAGATGGTGCTGTATCCAACCGCGAGTTCAGTCTTGTTTCCAGTGGTCAGAGTTAGGTGGCCCCGCTCGTTGGACAGTGACATCAGGATCAACCCGCGTGCGCGAGCCTGAAGATTCTCTGCGGCCAGACCGGTCAGCGGAATTTGCTTCTCAAAAGCATCGACAAAATCCTTGATTGACTCTGTCTGATAATTCAACCCAATCCGCTGGGCAAGATCCACTGCGTCCCCGATGGAGTGATCAGATGAGTGCTCGCTCGGCATCAGTACACCAAACACGTTCTCAGCACCGATTGCATCCGCGGCGATGGAAGCACACACAGCAGAGTCAATTCCGCCAGACAGTCCCAAAATCACCGATTTGAAACCGTTCTTCGCCACGTAGTCCTTGAGGCCAGTGACCAGCGCATTCCAGACCTGCTCTTCGAGGCTGGAGCGTGTAAGGGCAGGGGCACCCTTGTTTTTACTTTCAGCGGTTGATTTGCTCGTGATGTCTACGTAGTCGATCGAGGTCTGAAACTGCTCAGCTCGAACAACTAGTTCACCACTGGAATCAACAAAGAGGCTGTCGCCGTCAAAAACCAAATCATCCTGGCCGCCAGTCAGGTTCACATACGCCACAGCAATGTTTTGAGTTATAGCAAGATCTCTGACCAGTTCGAGACGGCGGTCGCCCTTATCAACTTCAAACGGGGAGCCATTCAATACCAGAGCAACGTCGGTTCCGTGGTTTGAAATCTCAGCCACCGGTCCGCCACTTTGCCAAATATCCTCGCAAATGAGGGTCGAAAACTTCAGGCCACAGTGTTCGAAAGTAAAGAGTTGGTTACCTGGTACGAAGACGCGGTACTCGTCAAAAACTGAATAGTTAGGCAGGTGGTGCTTGTCATAGCGTCCTAATACCGTTCCACCAAGCCAGACTGAGGAGCTGTTGTGCGCAATCGCCCAGGTACTCGAGGATGCCCGGCTCGGATGCCCGATGACCACAGCAATATCACCAAATCCATCGCTCTCTAGGTCACCGGCCAACTCACGAACGGCAGATTCGGCAGCCTCGATGAAATCAGGGCTGGTTGCTAGGTCCTCGATTGGGTAGCCCGTAACACACATTTCGCCGAAAACCACCAAATTGGCCTGGTTGGCGGCGGCTTCACGAACTGTGGCGAGGCAACGGGCCACGTTTCCAGAAATGTCTCCAACAATCGGGTTGGTCTGGGCCATAGCTAAGCGAACAATCGGCATAACCATTAGCCTAGTAGCAGGGTAGAGAGAGGAACACTCGATGGATAAGCAGACAGATTTCGTCCTTCGCACAATTGAAGAGCGAGGCGTGAAATTTATTCGCCTTTGGTTCACGGACGTGGCAGGAACATTGAAGTCTGTTGCGATCGCGCCGGCTGAAGTCGAGGGGGCGTTTGCTGAGGGTCTTGGATTCGATGGGTCAGCGATTGAGGGACTAGCCCGTACCTACGAGGCGGACATGCTTGCTCAGCCTGATCCAAGCACTTTCCAGATTCTTCCTTGGCGTGGCGAGATCGATCCAACCGCGCGAATGTTCTGTGACATTCAGACTCCGGATGGCTTGCCAGCTGCGGCTGATCCACGAAATGTTTTGCGTCGGGCACTTGCCAAGGCCTCTGACATGGGCTTCTCGTTCTACATCCACCCTGAGATTGAGTTTTACCTTCTGAAGTCCACCCAGCTTGATGCCAACGGCGAGCCTGTTCCAGTTGACAACGCTGGCTACTTTGACAATGTTCCGGGCGGCACCGCCCATGATTTCCGTCGCCGTGCGGTTTCGATGCTCGAGCAACTCGGTATTTCAGTCGAGTTTAGCCACCACGAAGGTGGCCCGGGCCAGAACGAGATCGACCTTCGTTATGCCGACGCCCTAACTATGGCTGACAACATCATGACCTTTAGAACTGTGATCAAAGAGGTTGCTATTGAGCAGGGTGTTTATGCCACCTTTATGCCAAAGCCGTTCACCCAGCACCCTGGTTCTGGAATGCACACCCACATGTCGCTATTCGAGGGTGATACAAACGCATTCTTCGACCCAAGCTCCCAGTATCACCTTTCAAAAACCGCAAAGCATTTCATTGCCGGACTGCTTCGACACGCACCAGAAATCACCGCTGTGACTAACCAGTACGTGAATTCGTATAAGCGTCTTTGGGGTGGAGGCGAGGCTCCGAGCTTTGTTTGCTGGGGCCACAACAACCGCTCAGCTCTAATTAGGGTTCCGCTGTACAAGCCAGACAAGGGAAACTCTTCGCGCATTGAATATCGGGCGATCGATTCAGCTGCGAATCCGTACCTTGCGTACGCGTTGTTGCTGAATGCTGGGCTCAAGGGAATTCAAGAAGAGTATCCTCTGCCAGCTGAGACCGAGGACAATGTTTGGAGCCTAAATGACGCCGAACGACGCGCCATGGGAATTCAGCCGCTGCCACAAAGCCTTGACCACGCGATTCGCAAGTTAGAGGAGTCTGAGTTGGTAGCAGAGACGTTGGGCGAGGAAGTATTCAGTTACGTGCTTGCCAACAAGCGCCGCGAGTGGGCAGCCTACCGAGCACAGGTGACGCCTTTCGAACTAAAGCAGAACCTCGAGACCCTCTAGGGGAATTGCATGTCCGATAGAGGTCGTGGCATGGGTCTGTCTGAGCTGGCTAGGTTCGGTTTTGCAGACCTAAGTTCTACGACCGCAAAACTCGACCAACTGGTGAAACTGGTTGGTGACTCGGGTCGTTCAGCATTGGCTGACCTGGCCGTGTGCGCTGATCCTGACCAGGCATTGAATGCCTTGCTTTTTCTCGCTGAATCAAACTCGGCCAAGGTAAAGGCAATCCTCAAGAAGTCGGACTCATCGCGCAGGCTGTGTTTGCTGCTCGGAGCGTCATCGGCGCTTGGCGATTTCCTAAAGCGTCGGCCCGAATGCCTGAACTACTTCGATAAGGCAATTGCCGCCTTGCCGACTCAGGCTTTGGCCACCGAGTTTTTTAGATCCAGAGTTGTGCCCCTTCTTGTGCCCGGGTTCAATTCTCCTGATGTCTGGTCTGCTCTTCGAATTGCCTACCGAGAATCTTTGCTGCAAATCGCTATCTATGACCTTTCGATGGTTGACGTCAAAGCCGGATTGCCGTCTGTCGCGGCATCTCTGGCAGACATTGCTGGTGCCGCTTTGGAAGTCGCAATCGAAATTGCTCGGGTTGAACTGTCGAGCACTGCCGACCATGGAGTATTTACTGCCGAGGAGATTCAAAGTACAGAATTTGCAGTCATCGCTATGGGTAAGTGTGGCGCCCGTGAGCTGAATTACATCAGCGATGTTGACGTAATCTATGTCGCTGGCAGCAAAAGCGCCGAACTTGCTAATGAGCGTGCAGTTGAAATTGCCACCAAGTTAGCCACCCGGATGATGCGGGCTATCGACGCAACGGCTGCTGAACCTATGTTGTGGCAGGTAGACCCAAATCTGCGACCGGAGGGTAAATCAGGAGCACTGGTTCGCACTCTCGAATCGCACCTCGCCTACTACGAGCGTTGGGCCCAAAGCTGGGAGTTCCAGGCGCTCCTTAAAGCACGGCCGCTTGCAGGTTCTTCGGAACTGGGCGAAGCATATGTCAACGCTCTCGCGCCAAAGGTTTGGTCCTCTGCATCACGTGAGAACTTCGTTGAGTCGGTACAAAAGATGCGTGAGCGTGTCACCGATTACATTCCGGCAAGTGAAGTGGACGCTCAAATTAAGCTCGGCCCCGGCGGCCTTAGAGACGTTGAATTCACTGTGCAGCTTCTGCAGCTTGTGCATGGACGCGCCGACCCATCGGTCAGGCACAGAGACACGATTTCGGCTATAAACGCTCTGGCCACTGCAGGGTATGTCGGCCGTTCAGAGGCAGCGGCATTTGCAGAGAGTTACCGTTTCTTGCGTCTTCTTGAGCACCGGATTCAACTTTCGGACATGCGTCGTACCCATCTGATGCCCGCGAGTGACACACGCCGTCGCGCATTGGCTCGCGCTGTGAATCCAAAGTGGACCGTTGAGGAGCTCTTATCGGCTTGGGACTCGGTCAAGTTGGAAGTCAGGGCACTTCATCAAAAGATCTTTTACCGGCCTCTGCTGAGCGCAGTATCTCGTTTAGATGGTGAAAGTCTCTCACTCACTGACACCCAGGCCGAGGACCGACTTCACGCCATCGGTTTTCAGGACCCAAAGGGAGCGCTTGTACACATCGCCGCGTTGAGTTCAGGGTTGTCGAGGAGAGCAGCGATTCAAAAGCAGTTGCTGCCTGTCCTGCTGCAATGGTTCTCTGAGGGTTCTGACCCAGATTCTGCGCTGCTTTCCTTCCGTCGTCTGAGTGAGGACCTAGGGGAGTCCCACTGGTACCTGCGCATGCTGCGCGACAGCACCTATGCGGCCCAGCGAATGACTCAGGTCCTGTCTAACAGCAGGCTGGCCACAAGCCTCTTTGAGCGTATTCCCGAGGCTGCGGCTTGGTTCGAGAAGCCCGAAGACCTAATTCCGTTGCCTACTTCCGAGATCACAAGTGAATTCGAAGCGGTTATCGGGCGCCACGATTCTTCAGAGAAGGCGATTAACGGTGTCCGGAGTATTCGGAGGCGTGAAACCCTTCGCATAGCGCTTGGAGCTGTCCTTGGCGACATCGACATAACTCAGGTGTCAAACAGCCTGAGCGGCCTATTTGAGGCCTATCTGCGGGCTGTGTTGAGCATCGCAGTCGAATTCAAGGACCTGGATCTAGCACCAGGATCAGTCAGTGAGCACGTAGATCTCGGAATTATTGCAATGGGTCGCTTCGGCGGCGAAGAGCTCGGCTTTGGTTCGGATGCGGATGTGATGTTCGTATACCGGGTAACTGATTGCGCCGATCCCGCTCTCGCGCAAAAAGTGGCCGAAAGAGTTATTAGTGAAATCAAGCGGCTAAGTTCTGACCCACTTCTTGAATTTGAGTTGGATCTTGATTTGCGACCTGAAGGCAAAAACGGTCCGGTTGCTCGCTCGCTTGATTCCTATGCTGCCTACTATGCCCGATGGGCTAACACCTGGGAGGCCCAGGCCCTGCTCAGAGCGCGTCCGATAGCTGGTTCCTCCGAGTTGCAATCGCAATTTTTGACGCTCATCAATCAATACCGATACCCAACCGAGTTGACGGAAAGCGCCATAGTAGAGATTCGCAGAATCAAGGCCCGGGTTGAGACTGAACGACTTCCGCTAGGCGCTGACCCGCGCCGACACTTGAAACTTGGCCGAGGTTCATTGAGCGACGTCGAGTGGCTCGTGCAGCTTCTTCAGCTTCAGTACGGGAATGAACACCCCTCAATTCGAACACCCAAAACGCTGCAGGCGCTTGAGGCTTGCGCACGTGAGGGGCTAATTGCGGAGCATGACGCACGCGTGTTGGCTGAGGCTTGGACACTTGCGTCTCGGGTTCGTTCTGCTTCAATCTTGTGGGCCAACAAGCGGACGGATGTGCTTCCGACTGATCGTCGTCAACTTGAAGGTATGGCTCGAATTCTGGAATATCCGCGAGGGGGAGCGGGCCAGCTTCAGGAGGATTATTTGGCGTTCACTCGGCGCTCTCGTGCTGTGTTTGAGCGCATCTTTTACGGATTCGAACCGGACGCCAAGCCCGAATAGCATTCCCTCTTGAATTAGGTATAAAAAAAGGACCCCGCCTTTCGGCAGGGCCCTTCTCTTTAGTTGATTAGCAACCGAAGTACAGCTCGAACTCGTATGGGTGAGGACGAAGAGCAAGAGGCTTGATCTCGTGCTCGCGCTTGTAGTTGATCCAGTTCTCGATGAGGTCCTTGGTGAACACGCCGCCCTCTAGAAGGTAGTCGTGGTCTGCCTCAAGAGCCTTAAGAACATCTTCAAGGTTTCCAGGAACCTGAGGAATAAGTGCTGCTTCCTCTGCTGGTAGCTCGTAAAGGTCCTTGTCAACAGGCTCGTGTGGCTCGTTGCGGTTCTTGATACCGTCAAGACCAGCCATAAGCATTGCTGCGAATGCTAGGTATGGGTTAGACGATGCATCAGGAGCGCGGAACTCAATGCGCTTTGCCTTAGGGTTTGTTCCGGTCATCGGGATGCGGATAGCAGCCGAACGGTTACCAGCTGAGTAAACAAGGTTTACTGGCGCTTCGAAACCTGGAACTAGGCGGTGGTAGCTGTTTACGGTTGGGTTGGTGAATGCAAGCAGTGATGGAGCGTGCTTCAAAATACCACCGATGTACCAGCGTGCTAGGTCTGAAAGACCGCCGTAGCCTGACTCGTCGTAGAACAATGGCTTGCCATCTTTCCAGAGAGACATGTGAACGTGCATACCTGAGCCGTTGTCGCCGAATAGTGGCTTCGGCATGAAGGTGGCAGTCTTGCCCCAACGCTCAGCTACGTTCTTGACGATGTACTTGAACTTCAGAATGTCATCTGCAGATGAAAGTAGGGTGTCGAACTTGTAGTTAATCTCACCCTGGCCTGCAGTACCAACCTCGTGGTGGCTGCGCTCTACCTCTAGGCCTACTGCAAGAAGCTCTGAAACGATGTCATCGCGCATGTCAGCGTGCTTGTCGGTTGGGGTAACTGGGAAGTATCCACCCTTGTAAGGGGTCTTGTTAGCTAGGTTACCGCCGGCCTCTTCGCGGCCTGAGTTCCAAGCAGCTTCATCCGAGTCAACAAAGTGCATTGAGCCGTTCTGCTTGTACTCGTAGCGAACGTCATCAAAGATGAAGAATTCAGCTTCTGGAGCAAAGAATGCGGTGTCTGCGATGCCGGTGGTTGCAAGGTAAGCCTGAGCCTTCTTGGCAGTCTGGCGTGGGTCGCGACCGTAGATTTCACCGTTACGTGGGTTGTAAACGTCGAAGATCATAACCAGAGTCTTCTGAGCACGGAATGCATCGATGTATGCGGTGCCGACGTCTGGGATGAGCTGCATGTCTGACTCATTGATTGAGGCAAAGCCGCGGATCGATGAACCGTCAAACAACTGACCATCGATGAAGAACTGCTCATCGATCATCGCTGCTGGAAGGTTGAAGTGCTGCTGAACACCAGGTAGGTCGGTGAATCGAACGTCAAGGAACTTTACGTCGTTGTCCTTGATGTACTTAACAACCTCAGAGGCAGTCTTGAACATAGGGGGAATCCCTTCAAATGGTGGATGGTGGAAACTCTGGCACATCATTACGCCATCAGGAAAAGTCTATCTTTTCGCGCCGTGCTCGCTAACCAGCGAATGTTTCAGCCATGTAAAACTTTTGACTAGGCTCGAAGGGTGATGACAGAAAAACTGTGGGCCGGAAAGCGGCTAGGCCTTCCAGAACAGGGCCCCGGATCCCTCGCAAAGGTTCCACGGAGAGTTATTGGGCTTTGTATTGACTGGGGAATTTCGCTGCTAATCTCCGCCGGGTTGTTCGCCAGCGATAACCTAGCCACCCTGGTTGCCTTTGGGCTGATGCAATGGCTAATGGTTGCCACGCTCGGTGCGAGCTTCGGGCACATGGTTTGTCGAATGCGTGTTCTTAGACTGGGGCATCCATACGTCGGATTCAGAGCGGCATTTTTGCGTGTTTCGATGATCTTGCTGATCATCCCGGCAATTGTTTGGGACAACGATAATCGCGGTCTACACGACAAATTGGCTGGAACAGCGTTAGTACTGCGCTAAAAACACTCTGCTAGCCGCAGCGATTACTTGCGTGATGCGCGGATTTTTGCAGGATCCATTCCCTTTGGAATTGGAATGTTCATGCCAAGCGATGCCAGACGCTTATCGACCACTGAAACCTCAGACCGGTTCAGAACCTTCTTGAGTTTGTAAAGTGACTTCTTCAAGTCATAAATTCGCACTGAATTCTCATCGGTGCCCACAATAATGGTCTGAATCGGGGCGCCCGGAGCGATTCGCGAAACCTTCTTGCGCTCGTCCTCAATCAAAGGCTGAACGCGTGACTTCGGACCCTCGCCGATCAATACGATTCCGCCCGGACCGATGGTGCGGTAGACGGCATCGCGGGTCTTGCCGTTGATCGCAACCGGCATCTCGCTTCCGCGCCAGTTACGGCGCAGTCCATTGGCCACCACTGCGCCAACTGCGCCCTGCTGACCTTCGATTTGCATGTACGCAACGCGCTCGGCCTTGCGAGACATGACAATCATCGCGACCAAAATGCCCGAGAGAACTCCGGTAATGCTGAATAGGACCAGGTTGGTCACATTGCCAGGAGCAGTCACGGCGCTAAAAGTGATGGCTGCCAAAACGGTAAGTACAAATCCAAGTGACGCCCATAGGACGGAAGTCTTGTCGCCCTTGGCGGTCATTACATAGACGCGCCAAAGCTGACGCATTTGACCAGGTGCTTTTTGAGTTTTGGTGTCTTTTTTAGCCATTGAATAACCTTATCGCGAAGTTTCTAGTGAACTGCCTGTCCAAAACCGCTTTTCGCAGCGGCCTCGGCTAGATGACTGAGATGGGCAGGGATTTCAAAGCCCTTCTTCTGCATTGTTTGAGCCCAGAGTCGTCCGGCGCGGTAGGAACTGCGGACCAGTGGCCCCGATAGAACCCCAAGGAATCCGATTTCTTCGGCTTCCTCGGCCATTTCTGCAAACTCAATGGGTTTTACCCATCGGCTGACTGGGTGGTGCTTAGGTGTTGGTCGCAGGTACTGGGTAATGGTGAGGATGTCAGTTCCGGCATCAAAAAGGTCCTGCATAGCCTGCGAAATCTCTTCGCGGGTTTCTCCCATGCCCAGAATCAAATTCGATTTGGTCACGAGCCCGTAATCTCTAGCCTGAGTAAGTACATCTAGTGAGCGCTCATAACGGAAAGCAGGTCGAATCTCTTTGAAGATTCGTGGAACCGTCTCGACATTGTGGGCAAATACCTCTGGGCGCGCGTCAAACACTTTTCCAAGCAGTGCCGGATTTCCTGAGAAGTCAGGTACCAGAATTGCGACGCCTGTACCTGGCGATTGCTGGTGGATTTGGCGGATGGTCTCGGCATACAACCAAGCACCTTCGTCCTCAAGATCATCTCTTGCAACGCCAGTGACGGTCGCGTATCGAAGTTCCATCTGGCGCACAGAATCACCCACGCGTCGCGGTTCATCTGCGTCAAAAGCGTCTGGCTTACCAGTGTCGATCTGGCAGAAATCGCAGCGTCTCGTGCACTGAGACCCACCGATCAGAAATGTTGCCTCGCGGTCTTCCCAACACTCGAATATGTTTGGGCATCCTGCCTCTTGGCAGACGGTGTGAAGGTTCTCGCCTTTAACTAGCTTCTGTAGGGCTTGATACTCAGGCCCCATGTGCGCCGTGGTCTTGATCCATTCCGGCTTCTTTTCGATTGGTACTGAGCTGTTGCGAGCTTCGATTCTTAGTAGCTTGCGCTCGGGTTTTTGTTCGGTCACAGTTCGACCTTGCCAATCTCTTTGAGGTGTTTTTTTACAACTTCGGCCGCCATGGCGGGGGTGATCTCTCGCCCTAAAAGTTCGGTGAGTGTGCTGGTTTTAGCATCTCTGATGCCACAAGCAATGATTGTTTCATAGGGATCGAGCGAATTATTGCAGTTGAGAGCAAACCCGTGCATTGTGGTGTGTTCCGCTACGCGAATGCCTATGGCAGCGACTTTGACATGGCTTCCATTCAGAGGAGCCCACACCCCACTTCGCCCCTCGACTCGCTCTGTGAGCAAGCCAAACTCGGCGCAGGTTTTTATAAGAACCTCTTCGAGCCATCGGACGTAACCGACAACATCGATTGGTCTTGGGAGTTTCATAATCGGATAGCCAACCAACTGACCAGGACCGTGCCAAGTGATTTTTCCACCGCGGTCAACATCGATTACAGGCGTGCCATCAACTGGGCGCTCCGAGTCTTCGGTGCGCTTACCAGCGGTAAATACCGAGGAATGTTCAAGCAGGATTACAGTGTCTGGGATTTCATGGGCAACAACCCTGCTATGGATCTCACGCTGCAGTTGCCATCCCTCTTCATAGCCGATGAAATCAGGGCTAAGTCCGGCGGTGAGAAAATCAGGCATTTGTTAAGTCTAAACTCGCCTCCCGCCGAGTATGTTCCCTAATTCTCAACAGTTTTGCTCCATGCGCCCAGACGGAATGAGACTGCGAGCATGATGAGTGCATGGTTCACCTTTCACCTAAGCCAAACATCCGGGGTATTCCCAAGAAATCCTTGCGCCGATACTCACGGGGTTTCAAGTACACCGGTCCGAATGGGGGAGTAATGTTACGCCGCTCGGTGCTGACTCCATGGGCTGTCAATTTGCACCAGGATGAAAACCTTGTTGACATACTGCGATGTCGGTCCGGTCGCATTTGGCTCATGTCGAGCGAACCAGGTGAGGTCCGCACTTTGTCACCCGGCAAGTACTTGCGTGGCTGGAGCTTGTTTCTGGCACTGCCCTTGTTGCTGGTTTCAGCTCTTCTGGTAATCGCGTCATTCCCTGTGGAAATCCAGAGCGAGCAACAAATCCACCCGATGCCGGTCGTGAGTGCTCATTCCAAGCCTGACCCAACGTCTTCGCTGGGGCTTTGCCACACTTCAAGTGAGGATTTAAAGTCCGTCGGGACGTTCCTGAGAGAGGGCTCTGGATTCAAAGAAGTTAGCCGAGTAGATCTCGGCGGATTGCGCCTGCTTGTGGTTGAGGTTGACTGTGCGGAGGGCCCCCGGATTTTGAAGGCAACCCTAGTAAAGAGTGGCTCTACCTGGCAGTTAAAAAAGATTGCCCGGTAGCAGATCTACCGGGCAATCCTGAGGACCAAACTAGCCGCTATAGGCCCAGCAAGCCCTCAAAGTTTGCTTCTTCTAGGCGGGTCTTGACATCAACCAAGAAGCGGCTGGCGTCAGCGCCATCGACCAGACGGTGGTCGTAAGACAACGCTAGGTAAACCATGCTGCGAATTGCGATGGCGTCCTGACCATTTGAATCGGTTACAACTACAGGGCGCTTGGTGACTACGCCGGTTCCGAGAATCGCTACCTGAGGTAGGAACACAACTGGAGTGTCGAAGAGTGCGCCTCGTGAACCGGTGTTGGTCAGTGTGAATGTTCCACCGCCGAGCTCATCAGGCTTCAGCTGGTTGGCGCGTGTACGCCCGGCTAGATCGGCGATCTGCTGGGCGGTCTGCATGATGTTCAGGCTCGCTGCATCACGGATAACCGGTGTGAGCAGTCCCTTCTCAGTGTCAACCGCAAATGAGATGTTCTCGGTACCGTGGTAAACGATGTTGTCGCCATCGATGGTCGCGTTTAGCTTCGGGTGAACACGAAGGGCCTCGGCCGCGGCAAGTGCAAAGAATGGCATGAAGTTCAATTTGCCACCAGATTTGGCAACGAAGTCGGCCTGCACACGCTGGCGGAGCAAAGCGATCTTGGTGACGTCTACCTCAACAACGGTGGTCAGCTGTGCCGTAGAGACCATAGACGCAACAGCTCGTTCGGCAAGAACCTTGCGTAGGCGAGACATAGGAGCAGTGGTTCCACGAAGCGGAGACGCCTCGGCAGGGGTGTGAAGTGGCGCAGAAGTAGCAGTTTGAACAGACTGTGCAGGCGCTGACTGAGCGGCAAGAACGTCATCCTTGCGGATACGACCACCAACGCCAGTGCCAGCGATTTGGGTCAAGTCAATACCGGTCTCATTAGCCAGCTTGCGAACCAGAGGAGTCACGTAGCCAGCGTCTGAAGCAACGGATGGAGTGGTCATAGCTGGAGCCGGAACAACTGGTGCTACCGGAGCAACGGGTGCTACTGGAGCAACCACAGGAGCTGCAACAACTGGAGGAACAATTGGTGCGACTGGAGCAGCAACAACTGGTGCAACCGGTGGAGCAACAGGCGCTGCAATAACAGGGGCCACGACTGGCTCAGCTTCAACAGGAGTTGCCGCTGGCGCGTCTGCAACTGGAGCAGCGGCAGAACCTGAGCCGTCTCCAATTACTACTAGGACCGCACCAACCTGAACGGTTTCGTCTTCTTGAACCAAAATCTGCTCAATAACACCGGCGACTGGCGAAGGAATCTCGGTATCAACTTTGTCGGTGGAGACCTCTACTAGAGGTTCGTCTACGGCAACGCTGTCACCGACCTTCTTTAGCCAACGGGTAACAGTACCCTCGGTTACGCTTTCACCCAGCGCTGGAAGTACTACTGATTCACTCATTTAATGCTGCTCCTTGTGGGAAATATTCTTTATGCGTGGGCGTGAAGTGGCTTGCCGGCGATGGCTAGGTGAGCCTCTCCGATTGCTTCATTCATGGTTGGGTGGGCGTGTACCAAGGTTGCGACATCCTCAGGATATGCCTCCCAGTTCACAATAAGTTGTGCTTCGCCGATCTGCTCGCCGACACGTGATCCAATCATGTGAACACCGATAATCGGACCGTTGTTGCGACGAACTAGCTTGATGAAGCCAGCGGTGCCAAGGATCTGGCTCTTGCCGTTGCCACCAAGGTTGTATTCGTAAGTTGAGATGTTTTCGGCACCGTAAGTTTCGGCAGCTTTTGCCTCACTCAATCCGACAGAGGCAATCTCAGGCTCACAGTAGGTGACCTTTGGAATACCGTTTTCATCGATGACTGCTGGCTTGAGCCCTGCAATCTCTTCTGCGATGAAAATACCCTGCTGGAATCCTCGGTGAGCCAGCTGAAGACCAGGAACAATGTCGCCTGCTGCGTAAACGCCTGGAATGTTGGTCTGCAGACGCTCGTTGGTGAGGACAAATCCTCTGTCCATCTGCACGCCCTGCTCTTCGTATCCGAGACCAGCAGTATTTGGGCCACGCCCAACAGCAACAAGCAATAATTCTGCCTCAATTGCTTCGCCAGACTCCAAGCGAACGATCACGCCGTGCTCGTTCTGGTCAACGCCAGAGAACCGAACACCAGTCTTAAAGTCAATGCCGCGCTTGCGGAATGCGCGCTCCAAAGCCTTGCTAACTGATGCGTCTTCATTCGGCACCAGTGAAGGTAGGCCCTCAATAATTGTGACTTCGGCTCCGAAAGACTTCCAGATAGAAGCGAATTCAACACCGATCACGCCGCCGCCGAGTACGACGACCTTGTTTGGGACAAAGTTCAACTGGAGCGCGTGCTCTGAAGTGATTACACGGCCGCCGATTTCTAGGCCTGGAAGGGTTCGACTGTATGAGCCTGATGCGAGAACAATGTTCTCGCCGGTGTAGTTATCGCCGTTGACCTGGATAGTCTTTGGGCCCACTAGGCGGCCTTCTCCTGAGACAACGGTGATGTTCTTTGATCCGACCAAGCCAGTTAGGCCTTTGAAGAGGCGGTCAACAATTGAGTTTCGGTAGTTGTTGACGGCTGGCATGTCAATTGAGCCGAAGGTAGCCTGAACACCGAAGTGAGCTGCTTCTTTGACATTGTCGGCAATTTCTGCAGAGTGAAGCAGTGCTTTGGTTGGGATGCAACCACGGTGAAGGCAAGTTCCGCCTAGTTTGTCTTTCTCTACCAGAGCAACGGTTTTACCCAATTGAGCTGATCGTAGGGCGGCTGCATAGCCACCACTTCCTCCACCAAGGATTACAACGTCAAAGTTGTGGTCGGCCACTTATATCTCCATCTCGCGAATACCCTCAAACTTTACTATGTTTCGCGACTAAACCTTTGAGGCAAGTTGCTTTATCAAAACGACCATGGTTCGGACCATTGTTCCGGTGGCACCCTTTGGTGTGAAGCCGTAGGGGCCAGATGAGTTGTCTGATGGTCCGGCAATGTCGAGGTGTGCCCAAGAAATTCGTTTGGACGGATTCTTTTTCTCGAAGCCAACAAACTCACGAAGAAATAGCCCGCCGATAAGCATCCCGCCAGCACGGTTGCCGATCTTCACATTAGCTATGTCAGCGATGTCAGAATTTAGTAGCGGGCGTAGTTCCTGTGGCAGGGGCATGTGCCAAACTGGTTCGGCCGTCTCTGACGCTGCACCCTTTACTAGCTCAACAGCATCGTCATCGCCCATCAGGCCGGCCGTGCGATTTCCGAGTGCAATGGTCGCTGCTCCGGTGAGGGTAGCGATGTCAACGATGAGGTCAGGATGTTCCTCGCTGGCGGCCGAGAGGCCATCAGCCAGGACTAGGCGTCCTTCTGCATCTGTGTTGAGAACCTCAATGGTCTTTCCATTGCGAGCCTTGATCACGTCGTTTGGTCGGGTTGCTGTACCCGATGGCATGTTTTCGGCTAGGCAAATCCAGCCCGTCACTCTGGTCTTTACGCCCAACTGCGCAGCCACAATTACCGACTGCAAAACGGTAGCTGCTCCGGTCATGTCGTACTTCATTCCAACCATTGACTCAGCAGGTTTCAGACTCAAGCCACCAGTGTCGAAGGTGATTCCCTTGCCGACTAGGGCAAGGTGCTTATTGGCACCCCTGGGTGCGAAAGTAATTTTTAGAAGGCGTGGAGGTCTCGAGGATCCAGCACCTACTGCAGCGATTCCCCCAAAGCCAGCCTTAACCAAGGCCTTCTCATCCCAGGTTTCAATGGATAGAGGCAGGCCTTTTATGGATTTTTTGGCATGTGCCTCAAAAGATGCTGGATACAAGTCATTGGCCGGCTGGTTCACCAGGTCGCGCGCAACGTGGACGGCTTGGCAGACCAATTGGATCTCAGTAAGTGCCGCTGCAGTTACCTTGGCTGATGACACCACAGTGAGCTTCTTCACCAAAGTCTTAGCTGCATTCGACTTATAAGGTGTGTACTCATACAAGCCGAGTGAAAAACCCTCAATCAGATTCAATGCTGCGTTCCCATCCAAGTCTGGGAGTGCAACTACTACTTCCGAAAATTCCTTGCAGCCGCGAGCAATTACGCCTCCAAGCTGGCGAAGTTTGTCTTCTGGTGCCAGGTCAGCGTCTAGACCGACCAACCCAAGTACTGAACCTGAGGGGCCGGGTATAAGTGTGAGCGATTCGAGGTTTGCCTTCACACCCAAAAGTTCAAGCTTTTGGCCGGTAAGTGCGTCTAGGTCCAAATCTGCTGAAACCAAGGACAGCTCTTTAGGAGTCTTAGAGACACCGCAGATAATCACCGAACCCTGCTTGGCCGTAGGAATTTTGGCGGTGACTTGGACCTTGAAGTTATTCATAATGACCATGTTAATCGGCCGAAAGTTAGGATTGTCGTCATGACTCAGCAACAAGCCCTTTACACCTACGCCGTCGATCCTGCGAGCATTCCTAAGGGGCTCAGTCTGTTGGCCGGATTCAGCGGCTTCACTGATGCCGGGCATGTACTAACTCAGATGTCGGATCACATATTTTCGTCGCTGGCGCACGAACTTGTGCTGCGATTTAATAACGATGATTTACTCGACTACCGTTCAAGAAGACCAGTCATGTACTTCGAGCGCGATCACATCGCCGACTACGAGCCTGCAACCCTGGGGCTGTATCTAGTTCATGACGAAGCAAATCAGCCGTTTCTCTACCTGCACGGCTACGAGCCCGATTTTCGCTGGGAGAACTTCACCGTTGCAGTTCAGGAAATAGTGGAAGATCTTGCGGTGAAGGATTTCACGTGGGTGAATGCCATTCCTTTCCCAGTTCCACACACCAAACCTGTGGGGGTAACGGTCTCAGGTAATCGAGCCGACATCATTGCCTCGGTTTCAGAGTGGAAGCCTCAAACCCAGGTTCCAGGCAACGTTCTACATTTGATCGAGTTCAAACTCTCGGCGATTGACTTACCCATTGCTGGGCTCGTGATGCTTGTTCCTCACTACCTTTCAGACACCGATTATCCTCAGGCCGCCGTCAAGGCATTCGAGCAAGTATCCGCTGCCACCGGTCTCGTTTTCCCTACTGACAGCTTGCGAGAGTTAGGTGATGTAGTTCTTGGGAAGATCAACGAACAGGTAGAGAAAAATGAGGATCTGGCCAAGATGATTTCGGCTCTCGAGGCGGGTTACGGCTCTGAATCAAGTGGCCCAATTCGAGCACCAATGGTCAGGCCTGAATCACGCATTCCTTCTGCAGAAGAAATCGCCGAAGAACTTGAGAGCTACCTGGCAAATCGTCGAAAAAACTCAGCCGACGAGGATTGACCTAATCAGGTCTTATTTCACCGGCTAGGTACCGTCGAATCTCTCCAAGAGAGTCGGACCAAATCTCACCCTTGTCGATAGCAGAAACTACTGATTCGGGTAGATTCACCCGTGTCGGAGGTCCCCAAAGTTCGAAATACTTTGGTCCCCAGTAGGTATTGGCTTCGGAGAAGCACGCTGATATGACCGGCTTGGCTCCCGTAGAAGCCGGTTGAGCCAATACAACCTCTGCCGCTCTAATCAGCTTTGTGCCGTAGGCTGATGCCCTGGTAAAGCCCGGGTGGGCCATGGTCACTGTGATGTCTAGGTCGTTTTCAGCTAGGGCTTTTCCCAGATTGATAGCGGTGACCAGATTCGCGAGTTTGGAGTCGCGATAGGCAACACCGGGGGACTGCGACTCGTAGTTATTCACAAGCATCCCTGAGCTTCGTCGCGCAACGATGGAGGAAACAAAAACGATTCGTGCGCCGTCTCTTCCTCTATTTACCAAGACCTGCGACAAAAAGAGGTGGGCTATGTGGTTTACACCGATGTGCCATTCGAATCCCTGCTTCGTGGTTTTGAAGGGGCGTTCAACCTTTGCCCCAGCGTTATTCACCAGTAGGTCCCATTTTCTGCTACCCAGCCAGCGGCTGAAAAATCGCACGGAATCCAGGTCTGATAGGTCCAGCTCAACCCACTCAACCTTGGCGTTGCTCGCAGCTACGGAAAGCTTCTCCAACGCCGATTCGGCCTTGAATTTTGAGCGGCCGGTTATGACAAGGTCAAACCCTGATTTTGCCAAGGCAATTGCAGTTTCTAAGCCGATTCCCGCAGTGCCTCCGGTGACGATTGCCAGTTTTTTGCTCATCTAGTCAGCGTAGGACTTCAAGTCCTGTAATGATGGCAGAGTGAGAAATTCGCGAGGTTCCTGGGTGATGGCTGCCGGGGCCTTTGCCTACCTCCTTGCAGTGACTAATCGAAGCAGCCTGGGTGTGGCAACGCTTGAGGCCTCCGAAAGGTTTGCGGTTTCAGCAGCACAATTGTCAACCCTGGCTGTTGCCCAGTTGGCCGTCTATGCTGCGATGCAGGTTCCGGTTGGCCTCCTTCTTGATCGCTATGGGGCACGCATCTTGTTGGTGCTTGGCTCAGTACTAATGAGCGTTGGTCAGATTTTGGTGGCCGTCAGTGTCGAAATCTCACCTGCAGTGGTAGGTCGAATGCTTTTAGGTATGGGGGATGCGTTTATTTTCATCTCAATGATTCGGCTCATTAATGGTTGGTGCTCGGGAGCCAAAGCCTCGCGCCGACAACAGCTTCTTACCAACATTGGGCAGTTGGGGCAGGCGGTTTCGGCAATCCCGTTTGCGGCTCTACTCCATCTACAAGGTTGGTCCATTGCGTTTTCAACGCTCAGTATCGTTACCCTATTGCTTGTAGTTGTGAGCCTTGTGGTGGTACGGGATGATCGTGAGCCCGATGTTCTGCATCACAAGGTGAAGTCACTAAAAAGTGTCTTCAGTACGCTCCTCTTAAATAGCCGCCATCCGGGGGTTCGAATGGCATTTTGGACGCACTTCACACTCCAGTCGGCAACATCAGTCTTTATCTTGCTTTGGGGATACCCATTTTTAGTAAATGGTCAGGGGCTATCGAAAGAATTGGCCTCGCTCATCATTGGGTCGTTCGTCATTATGGGTTTCGTGGTTGGCCCATTAGTAAGCACCGTGTGTTCCAAATACCCTGCGATGCGCGATAGGGCAGTTGTGGTGGTTTCGCTATCGATAGTCCTCGCTTGGTCGCTAACAATCTTTGGTCCGGAAAGAGTTTCGATTCTTACGCTGACTCTTCTAGTTGTTGTGCTTTCGTCTAGCGCACCTTTTTCCATGATTGCCTTCGACTACACCCGGACATTTGTCAAAAAGTCCTCGCTCGGAGCAACTAACGGGCTGGTGAACATCGGTGGTTTTCTGGCCACATTTATGGCCATGTTTGTCGCGGGTCTTATTTTGGATGCCGTGCAACAGGCTCAAAATTCTGCTGGTCTCGACGTAGGTCTCTACACAGCACTGGGATTCAGGTGGGCTATGAGTGTTCAATTTCTAGTCGTTGCCGTCGGTCTAACGATGTACCTAGTTGAAAGAAAAAGCCTTCATCGACTCCTAAGGACAGGAATAACCGCGGTCTAAAAGGTGTTCTAGAATTCAACGAGCTTGAAACGCAGTTCAAATTAGTGGATTTGTCTGGATTCGTGTCATAATTGTCGTTTAGACCCAGTCTGTCGCATTTGCGGATTTGACATGGGTCTTAGTAATGCCCGAAACGGTGCGTGCGATCCCGCTCGTGAGGCGGGGGATGTCGAGAGGTAGAAGTGGCTAAGCAATCTAATGATTCTGTGCCGGGCAAAAAACGGGGGTTTCTAGCTAGCCTTTTGCACCCAAATGAAAAGTCGTCGGGGGACACAGCAATAATCAGTAAGGAACCTGAGACCATTAGCACTCCAGTAAAGACCAAGGCCCAACCAAAGGCTTCAACTGAGGCAGCAACGCCAGCTGCTGAAGTCAAGGCAAAGAAGGCCGTGTCGGCAGTTACCGATGCCCCGGCTGCCGCCAAGGCACCTGCGAAGCCTAAGTCAGCAGGTAAGACCACAGCCAAAGCAAAGGTTGAAGCAGTCGTCGAGGTTATTGATCTTGACGCAGTTGTCGAATCTGAGACAAAGGTAAAGAAAGCCGCGCCGAAAGCAAAGGCTGCACCGAAGGCCAAGACTCCAAAAGCAGCAAAGGCACCTAAGGGTCTCGGCGATGACGCCGAAGAAGAAGAGATCGATGACCTTGAGTCAGTCGAAGAGATTGTCGCTGAGGCAGCTTCAGCAGTCGACATCGCAGCGGTTGATGATGAACACCACGATGACGAGCACGAAGAAACCGAAAAAATCGTTGTTCCTGAGGGCGCTTTGGTTCTTTCGAATCGTGAAGAAGATGACATTCCGGTTCAGACCACAACCATCACCGGTGCGACAGCTGACCCGGTAAAGGACTACCTAAAGCAAATTGGAAAGGTAGCCCTTCTTAACGCAGAGCTTGAAGTTGAGCTTGCTAAGCGAATCGAAGCTGGCCTTTTTGCCGAAGAGAAATTGGCTTTGGCGACCGGTCTAACGCGAGAAGAAGAGCGCGACCTCAAGTGGGTTGTCAAGGACGGTCAGCGAGCTAAGAGCCACCTTCTAGAGGCAAACCTGCGCCTGGTGGTTAGCCTAGCTAAGCGCTACACCGGCCGCGGTATGCAGTTCCTAGATCTAATTCAAGAGGGTAACCTCGGCCTTATCCGTGCGGTTGAGAAGTTTGACTACACCAAGGGCTACAAGTTTTCGACCTATGCAACCTGGTGGATTCGCCAAGCGATTACGCGAGCGATGGCCGACCAGGCGCGAACCATCCGAATTCCAGTTCACATGGTTGAGGTAATCAACAAGCTTGCTCGAGTCCAGCGTCAGTTGCTTCAGGATCTCGGTCGCGAACCGACTCCTGAAGAGCTAGCTAGAGAACTTGATATGACTCCTGAGAAAGTCGTTGAGGTTCAGAAGTATGGGCGCGAGCCAATTTCGCTCTCGACTCCATTGGGTGAAGACGGCGACAGCGAGTTCGGTGACCTAATCGAGGATACCGAAGCGGTTGTGCCAGCAGATGCGGTTGGTTTTACAATGCTTCAGCGTGAGCTAGAGCGAATTCTTGATTCACTACACCCGCGTGAAGCAGGCGTGATCAGAAGTCGCTTCGGTCTTGGTGACGGCGTTCAAAAGACACTTGATCAGATCGGCGAGGAATTCGGGGTAACCCGTGAGCGTATTCGTCAGATCGAGTCGAAGACAATGTCTAAGTTGCGCCACCCATCGCGCTCACAGATGCTTCGCGACTACCTAGAAAACTAAGCATGCGTTTCTTGCCGGCCATTCTCCTAGGGCGGTTTGTTCGTGTCCTTGTGAGACTGGTTCGTCCTGGCGGCGGTTCGGCCCTTCCTGGTCTTGTCGTAAGTAAGGTTGCGCCGGGCCTTTTGGCAGCAACTCTCTCGAAGTTCTCGGATGGACTGATTGTGGTCACGGGGTCTGCGGGTAAATCCACGACTACAAAGATGCTTGTTGGAATCGCTCGTGCTCATGGCAAGACTGTGTTTACGAATCCGTCCACAGCCAACATCGCGCAAGGGTTCTTTTCATCGATCATCGAGCAATCGGATATCTTTGGTCGCATAAAGGGTGACGTTGCGATTCTCGAAATGGATGAGGGTCATGCCGAGGAGATCACGCGCCTAATTCGACCGAAACAGGTCACGATTCTTAATGTCCTCGAGGATCAACTCGATCGATTTGTCGACCCAGCCGTGGTTCGCGACAAGTTGGCCCAGGTCGCGCGTCGTGCAAAAGACACAGTCCTACTCAACGCTGACGACCAAAACACTCTCATCATCAACCGAGATGTTCAGCATCCAGGCACCAAATGGTTCGGCATCACAGGATCACTCTTGTCGGATGCAAAACACGGGCTGGGTACAGCACCCACCTATGAAGCAGAGATAGCAAGACCAATTCCAAGCGCCGAGGTTATGAGCGTTGACGGTCTTCGTGCCAGTGTAGTTTTGAGTGGGGCAGCTGCTGAGGTCGAGCTACCAAATCGTGGCTTGCACTTTGCCCTTGATGCAATTGCAGCCTTGCAGAGCGCAGAGTCATACCTCGGAGCAGATTTCGACCTTGAATTGGCCTCCAACACCATCACCACTATGCCTCCGGTTTTTGCGCGTGGTGAGATCGCGGTGGTCAACGGTGAAGAAGTTGAGTTCATCCTGGTTCAGAACCCGATGAGTTTCCAACTCAACCTTGACAACCTGACCACCAACCCAGAGCGCATCATGGTGATGATCGGGCGAGATGTCCATGACCCGTCTTGGCTTTGGACCGTCAACATGGACGCTCTGTCACATGCCGATGTGGTCTCTGGTTACAACGCATACGAAATGGCGCTTCGGTTAGCGTATTCGGAGATCCCTGTGGGAGTCGTAACTGATGATTTGCAGGTTGCCCTAGATACCTTTTTTGCGCTTCCCGCACCGACACACTCTCGCCGCACGGTAATTTTCTCTGCTGACGCCATGCGTCGAACTCGACGAATTCTTGGTTTCACCGACCCGGAGGCAGTATCTCGATGATTCGACTTGGCGTTTTGTATCCTGGCCAACTAGACCTGAATGGTGATGCTGCCAACAGCCTAGTCCTGGCCAAGGAATTGGCTTGGAGAGGTGTTCCCTGCGAAGTTGTTTCTGTGACCTTGACCGATGCAATTCCCAAGGATTTGGACTTCTTGCTCGTTGGCCATGGCTCCAAGGCCGCTTGGAGTGAGATTAATCTAATTGGTTCCCACCGTGGTGCCGAGTTGGTTGAGGTATTGAAGTCGGGGGTGCCGACGCTTGCCGTTAACTCCGGTTTCGAGGTTCTTCACCTGGGAAGCGACACACATGGACCGCTTCTTGGGCACATTCAGACCAACTTTGTTGCCACCGAACGAGTATCCAAGTTTTGGGTTGAACTGTTCGAGGGTTTTGAGGTTCTCGGCTATGTGAACAGTGACAACGATTTGCCAGTCATATCTCGCCACGGAAACGTTATTGGCACAAAGCTCCATGGCCCGGTTTTGGCTAAGAATCCAAAGTTGCTTTCATTGATGCTTGAAATGATTTTCGAGCGGCGTGGTTCTGGCGTTCCAGGCCACTTAAATAAAAACGTAGCCACCGCAATCGATGGCTACGTCTCAGAAATCTGGAAGCTGGAATCCGAACTAGCGAGCGAGTAGTTTTTTGCTCTCGTCGTGCCAGGCGACAGCCACAGGCTCAAGTGCTGACTTCTTTTCGTTTCCGTGGTGCGAGCAAAATAGCAGATCACCCGAGGCTAATTCGACGCGAATGTAAGCCTGTGCGCCACACTCATCGCAGCGATCCAACGCAGTAAGTTGGTAGCTCTCGGTGGTCTCGCCAGTTTCAGTCGTTGCTTCAGTTTGCATAATGCACCTTTCCTCTCTCAATTGGAACACACACATGACCCAAACTGGGGCATCGATGACCTAAGTTCGCTAACTGCGAAGTCCATTGTGGTTCGTGTCTGTGCCCGAGTCTGTGTCTGGCAAGAGTTAACATCGACTAGTGCCTAATTCAGACTATTCAGCCCGCCACCTATCGGTTCTAGAAGGTTTGGATGCCGTCCGCAAGCGTCCTGGAATGTACATCGGTTCGACCGATAGCCGCGGCCTCATGCACTGCCTTTGGGAGATTATCGACAACTCTGTAGATGAGGCACTGGCTGGGCATGGTAACCAAATTGACATTGTTCTTCACGCCGACAACTCTGTAGAGGTTTCCGACCGAGCTAGAGGTATACCGGTCGACATTGAGCCTAAAACCGGGCTCTCGGGTGTTGAGGTGGTCTTTACCAAGCTCCACGCAGGTGGAAAGTTCGGATCTGGTAGCTATGCTGCATCGGGTGGTCTTCATGGAGTTGGCGCTTCGGTAGTTAATGCCTTGTCGCAGCGTCTCGATGTACAGGTTGATCGAGACGGCAAGACTTACGCCATGTCCTTCCGTCGCGGTGAGCCGGGAGTATTTGACGACGCCACCGGTATTTCACCGTCAAACCCATTCAAACCATTTGAGGATGCCTCGGTTTTGCGCGAGGTTGGCAAAGTAGCAAAGGGTGTCTCTGGTACCCGAGTGCGCTACTGGGCGGACCCGCAGATCTTTATCAAGGATGCAGTGTTTGCGTCCGATGAACTTTTCAGTCGTGCCCGGCAAACTGCCTTTTGGGTGCCTGGGCTTGCCATTGGCATTGAGGACCGCCGAGGCCAGGAGATTGCAAAGCACGATTTCAAGTACGACGGTGGAATTGCCGAATTCGTTGAGTATTTAGCCAAGGACGCAGCTCTAACCGCCACCTGGAAGCTCTCTGGTTCGGGAGATTTCAACGAAACTGTGCCGGTGCTTGATGAGTCCGGAAACATGGTTTCTCGCGAAGTCTCCAGAAAGTGTGACGTAGACATAGCCGTCCGATGGGGGACCGGGTACGACACAGAAGTAAAGAGCTTCGTCAACATAATCGCGACGCCTAAAGGCGGCACGCACATCGCCGGATTTGAACAGTCTGTGCTCAAGGTCCTGCGGTCTCAGGTTGAAGCCAACGCAAGAAAATTGAAGGCTGGCAACGACAAAGTTGAAAAAGAAGACGCACTTGCCGGTCTAACTGCAGTGGTCACGGTCCGCCTTGCTGAACCTCAGTTTGAGGGCCAAACCAAGGAGATTCTTGGCACCCCGGCCGTGAAAAACATTGTTGCGAATGTTGTCTCTAAGGCTTTGCTTGAGAAATTCAACAGTCCAAAGCGTGACGACAAGTCGCAAGCGGCCCTTTTGCTCGAAAAGGTAGTTGCCGAGATGAAGTCCCGCATTTCAGCTCGCACACACAAAGAGACGCAGCGCAGAAAGAACGCTCTGGAGAGTAGTTCCCTTCCAACCAAGTTGGTAGATTGCAGGACTCAAGAGACTGCTGGTTCTGAACTATTTATTGTTGAGGGTGACTCAGCTCTGGGGACCGCGAAGCTAGCGCGTGACAGCGAGTTCCAAGCGCTACTTCCAATTCGAGGAAAAATTCTCAACGTCCAGAAGGCCTCGGTTTCTGACATGTTGTCTAACACCGAATGCGCCTCGATCATCCAAGTGCTCGGGGCAGGCTCTGGGCGAAGCTTTGACTTAGATGTGGCACGTTACGGCAAGGTAATCCTAATGAGCGATGCTGACGTCGATGGCGCGCACATTCGAACCCTGCTGCTCACATTGTTTTTCCGCTACATGAGGCCTCTGGTTGAAGCTGGGCGTGTGTTTGCTGCCGTTCCGCCGCTGCACCGGGTGGAGGTAATCAATGCCGGTTCGAAGGCCAACGAGGTTATTTACACGTATTCACAAGCTGAACTTGAGGAACTACTCGGCAAATTAGCCAAGGCGGGCAAAAAATACAAGGAGCCTATCCAGCGCTACAAGGGCCTTGGCGAGATGGATGCGGACCAGCTGGCCGAAACCACGATGGATCGCTCTAGACGAACCTTGAGGCGTGTTCGCGTTGAAGACGCTGCCGCGGCGGAAGCCATGTTTGAGCTCCTCATGGGTAACGATGTTGCACCTAGACGTGATTTCATCATCGACTCAGCCGATGACTTCGAACGAGAACGAATCGACGCCTAGAAAGGACCCTTTCGCTCTAGATTCCTATCGAACCAACAACGGCCGGAAGCGGGCTTCCCGAAGCGTCACGCTTGGCAAGATCCAGATTCAGTGGAAGAGGCTTTCCGTCAGGAGTTACCGCCTTTGGTTCGCCCGAGACCACCGCAGCGAAGTACAACTGATCCTCACCGCGGATGAATCGCTGCGCCCGCACGCCACCGGTGGCTCGACCCTTTCCAGGGAACTCGCTAAACGAAGACATCTTTATGCTTCCAGCATCAGTGCCCGGTATGGCCAGTGAGCTATTCGCAGCAGTAATTACTGAAGCATTTTCAACTTCGTCGATAACCTCAAAATCAATCACAGCGGAATCCGGCGAAAGGTTGATACCTGCCATTCCGCCGGCCGGACGCCCTTGAGGTCTAACCACGGAAGCACTGAAATGCAGCAGTTGGGCATCGTTGGTCACAAAAACAAGGGTTGCGCCGTCCGAACACACCGCAGCACCGATTACCTCATCGCCTGGTTTTAGAGAGATCATCTCAAACTCGTCCTTGGCGGGGTAATCCGAGAGAACGCGTTTTACGACTCCCTGCTTGGTGCCTAGTGCGATGGAGATGCCATCTTCAAGTCCAAACACTGATACGAATCGCACGCCCTTGGTTAGGCCAAGGAAGCTATCAGCTTGAACTGCACTTCCCATCAAACTTGCGTCTGAAATGTTAGGCACATCACCAACGTGAATTCGATGTACCAGACCATCACTGGTTAGGAATCCGATGTCAGAGCGTGTTGATGTACTAATCAGGGTTCGGATGGCATCGTGGCTCTGGCGCTTACCGCTCGGAAGTGACACTTCGTGTCCTTCGACGCGAGCAACACGACCGGAGGAACTGACCACAATCGTGCAAGGCGCGTCGGCCAGCTCGGCGCTCACGGACGCAGCTTTGGCCAGTGAAATTGGCTTGACTTCGGTTACATCGCTGATCAAAGTCGTTCGACGCTCATCGCCGTACTTATCGGCGATCTCTGCTAACTCTGCAGAAACCACAGCTCGGAGGTTCTGGTCTGAAGCCAGAATCGATTCCAGACGAGCAATTTCGTCTAACAGATTCGCCCGCTCGGTTTCGAGTTCAATCTTGGAAAACTTAGTCAAGCGACGAAGGCGCAGTTCGAGAATGTACTCAGCCTGGATTTCCGAGAGAGCAAATCGGGTGCGAAGTGCCTGCCGGGCTTCATCAACTTCGTCGCTGTTCCTAATGATTGCAATGACCTCATCGATGGAGTCGATTGCGACAAGGAGACCTTCAAGCAGGTGCAGACGGGCTTGCCTCTTACCTAGGCGATTCTTGGTTCTGCGCCTGGTTACTGTTATGCGGTGCGCTAAATAAACGCCCAACATGTCCCGCAGCCCCAAGGTCTGTGGTCTGCCGTCAACCAAAGCAACGTTGTTGATTCCGAAGGAGTCTTCCATCGGGGTGAATCGGTATAGAAGATCGAGAACGACTTGAGGGTCAAAACCGGTCTTCAACTCGATAACGAGCTTTAGGCCATTAGTTCTGTCGGTTAGATCGGTTACATCTGCAATGCCCTGCAGTTTCTTGGCGTTAACGCCATCCTTGATCTTCTCGATTACCTTTTCTGGGCCGACTAGATATGGCAACTCGGTAACCACGATGCCCATTTTTCGAGGGGACACACTCTCAATCGAAACTCGGGCACGGGTTTTGAAAACCCCACGTCCAGTCTCGTATGCATCTTTCACGCCTTCGAGACCCATGATGATTCCACCATTCGGAAGATCAGGACCAGGAACATACTGCATCAGGTCTTCAGTGGTTGCCTGCGGAGTTTCAAGCAAGAACCGCGCGCCAGCAATAACCTCGCGCAAATTGTGGGGCGGCATATTGGTTGCCATACCAACAGCAATTCCCGAGGCGCCGTTAACCAAGAGATTCGGGAAGGCCGCAGGCAACACGTCGGGTTCAGTGAGTTGTGCATCGTAGTTTGGTTTGAAGTCAACTACGTCCTCGTCGAGGCCTTCGTTCATCAGTAGTGATGCGGTAGACAGCCTGGCTTCTGTATACCTGGCAGCAGCAGGCCCGTCATCTAGGCTTCCAAAGTTTCCGTGCCCATCAATCATCGGAACGCGAAGCGAAAATGGTTGCGCCATACGCACCAGGGCGTCGTAGATAGCGCTGTCACCGTGCGGGTGGAGTTTGCCCATAACCTCGCCAACAACGCGAGCAGATTTCACGTGACCGCGATCTGGCCTGAGACCCATCTCGCCCATCTGGAAGATGATTCTTCGGTGAACCGGCTTCAGGCCATCACGGGCGTCAGGAAGTGCTCGCGCATAGATGACCGAGTAGGAGTACTCGAGAAAAGAATCTTGCATTTCTTGCGACAAATCAATGTCAACAATGCGTTCCTCAGGCAGGTGTTCCAGGGTCATTAATTCATTACTCAAATCGGTTATGGCAGACTGGGGTGATGCCTTCGATGCTACCTTCCCTTCCTAAATCCTTCGGGAGGCTGTCAGACGTTTTTGTTTCGGCACTTGGTTCAATAACTGGTGTAAACAATCGGCTTGGACTGCGTCGAGTAAAAAACTCATGCGTCATTTTGGTCGATGGGCTGGGTCACCACAATCTCCATGAAAACAGCGGCTATGCCAAGTTTTTGTCACGGGCAACCGGTTCCAAACTATCGACAGTTTTCCCCAGCACCACAGCAGCGGCTATCACAAGTTTTGCCACCGGAGTTCTACCCGGCCAGCACGGTATCGTGGGCTACCAAATTTGGGACAACCGGGACTCAGCGTCAGTAAATCTTCTGACTGGGATGGACTCCAAAGCTGTCAGCAGCTGGCAGAGGCACGAGACAGTTTCAACCCAGGCTAAATTAGCCGACGTTAAGTGCTATTCCATTGGTCCGGGGGAGTACGCCACATCCAGCTTCACCAAGGCGACTATGCCCGACGCGACCTTTATTGCGGCCAAGTCGATCGAAGACCGATTTGCCGAAGCCTATAAGTTATTGAGCTCATCGCAGGGAAATCTGGTTTACGTATATGCTCCCGAGCTGGATCAATTGGCGCACGCGTACGGCGCCGATTCTGACCGTTGGCGACAAAAACTCGAAGAACTCGATGGCCTAATGAATGCGTTTGTTTCTCGGGTGGGAAATCGCTCGGGAGTGCTGCTAACAGCGGATCATGGAATCATCGACGTCGATGAGTCGAAGCACATTTACTTGGATGAGTTCGATCAAGACCTAAGCGGATTGAAGTTCGTTGGCGGCGATCCGCGGGTCAACTTTCTTTACTTTGAACCCGATACAGACCTGAATTCAGTTAGAGATGCCTTGCAAAAATCGCTTGATTCGCGGGCCACCGTCCTGACAAAAGAACAGGTTATAGAAGCTGGTTGGTATGGGGAGGCCCTACCCGAATTTCAAAGCCGGTTACCGGACTTATTTTTGTTGGCCGGTGCGAAGTCCGCGGTTTACCATCGTGGGTTCGCAAAACCAAAGAGCCTAAAGATGATTGGGCAGCACGGTGGACTAAGCCCCGAAGAGACTGCTGTGCCACTGCTCAGATTTGGCCAATACCTCTAGTCGTCGGTCTTGGTTCCAAAAACAATTTCATCCCAACTAGGCATACTGGCACGACCCTTTTTCACCGGGGCAGCCTCTCCTTCAGAAATTGATTGAGTTTCCGCCGATTCGTCAGCCACTTCCATGACAGCTGGCTCTTGAATCGCCGCTGTCTCTTGAGTTTCGGTCCGCTCGGTCCGCTTTCTGCGAAGAGCCTCGAGCAGGTCGGCGGTAGCACTCAAAGGCTCTGCTGGTGCAGGCATTGCAGGACGCTTGGTCTTGCCAGCTGCTAGTTCCGGAACGACATCTGCTGCGGACGCCCGAGATTCAATTGCTGGAAGGCTCGCAACATTCTCGACTGGTGTGGCAGTTAAAACTTCAGTGACTTCGCTGGTCGGCTGGTCGACAACCTTAAGAATCGGATTTGCGAATGCGGCCGGTGCCGACGAACTCTTTTGAGCTTCGTTATTCGTCAAATTGATTGCATTTTCGTTCTCTGGCGAAAGCGCTAGCCGCTTCGGATCAAACGACCAGACTGCGGTGGAGGAGCCGTTTGGAAGTTCATACTCAGCTGCCAAGTGCCAAATCCCAAGGTCACTGCGCTTTGCTTTCCAGTTAATGGTGGCCGCACCCAGATTGTGAATCCTTGCCGATATCATTTCGCCAAACTCAACAGTCGTGTGATCACGATCAACGACGATGCCTAGTCTCACAGTCAGTGCCGAATCAATAATGTGCGCTAATTCAGCGATTACCGGTGCCGCAAACTTCTCAACGAAATCGAAAGTTGCGCCGGAACGCTCAACCAGGCTGGCGATGTCCTCGCCGTCTCGGACGGCATCCTGAATTTCACGAGGGGTCATTTTCACGGCGTCCAACTTGGGCGCAGCCTCGCGTCTAAGGGCTGACCTGATTTGGTCATCGGCTAGCAATCGAAAGCGCTGGCCATCGGTGGACTCGAGAACTAAGAAATCGCCCTCGGCCTCGATAAATCTAATGTCGTCCATTGAAATGCCTCCAACTCAAAGTCTGGCACCACAGTTGGTGTTTCACCGAGATTCGAAATGGTGTGCCGAAATTTAGATGCGACACGTTTTGCGTTTTCGGCGTTGCAGGTTTGCTATCTGCGGTTTTCTGTTGCACACTATGCACGCTTAGATATGCAAACGAGAGGCAAGCCAGATGGCAACCGATTACGACGCACCCAGAAAGAACGATGACGATAACGAGTCAATCGAGGCAATCAAGGAGCGTATTCCAGACAAGCTTTCCGGTGTCGTCGATGTTGACGAAGAACACGGTGAAGGCTTTTCAATTCCGGATGTAGTCTCCGAGGACCTCGACGTTGTTGTGCTGCCACCGCAGGATGACGAATTTACCTGCAGTGAGTGCTTCATCGTGAAGCACCACTCACTACTTTCTGCGCGTAAAGGTAAGTTTGGCCAAATCTGCGTTGAGTGTGAGTAGCAAGTACCTACTACCTAACCCTTGATGAGTCTGCAGATTTCGTCAGCGTTTCGGGTTGAAAAAATCCAGTACGGTGTCGGATCCGAATCATCTAGAACCTGGACGCGCACCATTTCTTTTACAGTTGCTTGCAACTGGAGATAAGCGCGGGCATTTAGCTTCGGCCCAATCTCGGCGCGACGCTCGTCTTTAGTAATTTTCTTCGGTTCGGCAACCAGCGACAACTGGATTCTTGCCTTACCGACAGAAATTTCATCGTCGGTTACTACAACCTTTGGTGCACCGAAGTACATCAGGGCTACTACGCCTAGGTTCAGCACAAGTCCGAGCACTGCCCCCAGTGTGCTGTTGAGTGGGGCCAAGGCTAGCCATATCGTCGGCCAAACCATCAGTGATGCACCGAAGGCACCTACGCTCGGGTAAACCCTTTCCTCGAAGCGAATAGCCGAGCTTGTCTTTAGCGAAGTCATCACCCTTTTAGATTACGCTCTAACCGTGAACAATCAATTGCCTGTACTTATAGTTTGTGACGATCAAATGCTCCCGGCCTATGCCCAGCCCGGTGACGCCGGTGCCGATTTGAGGTCCCGGATTGACACAGTTGTGCCAGCGCGAGGCCGAGTAATGGTTCCAACCGGTGTTTCAATCGCCCTACC
>JACCDZ010332966.1_pt1 | contig 33419 bp, 65 predicted proteins | sample 7449551 | NCBI WGS metagenome assembly JACCDZ01 (sample SAMN15323452, study PRJNA562643) | freshwater metagenome | isolation source: river surface water | place: USA:Blue River Watershed | collected 2017-08-18 | reverse complement strand
GTACTCCCCTTTATTGGTGTTAAAAACTCTACTTGGTTTGTTTGTTGGTAATACGTGTATATTTTTCATTGTTCTATTTTTTTAAGTATTAAGCACCCTTTCTCATCAAGTTTTGGTACTGATTTATATGTTTTAATTTTATGTCCACTACCCTTAACCCCTTTTACCGCACCAACCACTTTTGTTTTGTCAACAACTTTTACCATCTCAATCTCAACTTCAATTTCTGTCGGTCTTAATGACTTAATAAACTCCCCTAAAGTTATCTGGTTTTCTTGGAATTTAAGTGCTGTGTTCCAACAATCCATCATATCTTTCATGGTGAATATTTTGGTTGCTGTCAACTCCATAGCTTTGTTGAAGCCCTCTCTATAAGAACCAAAGTTGTCTCCTGCGGTATCATCATTGTTTGACCATTTATGACCATTAGTTTCAAATACCCACTCTTCAGCCAACTTCTCAACATCAACTACTCCAAATAACTCATCGCAGTTTTCATGTGAAAGTTTCTGAAGCTCAATACCAGCGCCTCTGGCGATCATTAGGCTAGGCTCATCGAATGGCCATCGTGTTGTGGCGATACGTTTATTATCCTCTCTTCTAAGACTGTATACGGGCCAACCATCGCCCATAGTTTTAATTAGTTTTAGTCCCATCTTTCTTTTTACTTAAATTTGTATTTACCAAACCATTCGGTTCTACCATCTGGGTTGGTGAATGTTTTTGGTCCATCCCATTGCTTGAGTATATTGTCACTATCTGCAAATCTTTGTGTATAAGATTCAAAGGCGATAGGTAGTTTTGGTTGGCTGAGGGATTTTATAAAATTAAAAGCTATTACATCATTGTGAACTTCATCCTTCAAAGCTCTACCATCCATAGCTCCTTTATTCCAACATTTCATCATATCTTCAAAAGTGTACTTGTAGGTTTCTTTGGCTTTCTCGTACCCATCAGCATATCCTTGAAAAAGTGCCATTTGTCTATCTGAAAAAGCTTGTGGATCTGGATGACCTTCTGACCCCGCATAACCAATTGCGTCATAAATATGTAAATCACCCTCAATCTCAGGCAACACATCAACGCCATCAAGATATGGTGCTTCATTTAATGGTAGGTGTGCAATGATTAATTTACAATAAGTCAAATCTGTTAGATAAGTTGGGAATTGATAAATCATGTTACCTTTTTCAAGATGGTATCTACCTACGTATGGTCTAACATCTTCAATTACCTCATCACTTACAATAAGTAGGTAATCTTCTGTTTTAATTAGTTCGTGTTTCATCTCTCTTTTTAGTTTTCAAAAGGGTTTTCATTCGGGTTATTGTGTGAGGTTACAACGAAAGCATAACCACTGCCAGGATCTTTGGTTGAGTATTGGTAAAACCCATTGCAATATTTCTTTGGATCCTTGGTTGCAAGACATATCGATTCACGATGTTTTGCTGGGCCATACTTGTAGTAATACCTGTACCCCTTATAGTCTATGTAATTATCTTTCTCGCTCATCTTTTTAATATTTTACAACAACATACATGTTTTCATACGTAGTGTTATTATACCAAGCGTTTTGGATTTGATAACCTTTTTTAAGGTACTCTTTTACATGTAGACCGTTTGTGACAATTGTTGACTTAGGTGCAACAGGTACTGTGAAATTGATCTGTGGACCATAAGTGTTTTTTGCACGAGCGTCATTATAACTTAAACTACTCAAGGTTACTATCGATGCAACCACTAAGGCTACTGTTAAAATTGTTTTTTTCATTGTACTTCTTCTTTTTTAAGTGTTTTTAAAAATTCTTCATTGGCTTCGGCCAAACGATCCGCAAAGTGAATCATATCTCTACGATACCAGTCAGTTGATATTTTAATTTGTTCCTGGGTATATTTACCCTTATTGTAGTTAGTTGAGTCAAGTCCTGTTGTGCACCAGTTTTCGTATTGACCATTTCTTTTAAAGTTGTGGGTTTCTTTTTTGTCCGTGACTGTTACACCTGCACGAGTCGATCCACCGAAATGATGTGTCTTTACAACATCACCCTCGTTAAAGCATGTACCCCAAAATGGTCTTGCGATGTATCCACCAGCAATTACATATAAACCCAACTGATCTTTTTTTACTTTCGTTGTCATTGTTCTTCTTGCTTTATTAATAAGGACCAAATTTTCTAACATATTCAGATTCCAAAAGCCATTCATTTGTTATTTTGTTTCTATAACCGTTATAAATGCCTGAACTTGTTTCTGGAACCCAATTTTCTTTAGCATTTGGGTCTTCTAATCTCTGCTCCAATTCTGTGATATATCTCAATACACTAATTGGTGTTTTGATGTAATCTTCTTCAGCATTTTGCTTAAAATAATTTAAGTCTTTTTCTACTTTAGTTGTCATAAATCTTTATTTTTTAATACAATACAAATGTAAAAATAATTTTTTAATTAATAACCATCTATTTTAAAAACTAGAACAAGTTCTAATTAATTAGGGTATAATTACCTTTTTATTCTTTTTCCTTTGTTAGTTCAATATAACCCAACGCCATATGAATCAATCCGTTCATGTATTGCCATCTAGGTGACGCATTCGGGTAATGATGAAAGATCTCAGCAAGCTTTTCTTCCTGCCATTCTCTTTCAGACTTAACCAATGATAACCATTGGCCGTCAATTGTATCCGCTTTGTGGAAATGTTCGCTTTCTAATGCGTCCTCATCAATCGATTGCCCAACCTGGCCAAATCCATTGTCTGAATCTAACATTTGGCCAACTATGGATGTCTTATACCCAAACACCTCATTCCTGGGGTCTTCTTCTCTGCCAAGGTATTCTTCATAGACCATGTGTGAGGTGAGGATATCTAATTGTGTAACCTCTGACCACTCCTTGTTGTTGGTATCACCAACCAATTTGTAGAGTTTACCTTCGTACTCCCAGATGCAATCCCAATTCTCTTCTATATGTGGGTTATCGGGATATGCTCTACCTGTTTGATCAAAATTTAAATTTCCTTTCTTAATTTTCATGATTAAATTATTACTGATTTTTTATATTTTCTACGGTGTGCTTTATATAGCTCTACACACTTCTCGTATTTAGCTCTTTGTCTTTCGATGTGCGTATCGATAGACCCTGGGTCCGCCTTCAATCGTTCCGCCACTGTCACAGCTTCTTCAAATGAATCGTATAGGTAAGGTTGGTGTCTGTCAAAACTATCAACTGATAACGTCCAGACATACTCATGGCGCTTCCATAAGTTAAATAAGTTAAAGCGTTTCTTAACCCTGTAATATATCACGTAGTTTCTGGTGCTAAATGGGGTAACCAATACTTCTATTTCTTTTCCCTCGTACTTCATATCTTTGTTATTAAACTTTTTTATATTGTATTTCTTCTTTGGATCCCGATAACGCGTAAAATATGTTCTGCAACTCATGCATGTAAGCTATCCGTGCGTACAAGGTTTCTTCTTCAAGTAAAGATTTAGTCTTCTTGAAAGGACTGAACGAAACAACTTTCCATAGTGGTGAATCATCGGGGTTAACCCATTTCATCCCCTCATGTTCTTTTAACTCAAAGACATAATAGCTGGCCGTTCCAAATACCCACCTATCTTTTTCCACATCATACTCATCTATAACGGACGTTCCCGTGTCCTCATCATACATGTTAACCTTAAGCTTGCTCAGCTCATCCGTTGTTATCGGTATTGGGAAATATTTTCTGGTTTTATTTAAGATGCAACTTAGGTGGTATATGTCCACAGTTACCTTGATCGCTGTTGAATCATCCAACAACATCCCAATTGTGTTCCCCAGTCTTAAATCAGTTGCCTTCATCCACTATACCGTTACTTCTTCTCTTTCTTCGAAAATAAAGTTATCGTAACTCAAACCTAAAAACTCAAATCTGTTTTCGTGGTTTAGATAGTGATTCAATGTTCGTATCATATCCTCTACTTGTGACATGATCTCGGTCAGGTTAGAAGACTTGCTCTCCAACAAAAAGTACAATGGTTCAGGACCCGTATCACTAATGTGTGAGGTGATCGACCACTCTGATCCATGTTCCCAGTAACGGTTATCAATACAAGATTGAAGGAATCTCAATGCGGATAACTCATGACATTTAAAGAAGATGCGATAAGGTTGGTAGTTATGTCCGCAACATGATTCAACTGTCTCAAGACCTTTCATGGAATTGATTGCGTTACATAGATCAACGCATTCAGCATCCATCCAACCTTCACCAAGATGGCCACCTTTAGTAATTCGGCTTTGAATTTCACTATTACTAAGAACCTTGTCCCCGTAATCTACTTTGTTACTTAATACTTTCATTTCTTTTTAATTTTATGATACAAATCTATGTATTATCTTTTAAATAAAAAAGGGCTAAACACCAAAATAGGTGTTTTTACCCTCAATATTAGTACTTATACCCCAATTATTAGTACTTGTACTATTTGCAGTCAGGACCAGATTCGAACTGGTATCTTGCCAACCTTTATCTTCCCGATTTTGAGAAGATTGAGGACTCGAACCCCATGTTACCCATTACACCACCTGACTATTTTATTTCTCCAAAACAATCGCAAACTTACCCTCATTTCGGTAAGATGCGCTTGATGCAACATGTTGTGCTGTCACCGATACAATTCTCCAACCTTTGTCTAACCAATCTTGAATCTCATACTGGTCATCGGTGATTATAAATTTCTGTTCCATAGTTTTATTTGTTTTTACTAATAATGTAAATCAATGTACAAATGTTTATCTTCTTTGTACTTCACACAACACCACGCTGGGTGATACTGCTCCTTTATCATCTCCAAGTCTTCGTCAGACATGATGGCTTCGTTTGGATCAACGATGCTGTAATGTGGCTCTTCACCTCTGGCTCTTCGCTCAATCTCCTCTCTCATGTTTTTGTTCATTTCAACATGGGAATGGTAGTGTTCACCTTCCTTCAATACAACACCCCAGCCGTGTTTCTCGTAGTACACATCTTCGACCCTCTGGACCAATACCTTTGCATCATCTGGAATGTTTTTGTTGTTCTCCAGGAACTCTCTTAGTTGACCAACGGTTAGAAAATGCTCATAACCGTTATCTATGTTTTCTATTATTTTCATACCTTATTGTAAACGTAATGCTCTAAGCCAATTCAATATGATATTCTTATCCCCTAATGAGTAACCCCATTGGCCAGTAAACATAAAGTTAATTGGTGTTGCCAACAACATTAATATCATCAACAACAAAGCGAATGGTAATGTTAAACGCATCCAAACTGGAACCTTTGTCTTTTCTTCGTAGTAGAACTCCATATTAAGATCAATAAATCGATCACACAGATCTTCAGAATTAACATTCTTTAATTCTGGGAATACTTCCTTGAACTTTGGCATGTAATTGGCATAACCATTCGACCAAGTTCTTTTTAATTTTCTATACATCATTGTTATTTTATCATTGTTATTGGTATGTAATAACTTTCATCCACCTCAGTGTCTGAATAACGATCCACAAGGGAATAACGAGTTTCCTCTACTGGTGACAACATCGGTTGCACTGAAACCAAATCTTGTGCTATTGTTCTTGCTTCGACTCGTGTAACTATTGGCATCCAGACAAATGTTGTTCTACCAGCCAACTTTCTACCTGGTTCGTAGCACCATAAAACCTTGGCTCCTACACCAAGCACTTCATGGTTAATCGACTCGTGATCAATGACAACTGTCCTATCTTCTGGTGACACATATACAACCAAATCAGTAGTTAGATTAGGATGTTCATCCGTCAACAGGTAAACGTTATCAAAGTATTTTGCCGTCCATTGCATGGTGTTATCTATTTAAACCCCTTGACCAAATTTTAATTACCATATCTCTTTGTGGGGATGGTTTTAGTTTCGACCATCTGTCGACCCAATGTTTTATTTCTTCCTTTTTCATATCTTATTAAGATTTATAGATGCATTTAATCTGGACATCACCATCATCAATAATTTGTTGTGTCCATTGATTCTTTAGACCTCGTTTAGCTAATGATTCACTTTCATAAACCATTAATCTCGATTTGCTGCTAGACCCACCTCTTGAGTAAAGAACCTTTCCTTCCTTGTCCACTATCGCCCACAATTCAGAACTAGTTTTGTTATTTGTATTATACATCCTTATTTAAATTTTCTAACTCCGTAACCAACTACTTCATTATCCATTATAATGGAGCATATCTCAACCTTGAATATTTTTCTAAGTGAAGGGTTAAACCATCTTTTGAACCAAACTGAATGTGTTTCCATTTGTTTTTTATTTTTTAACCCAACCATCTTTCCCCTTGGGTTCTGGGGCTGCGCTTGCAAACGATGCTGTTTCAGTGCTTAGTGTCTTGTTGTACACAGCAACATAACAGTTACCCCTTTGCATATCCAAGAGAGCTCTAACCTCTTCTTCTGTGTATAGTTTGCTGGTGTGCTCGTTAACGAGTTTCTCGATCTCTTCTATACCCCTATCAGTTAATTTATAACCGTCTGGGAACTCACCATAACCATCTGAAACAAGTTTCAAATCTTGTGGGTTGTAAAGTGCTAGTTTTTTTAATAATTCTTTGATCGCCACTTTTATTTTAAAATTACGGTACCTTCCATCACACCCCAACTTGACTTCTCACGGAAGTAAGTGATATTAGTGGTCGTATCTTTCGTACAAATCCACATTTCATTTTCTTTCCAGGTTACGTTTAAAACCACCTCATTGGGCTTTAACTCAACTTCTTCAACCCCACCAAATCTACGTGCACGTTCATTTTCAGTACAAGATGCCAATGACATGGCCGCAATTGCAATTACAAATATTTTTTTCATATCTTTTTTTTACAAATCTAAGTAATTATTTTTTATCTACCAAATATACTTTTATTTTTTTTATCATAATGGTGTTCATAATTTGCGACAGTATGGTGTGGCAAGTCAACGTTATAAACCCAATATACCTTTCTTATACGGGATCTTTTCCTACTATCACCATAAACCACATTACCGTTTCTTGAGACCCATAGGAACATGTCTTGCGGACCCAACTCGCTACCGCATATATTTTTTTCTGAATATAGGATATAACCACCTCTTATCTTACTAACTTTATACATGACCACGAAATTTACTTTTCCATTTTTTGTAATTAAGTTCATATCTCTTTACCGTGTGATGTGGATAATCAACATTATAAACCCAATACACCCTTCTTCTAGCCGACCTATTCTTACTATTTATAAGAACAACTTTACCATTTCTTGATACCCATAGATACATATCATTTGGACCCAGTTCACTAAGTGGTACGTTTTCTTCCCCATACAAGACATACCCACCCCTTATTTTACTAAGTCTATACATACCAAACTTTTCTGTGTTTTCTTTTTCGTTTGTTGTCTTTTGCACTACGATACCCTTCGGAACGTAACCTACGTAGGATTACATCCTTTAAATAATTAATACACTCAACTTCTGTTTCAAGTATACGTGATTTATCACAGAATTGTATATCCGAATTAGGTTTGGTTCCTAGCTGGGTGTACACTTCAAAAAATTGATTTGTATGATCAACTAACTTAAACAAATTATAATCGTACACACTACCACTATAAGTAAATCCTTCTGGCATGTGAATGATATCAAATCTCTTTCTAACTTTTCTTAATAATTTTATTTTCATAATTGCTCATTTAAATAATTATTTCTATCTAGCATGGTCATTAAATCGACCATTATCTGTTGGTCTATTTCTCTTGTCAGTTCATCAACCAAAAGTTGTGTCAATGCGATTTCAGCGTCCTCATAAACAACCGTATTAGCTGTACCTGGTTTTTCATGATACCAAATAACTTTAGCTTTTACATAAGAGCTTGTCTGACTAGGTGTTACAAAGGAAGGTATTGTGATCTTATCAGTTTTTATGTATATAAAAACATACCTATCACCGTGATTTACCTCTGCTTTAAAATCAACCAAATATGAACCAACGTCACCAAACTTATAAAAACTGTTTATTGACACAAATATGTTTTATCTTGATTTATAGAGTACAGTTAATTTTTCTCTACAGTCACCATGACCTGGTAACCTTCGGTATTCTTTAGACATGTAATCGGTATACTTCTCATCCATCTCACAGATGTAAGCTAATTTACCGTTGTAATAGATACAAGCGAAACCATACCAATCATTCTCAATGATAACGGTATACGCTGATGTCATTGCTGACCCGCCAATACCTTGCCAACCACCTGAGGTATTACCCCAAGTTTGTTTAATCATGTGGAAATTAATCTCCTTCCAATAGTTATATTCTTCTCGGGTCATCTGGGTCGAGGTCTCTCTTTTAACGACCTTCTCATTCCAGAACTTAACCAATCTTTCTCTATCATCACCACTAGTTAGTTGTGGGAATGTGTTTGCTAGGTATTCATACTCTGAAATACTTCTCATTAAGTCCGCCATATCGGACAATTCTACTTTTAACATCATAACACTTCTTGATTTATTTCTTTTATGGTTTTCTTGTTAAAGAATCTTCTGATGATGTACGACCTTACAATTGATAAGGCTGTGAAGATTACTGTTACCCACCCAAGTTGTCCCCAGGTGTACTCCATCCCACACAATGTGTATATGAATGGACTGCATACCAATGTGATTACGAATCCAATGGCAACATTTGTTACGCTTTCCAGCATACTGTGTTTTTTACTTTGCATATTTTTTATATTATAAGTTTATATATATTAATAACCGTAATAGATCATCACGTTTCGTTTCCAATCAAAAGTTCTGTAGAGGTTAACAAGGTTGAAGATTGCATACTCGTACTTCCAGCTACCAACAAGTTCTCTATCATGATTAAGATTAAATGGCGTGGAATCATGAAACCAACTTGCAACACCCCATTCTATCGCCATAGACCTAACATGGTCAATCAATTCGAAAATACCACCTATCTCTTCTACAGTAATTGGTGTTTCCTTTGTTTTCATGAACCCAGCTTTCACCTCGCTACCCTCAAAGAAAGGCTCTAACATATTTCGATAGTATGTCCTGATCTTTTCTGTGTAGTATTTGATTAACTCTTCAACAAACTCTTTCTCAACAAGATAGAAATCGTGTTCTTCTGTAAAATGTTTCTGTGTTTCTTTGTTCTTAAACACCGTCTTGAAGAATTTTTTATCAAATTGATCCACATACTTACCAAGCTCGTAGTGTTTGTTATAGGCAACATCGTACACACCAACATAACCTGGTTTATCATATGGGTCATCGGACCATTCTTCGTTCTTAAATTCGTACAACTCTTTTAGTGTCATACGCTTAATCTTATTGTACTCTTTCTTCGGAAGAGAACCTAAGTAATTTCTATACCCCATATCTATTTATTATCCGTTTGACGGTCAGACCAAATCTTATCCCCATGCTCACCCCAATAACTGTCGCATATGAATCTGTTGTTCTCCATGTGTTTACCTGGTGATTGAACGAACCAACTTTGCATAAACTCGCTGGCCTCAGCTGTGAATCTATGGCAGTGTTCTTTCACTGGACAATTGGTTCCTTTACATTTTGTTATATCTGCCATGTTATGTGTGCATTTCTTTTCCAATTAAACCACATAAGAATGTGCTAACCAGCTCAGCCTCTGGGTTTCTCCACGCATGATTCAGATACACATCCGCATTCTTATGATAGTGATAGTAATTTGATTCAAGGTGAGCTTGTGCAGCCTTCGCTGTCAAGAAACAATTTGTGTATTCTGGTTCCAATGAATATGAGTACTCCTCGAGATCTGGAACATGCTCTTCAAGCCAATCTTTTAGATCATCATTCCAAAAACTATTCTTCCAAGAATCCCACGCTGTTCTAATCTCGTCCTCAACAAATTCAATATCCATATCACGGATATAATCAATCAAAGACTCAACCGTCTCAATCTCAATTCCGTTCCCTCTGTCTAACCAGATTACCGTATCCCCGTTCAACTCAGCATCATAAACTTTCTTCCAGTCTCTGATCTGAAACATGTGTGGCATCCTGGTTCCTCTCATATCCTGAGTGGTCATTTCGTTTGCGAGTTCAATTAACTTTGCGTGAACTTCGTCTGTTACTTCTATAGTTTTCATTGCTCTTTTATTATTTTCTTCTTAAGTCTAATCGGTGGCTTGCCTTCCTTGATCACCCTATCTTGTGGTGGTTCTGGTGGCGGTGGTGTCATAACCCTGGCCGAATTCCTTTTAATCTTCGACAACTTATTATATAAGCATGCTATCTCATCAAAGGTTAGATTACTTTTCTTACCGTTGATGTCTACCGTACAAGCGACAACGTTACCCTCAACATAACCTTTATCCGAATCGATCCTATCAAATGATCTTGCGTTTGGTCCATCATCTGTGAACATTACGTTTGTGTAGTAGCACGTCTTGTACTCAAGCATTTTCTTAACATACTCGAATGAAAGATTAAACTCAATCTTTCTGTCCATTGCGCTCTGATGTATGTTTATCAACTTTTTGGCTACTTCTAAATCCGTAACCGTTGTTTCTTTACTCATAGTTTTAATCTCCTTTTCTAATTCTCCGATGTTATTTCATTATAATAATCATCAAAGCTTTGCCAACCTTCTTCGGCAATCCCTTTACCCTCAAATCTCCCAGCCTGATGTGCGGTCTCCCAACACTCTCTCAATTGTTGTTTAACAATAAGTTTATCGGCCATGTCACGAACCTCAACCAACTCCTCGTGGCTAAGGTTCTTTAAAAAGTTCTGTATTCTCATCAGCTGACAAGTTCATCTGTGTTTATACCCATTTGGTTCATCTCTTGATAGAACTCCTCTCGAAACTTATCAATGGTTTCGTACTGGCAATCAGTTAGATTACCGTGCTTTACCTTTGCTCTTAGGTTAGCCTCAATCTTGAGGATAAACAGTACGAGATCCAATGACTTAACACAACGCAAGTGTGCTTGTATATCATCTGGTTCGTTTAAATCAAATTCTAATATTGCTTTCATCTTCTTTAAGTCTTACTTGTAAAAATTTTCTAGCTTTGGATAACTGTGACCTGCTTGTCCCCTCGTCTATACCCAACTCAGTTGCGATCTCTTTATGGGTGAACCCATCTATCGCGTACATATTGAACACCGTTCTATAACCAAGCGGCATCTTCTCGATCATATCCATCATATCTTTTGCTGACATGGTTTCCACATACATCATCTCAACACCTTTCTTATCGATTATCTCTTCCTGGTAATCCAACATATCTCTCTTATCCTTTCGGATCTTATTGATCGCCGTGTTGACAATGATCCTTCTCATCCAACCCTCAAAAGATCCATTACCCTTGAAAGATTTTATGTTGGTGTATATCTTATAGAACCCTTCCATTAATACGTCCTCTGCCAACATATCCTCTTTCATGTACCTCTTAGCGATGGTCATGAACTTACCAGCATATGCATCAAACAGTTTCTTTTGTGATGTCCTATCGTTCTTAACACACCCTCGTATTAATTCTTGTTCCATATTCGCAAATATACTTACTATTTTTAACAAATCAAAATTCCTTAACTAAATTTCGCACAAATTTCGGATACTCATTTGGTTGTTCCTTTGGGTAGTACCATAATACTCTGGCCCTAACCATCTCATCCAGCTTATCCTCAACAACACAATCCATGTATGTGCAAACCCTACCGTTAAGAACATACACGTAATCAATTCCGCTTTCTGTAACAGGTTCATCGCTTAATACATAAGTGACATCGTCTTGGATTATCGTTGTTATTTTCATCCTGATTGTATATCGGTTGGCCTAACAAAATCATAAATTATATACTTAAAGTCCTCATCTTTATTTTTGGTATAATGAAACACTAATTTAGCTGTCGAAACTAAGGTATATTTTAACATCTCAGTACCAAATAAAACATGTTCTTTATTATACGGGTTTAAATAAACAAATTTATCAGCCACCGAAAGTTTATCATCGGATAGAATAAAGATTACACCATCTCTTTCAGTTTTCCAAACCATTAATTAATAGATCTTTGTCTTGAGCCAACAACCCTTAGCATTAAATCCTTATCATTGGTAGCCTGTATCAACTTAATGGCATGCTTGTAGGCCATTGTTTGTGCCGTATAAGCGGTATCAAGCGTTCCCATGACAATGATGAACTGTTGTTCAGCGGACAATGTTTGTATCTTGTCAAACATTTTTATGTACGTTACCATAAAATCATCTCGCAACTTAACCGAATGTTCAAAGCTTGGGTCAAGATAGGTTTCAACCATCTGCTTAAACTGTTCCAGCTTATCAGCCTTGCTTTGTTTAACAACACGTTTGTTAACTTTGTAATCGAGAATGGTGTGCCAACCATGTTGATCCATGATCTCCGTTTTATCAGTGGTGTCCAACCAATCCATTACCTGGTCCTCAACAGTAATGGTAAAGTGATGTTCTCTACCATTAATGTTCAGAACCTCAGAATACTCCTTGAACTCAGGGCCGTCAATCTTAACAGTCTTATTAAGAACGTCACCCTTATAGGTGATTGCTTTAACTTTAACCCTGTGTTTCATTTTATATTATTTATAGATTGCGACTTCAAATGTCTTCCCAGATTTTTCTTTTAATAATTCGATCCAAGCTTCAGCTTCTTTATCTGTTTCAAAAGTTTGTTCAATGGTGTTATCGTGAGTTAGATAAACCTTAACATGGGGAAAATAACAAACACGGTCATTGATACGTTCATGTTTTGTATATACTTTATACCCATAATTACGAATTTCTTCATCTGTGTAGATTATCACACCCCAATCATTTTGGTTAACCCACCCAGATTCGGTAAATTTGCCTGTGTTAATTAAACCAAAAAATTTCTTAATTGGTTCACGATCAACCCAATAAAATTTATAGGCTGGGCGCTCGACTGTGAAATGGATGGACACGATACGTGAAACATCAAAATACTCTTTTGTTATCATTTATATAAATTTAAATTGTTTTAGGAAATAAACCACGATTAATACCGCAGCAATGAATGATGGTAGTTTAATGAATAAGTAGGTGAACCATCGGCTCTTACTCCCGCCATTTACCTTAGCAATCAACATAAAGAATATGCTTGGGATGCTACATAAAATAATTAATTCTACCATTTTTTCTATTTTATTAAATCGCGTTTTCTTTTACTATTTTAACTAATTTATTATTTAGTAATCGTGCGGTTAGTGAACCTGTGAATAGACCTATGTAATCACTAACACATGCTTTGATAGCGCCATCGGATCTGGTCCATAACCATAGATCATACACATCACCACTGACATAGGTAATATCGTACATCTCAATGTCAAAGAAATAATCTGGATCTGGGTTTTCTTTTCGAACAATTTTAACCGTTCCGTTATTGATTGCTTTAATCAATCTGCGTCTATTGGTCATGTATTTTCTTTCGATAAATTCATCGTAAAAAACGAGCCAAACCAGACCAAGGGTTCCAACCATTAGGATAAAAAACAATACCATTAATAATAATACGTTTCTTTTATCCTCAACAAATAATTTTGCAAATAACTTCATGACTAAAATAAAATTACTTTAATAGCCCAACTAAATAACAAAACAATCCAAGGGCCCAAGAAAGTCATTGTGTACATAGTTGTTTTATCTTTGTACTCGTCTTTAATATAGTTAGGGATGCGTGGCATAAGGGCCTGTAAGAATAAAGTGAACCCAATGAACTGGGTTACCGTGAAATGGGGTAACTCGGTTAAGCTTGTTAAAACAAACCAGTTATATAGTACGTATGTTACGTATCCCCAAGAAAGTGCGTTGTATAGTATCAAAAGCATTGCTAATCCGATACCACCAATTAATGTAATTAAAATTTCCATATTTTTTTTTTATTTATGATACAAATCTAATGATAATTTTATTAGTAACCTAATTTTATTTGAAAAAATTTAAAATAGCTAAACAAAGTAACGTTAATAGCATAAGAGAACCAGCTAAGACAACTCCAAAGTTGGAGTTATATAAATTGTTAACACTTCTCCCTTGCCACTCAACCGTATCAAAAATTAATTTAGGTTCCAGTAAGTAATCCTGTATAGGTGTTGCGTTAAGATCTTTATCCGATATGATTGGGTCTACGTGTTGTTCTTTGATAAGTTTACGAATTTCTGGGAAACTACTCCATAGAATTGATCGCTCACTCTCTCTATTATAGTGATTGTCAACTAGATACTGAACAACTGTGTTATCTTCGGTTGTGATAAATCCGTGTGCAAAACCTCTAGGTACATACACCTCTGAACCAGAGGTAACAATAAATTCTTGTACCTTAAGATAGTCAGGTGAATTGGGTCTCAAGTCGACTACAAAATCTATGATAGAACCATTTACGACCTTAACCAATTTGGCTTGTGCATGTGGCCCTTCTTGTAGGTGCATACCGCGGAATGTAAACTTATTTGGGTTGTAACTAATGTTACTTTGTACCCAATCCTTTCTAAGAATCTCAATCTTATCTTCACCAAATACTAAAGGAAGAGGGGCGAAAACCCCTCTATTATCAGCAAAGCATGGATTATAAATCAATGTAGCTTTTTCCATATTATTGTTTTATTGTAATGTTTTCTATGATTAAATCACCTGAGTGTTTACCACTGTGTTTATACACCTTTATTGTGTAAAACTCATTGGCTGGTATCTCATATTCGAATGTGAATGTTGGTCTACCTGTTTTTGTTAAAGGTCTGCAACAACCATTCTCGCAAGACTTACCTGGCATCTTATGGTCTGAACCGAAGAACGTCATGTAACCAGCGAAGTGTTTATTACTAGGGTGGAATGATATGTTACTTGGTTTATTAACGTACACCTCATAAGAACCCTTTGGAGTCTTAGTATATGAAACAGTTATTGTCAATAGAACTTTGTTACTTATCTGGCCACCGTGCTTTAGTTGGGTAACTGCATCTGTTATCTGACTATTAATAGCAACCTTCTCATTGCTCTCAGCAACAACTGTTTTATATTGAGTGGGTAACATAACAGGATTTGTTTTTGGTGTTAACTTAGTATCATCAAAATCATAATCCATTTCACCGTATACGATATCCAAAGCCTCTTCAACTGTGTACTCCACACGCTTACCGTTCTCATCGAAGAATACGTATTGCCATGGGGCATCCTTTAGTTGTTGTAACATAACCGCTTTACCATTAGGCGAGTTAGTCCATTGTTGCCAAACTCTATCGATGTTTGAGTGGTGTAACCAGAATATTGGATCGAAGGCTGCTGTCGGAACCCAACCCATCAAACCTGTATTAGATATTGTACCAGTGATTGTATTGTTAAACTTAAGATTACCAGTCACGTCATTACCCGCACCAATGTAATCGTGCATCGCTCCGTGAGGCGCTGCGTTTATATTATTACTAAACAAAGCATAGTCTTTATATGCGTATAGTTTCGTTAAGTCCAACGATCTCTCGATCTCACCAGAAACTGGGTAACCGTTATTCAAACTGTCAAAACGGCAGGGTTCATATAACGATGATTTATTATTTCTAAAGATATCTGGTAGGACTTTATACTTACTATCCTGGTTAGTGTAACCCCAATAAGGTAACGCAAAGTCTTGATAACCAGATAGTTTTCTAACGATCTTCTCAAAATGCCAGATGTATAATCTATGCCAAACTAAGAAATGTAGTTTCTCTTTACCACTTGGTGTGTGTGTACAATTATCCCAACCATCTTTAATTTGTGACACATTGCCATACCAACTACACAACTGGTTGTTGTTAATCGTATCTGGGATCCAGTGCATCGCACCTTGATAATACCAACTCAATGGGTTATCACACGGTAAGTTGCGCATAATCTTTAACGCCTTACCCATCGCTTCTAAATCGTCTTGAGCTTCAATCGAATGAGCTTCGCTTCTGACGTATCTTTTCGGTTCGTTATTATTCAGTACAAGGAACAACCCGATAATCAACAGTACCACTGCTGATACTAATATGATAATTCTTTTATTCATTACTCGAATGTGATTTGGTTTTCATTGATGAAGTTTATCAGAGCTTTCTCAGCATCTTCTTTTGTTGGCCAAGGACCACCTGGGATTACTTGGTCGAATTCTGTTGGATCAGTTACCATAAACTGACCTTCCATTGTTTCATAAACGAAACTGTCGATAATTTTTTCTGTTACCATTTTTCTTTTTTTATAAAATTAGTTAATTTATTTTGAATTAGCAAATCAATACAGATTATTTTCATCAATTTTCTTTTTAAGTTTCTCGATGAAAAGTGTACCATCGCCAATGTGGTGATCATCCTTTATCAGGAATTCTTCTTTACAATATCCTTTCTCGTCTAAGTAAACATCCATACAATCCCAAAGATATTCTATGTTCTTTGATTTAACTTCTTGTTCAAAGAAGTTAACATATTGATCACATAACTCTCTTCTAAGTTCTTGTGAACCAGCGATGAAGGTTGGGTTTGAAACGTTATGTGTCTCAGGTATGGTCGCCGTTGTTGGTATGATAGCAATCTTACATCTCGGATATAATTGTTGAATCTCTTTTATAGCATCCATGTATTTGAAGAGAATCCTATTAAGTAGGTGTTGTGGTGTTATACCCTTTAACTTCGCATTACGAACAACAGACACATTTAAATCAACACCACCAAGGAATAAACCTATTGTATCATTTGGTTTTATCGGTATTGATTGTAAGAACTTCTTATAGTCAGATTTTAAGAAACGATTAAGTGATAGAGCTAGATGGGAGACTGGTGTTATAACATATTTATTAGTTATAAACATATCTGGCTTCATATTCCTAACCATATAACCTGTCATTGAGGCGCCGATTAACCAGAAATTTGGTTTGCCGTATGTATCTTTACCACTAAAGGATCTTCTTTTGTAATCGGTTATAACAAAAGGTACTTCCTCAGAGTACAACACCTTTGATCTATCCTCGGTTAATAATTGAAAATTAAAACCTATTGAAAAATTAGTAACGATATTAAACCCAACACCATGGGAGTTACCGTTAAAAACACACCAGTAGTTGTAACCTGGTTCAAGTCCTATCTTCTCCGCTGTGTAGGCCATTGTTTTAAAAACGGCGTCAGTTATTTTTGGTACGCCGACAATCGGTTCCTTACCCAAGTAGGTGTACCAAACCTTAAGGCGTTGCACACCACCATCTTCTATTATTTCATATTTATTTATTCGAATCATCACCATACAATTTTAACAAATAATCTTTAATATTGTAGTATTTCATATCAAAATTATTGTCTCTATAGTATTTTTTAAGTTTGGTGCAATTCAAACGATAAGCTCTATCATGACCAAGTCTATCAGCTACGAATTTAAAGTTAACATCTTTACCAAGTATATCCGATATCATGTTAACAAGCTCTATGTTTCTATGATGAACACCAGACCCGATATTATAGATGGTATTAACAGCTTCATCATCAAACATCAGATCAAGAATAACCTCAACATTGTCATAGACGTAAATCCATTCTCTTACTTGTCCACCGTCACCATACACAGGAACCTCACCACCGTTTTTAACGCACTGATATATCTTCGGTAAGAATTTTTCTGGATCCTGATGCTCACCAAAGTTATTACAAGTCCTGGTTATTAGGTACGGTAAACCAAAAGTTCTATGCGCACCCTGAACTAACATATCCGAAGCAGCTTTAGTGGCTGAATAGTATGAACTTGGTTTAATGTGCTCCAACTCAGTAGCTGAGTGGTTGAGTGAATAGTGGTCAGCCATATCACCATAGACCTCATCAGTTGATATGTGGATGAATTTATCTAACTTCGGGTTCTGTCTCGCACACTCAATCATGTTAAACGTACCCTCAACGTTTGTTCTAACGAAAGGTCTACCGTTTTCAATTGAGTTGTCTACGTGCGACTCAGCCGCAAAGTGTACGAGGTAATCGTAACTGCCAAGATCCTCTGGTGTTACATCACAGATATCTTTTTGTAGGAACGATACATCGTGTTTAATATTTTCTCTTTTACCTGCGTATGTTAGTTTATCCACACACAGTACATCGATATCGGGAAACTTATCCATAAGTCTGTTTATAAACGCGGAACCGATAAAACCCGCGCCACCTGTTACTACTACTCTCATATTAATCAATTGTTAAATTATCACCCTCTGCCTCTCTAAACCTATATCTAGCGGCCATACCCATATCAAAAACAGTTAGTAGTTCTCTAATGTTAGTTATACCATAACCAGTATCGACAATCTTACCAGAACCTTCGTGCTTTAGTTGGTATCGTATCAAACCATTTTGATACCTGGTTTTATTAATGTAAAGGCTAAGGTTAGAATCTGATGTATACTTAGATTCGATATCCAAAGCCTTTTCATATAATTCGTTTATTGTCATATTATAAATGATAATTAATTATAATATCTCGTCAATTACACCTAATTCTTTTGCTTCTTTTGATCCAATGAACCAATCAACTTTACCATCGTAAACTTCTTTGAGTTTCTTCTTACTAATGTTTGTGCTTTCGAGTGTGATATCTTCAATCATCTTCTGAAGTCTTCTAACCTCAATAACTTCTTCTTCAATGTCCTTCGCTTTACCATGTACACCTGATGAAACTTGGTGGTATAAGTACGTTGATTTTGGGAAACCGAAACGCTTTTGTCCTGAGATTGAGATAAGGAAACCACAACTCATCGCACAACCAGTAACAATTGTATGTACAGGTGTCTTAGCATGTTTCATCACACCCAACAGACCCATACACTGGTAAACGTATCCACCGTATGAATCGATGTAAAGTTTAATTGGTTTTGGTACGTAGGTTAAATCATGCAAAGCGTATAGCTTTGTTAGATACTCATCGTTATCACAAATTTCAACGATTGATTTTGTGATTGAGTTGATACTGTCTTGATCAACTTGTTTTGCTAGGTAAAGGTTTCTGTCCTTTGGAGCTGGTAGGTCTATATTCGCCATTTTAATTTATTGAATTTAATTTATTACGTACTTTTGTTAACGATGTTTGGTTATCGAATCGACCTTCCTCATAGATTGTTTGTAAGATTCCTTGAGCCTCTTGCTCCCAAGTACATTGCGTTAACACCTCGTGATCTTCAGTCACACAGATTAAACCTTTCAAAGATTTCTTGGTCCCATCATCAGTGATTGGATCTTTGTAGATGTCGTAACCAACTTTCTTAAACCCAAGTACACCATTCTCGTCAGGAGTGTTTGCAATCGGGTCTAATTCTAACACCTCAAACCAAGCACCCTTTGCTGCAAAACCTAATGTGTCACGGGTATTCATTTGGTAAGTGAATGAACCAACACCTAATACGATGTTTGTCGCTGCGAAACCTTTCGCTTCCAATCTTTCGTAGATTTGGATTTGGCGGTCCAACGTAATTGAGTCACCGTAGATTGCTCCGATGTGTGGGTCAAGAACTTTGTAACCTTGTTCGTTAACTGTTCCACCGAAGATATCCCAAAGCAATTCAATGACACCTTTTCTTTCTTCAATAGAATAATCAGGTCTATTGGTTCTAAATGGATTAACATGAACATCATAACCAACACCACAGATAATGTCTACAGGATCACCTGAGTCAGGACGGATAACCAACTTGCCATCACGAGCCATGATAGCTTCTTTGTTTGCTGGTAAGTATTCTGTGATCAACTTCCACAAGTCAAATGTGTCTGATACAATTGATAAGATTCCTTTAGGGAAATCAACCAACCAATCAGCGATCATTTGTTGTTCACCAACAGTAAAGATTTTGGTTGTTGATACAGAGTGTTCAGATGCATTTACTGAACAGATTGCAACCTGATCTTCTGGTTCATTGTAATAGTAACGTGCACCTGGGATACAGATAATCGTATCGGAACCCAAGAAAGAAGATGCGTGGCCAAGACCACTTGATAACATATCCCATGGACTTAATCCACGAGCAGAGAAGTCATGGCAAAGGAATGGGATCAAGAAAGCATTTGCTGGATCCGTTTTCATAACCCATTTAACAACATTACGTTTGTATTGTAATGCGATTGTAGCTGATGTTGATGGTTTCCAAGCCAATGAACTAATGATTGTCTCCAAGTACAATGTCAACCATGCAAATCCGTCAACAGTGTTGATGAATGTCATGTGAGGTACATTTGGATTTGTCTCAATACCTTCAGGTAAAGCTTTAACTCTGATTGGTAAGTAACCTAAACGGTGAAGTGCGACAAAATGCGATGCATCATAGTCCATGCCAAGATACATTGACATGTCTTTACCGAAGTCAACAGCAACTTGCTCAGGTAAGTTGAAGAAGTTCTCTTGGAACTCATCGTGCAACCATCTAACAACCAATTGTTGTCCAAACGATACAATCTTAGTCACACCTTTTGGTGCATACTTAACACTACGTGGAATCCAAGTACCGTACAAACGGGTTGTGTCTTTTGCTAACATTTTTTTGTGACCGATTTTGTATCCGTCAGTGTAGAATAATGAATTTGGTTTAAACATATTATTTGATTTTTATTTTTTTATTTAACGGATCTTTAAAATATCTACCATTATAACACAAACTTACTATTTATTTTTGGATTAACAAATAATAAGTTAAAAATAATTGAACGTAGTGTAAAACTTGATCGAACCCGATCACGGTAAACGCACCTGTGTTTGGTATTGGGCTTCCGTATTCTTTGTTTTCAAACTTACGACTCACGATTCGACTGGTGATATAATCGGTGATGAAGTGACAGCAAAATGTTAGTAGGAAAAATAAAATGGAAGAATAGACATACCATTCAGTGGTTTCATTGGGTCTTGCAATTCCTAATAGGAAACATGAGGCAAATAACCAAATAGTTGAATAGGTTATTACGTGCTTGTAGAGCGCCTCATTACTTTTGCTCTTGTTGGTCGCCCATACTTCCGCTTGACAAACAAAGTCTGCGACCCAATGGATGGTGATGATGGTTAAAACGATTGCTAGTGTCATATTTATTATCTTTTATCAAAATAGGTGGTGAACATAGCTAAAAGTGCAATACATACACAGATACCGATTACGATGATACCCACTACTTGGGCTACTGGGTGTAAATTTTCCATATTAAAATACGTTTTGTTGTTTTACAAATGAATGAATTGTTTTGTGTCTTGAGAACGTGTCTACAATGGTCCCATCTTGAATATCTCTAACACTGTTGGTACAGTAGATACCATCAAAGTGTTGTACTAAGAAATCGAAACCAAAGCTGAAGATACCGTGAGTGACAATCAGGTAGTTCTTACCGTAGTTTTCACGTTTAACTGAACTTGATAGTTTTCTAACTTCATCAACAGCCTTGGCTATTTCAATGAATGTTCTACCACCATCACAAATGTCATCAATGATAAACACATCCTTATCAGCATCATGCACTGACATAGGTACATTGGTGTAATCAATCTTACCCGTTTCAAGGTCACGATGTTTAGATGCAATGATAACCTCGTTTCTGTATTTAAGTGCTTCAGCAACATGAAACACTTTCTTCAATGCACCAGCATCTGGTGATATAAAACGAACACCATCAAAATTACTAGGACCCCAAGTGTAAAATCGAAACCCTTTCGATAAGAAATAATCTTTGAAAGCAAATGAAACAAGATCAACGTTATCCAGTTTTTCGAAGTTATTAATACACGCTTCAAGGACATCTGAATGCGGATCAAGAATTGTTACTTTGTCGTAACCTTGAGAATTGATGATTGGTGCAATAACTTGTTTAACGTAATTGACTCCACCTTCCATGAACTTGCGATCGCTCCTAGCACCAATGCAATACGGTATGTAAAGGCTGATGTTTTTTACACCAACCTCTTTAAGAGCTTGAGTTGCACAGATGATAATTTCCAAATCACTGAATGAATTTAATCGTGAATAAATTCTAATACCGTGTGCTGAATCTGAATCTCTAAGTGATTCAAATGTATTGTACCCATTCTCAATCAATCTCAACGATTGTTGACCATCAGGGAAACGACTAATCTCATACTTAAATGATAGGGTGTCGTTTGGGTTTACTAAGTTTAGTATTTCTGCCATATTCTTTATTAGATCGCAAACTTAATGTAAATTAATTTAATAAACAAATAATTTACTTTTTATTTTTCTTATTTTCGTAATTGTGTTTAATGATCGATATCAATAAACCTAGTCCAATTAATACGACTGTACCAATGGCTATCAGCGCGTCTGAGTTTATATTTTCCATATTTTATTCACTTTCATCATCTAATTCAAAACCATTTTCATCGTAGTCATACTCAGCACAAGGGTATGGTCTACCTCTTTCATCCAAGTATTGCCAATACCCGTCATCTTCCTTGGTAATCTTATCAACATGTTCATCTCCAGCATGTTCAACCCAAGCCCAGTCTTTACCTTCAACACCTTCAGGTAAATCTATTGGTAAACCTTCCTGTTCCTTACCGTAGCGCCAGTTGCATGAACAACCGATTTTATTATCTGGTTCGATAACACAGTCATCACAGTGGTATGGGTTTGCGCCGCCAGCATAACCTGGCATGTACACCCAAACAGCCTTTTTACCACAATCACATTTTTCGTATTTCATATTACTTTTCAATTATTTGTTCGGCCAGGTACATCAGATCAATTGTCTTAACAAGTGTTATCGCATCCAATCGATCTCTCCTATTGTATATCTTATATAAAGCTGGGGTGTCACTCTTCTCCTTCTTAGCACACTTCTTAGCGATAAAGGTTTGTAGTATTTGTTTGTTAACGATTACCCAATACTCATCCAACTCAAATGCGAAATAATCTGCTTCGCCATACAACCAACCTCTGTTACCCCTAACATTAATAAGTTCAACCCAGTGAATTGTTTCGTCAGTCTCACCATCAGATCGGTTGACTTTCTTAACAGCTTTCACATCAAACTTAATATCTAGTTTGACATCCCAGTGTTCGTTTATATCTTGTTCGGTTGTTGAGGGTGCAACCTCACCCAACTGTTTTATTACAGCGGCGAATTTGTCCTCAACAACCTTAAACTTTTTTACGTAACCCATTTATTTTAAAGCCTTAAGTTTCATCAAAACCTCAACCAACGTTACAGTATCTTTCTCACAGTAGTCTGTGATACCGTCAATATCTTTTTTGGTCCAGTAAGCTTCGTGAACTTTGTTACCTGTAACTTCCATGTTCTTTGGTGATTCGATACCAAGACTAACGCACATCAATTCCAAGGTACCGATAGAGCCGAACGCACCACAAGCCCAAATCTCTTTGGTGTCGATGACTTTCATGTCCCAAGGCTTTGTATCGTAGGTCGGCAAGATCTTCGGTAAGGACATCCCATTAATAATCATACGCTTCTCAAGCATAGGGATGTCAAAGTTTTTAAGGTTGTGTCCACACAATGTGTAACCCTTCGCATGTACACGCTCCATGATATCTTTAACACCTTCAAGGATAACCTTCTCATCTTCACCAGAGAATGATTGTACCCTTACTTCACCACCCACGATAAAAGCAAAGCTAACACAAACAATCTTTGCAAACTCAGGTGTTAACGCGGCTTTGTTTACGAATATTTGTTCGAGTGTGCTATCCGCTTCTTCAGTGTATTTTTTCTTGAAGTGGTCCTCGTACAAACCAAATTGGAACGCCAATTCTTTGTTTGATTTCTGTAATTTTTTGTAGGTAGCATCGCAACCTACGGTTTCGATATCCATGAAAAGGATCTTGTCTAGTGGTGTACTTATCATTTTATTAAATTTTTATAATAATAGTTAATAGTTTTTACAAAACCAAATTTTATTATCTTTTTAATGTGATTATTGCGAAATAATAATCTTCATCATATTCGACATCTATGTCAGAGTTTTCTCTAATATCGTAATGACACATATCACAATCCCACAAAGCCGTTCTAACACCCCTCTTAAACTCTTCCATGTCAACAACGTTAAAAGGATCGATATGACACGTCAAAACTTTCGGGAGATATTTATCCTCAAGTTCTTTGTGATAATCCCGTAGAGCCAGCCAATTAGGGTCCTCAACGCCATGTAGTTTCTCATTATGGTTATCGTACCAAACATCACTTAATCTTTTAGCTTCAGCAAACTCTTCTGGGGTAACGGTGATCACCCTACTAGTGTGAATCATATCAACATCAAGACAGGGTAAATCCTTCCTAACGATCTGCTCACCAACATAATACCCGATTTGGTATTCCATTGTCATCTCTTTGATCCACTTAATCCTTGCGTTGCGGATTTCTTCACGCTCTTCAGGCGTTATATCAAATATTTTATTACGCTTTATCATACTATTTTTGTTTATCAATTCTAATTACCGAACCCTGACCATACATTACTTGAATGTAATAAGACCCTAATTTATACATTTCACCAGTAAATTGGTTAGCGTAAATCTCATATTCATCACCAACCTCAGAACCGTACTTCTCAGCCACCCCAAGTAAAATCCAAAATAATTTTTCACGTGGTTCATAACCTCTCCTATATTCACGATCTCTATATTTATCGGAACCATACCAGTTATCAAGATGTTCTATTGATCCGTCAATATCATCCTTAATACGATTCCACATACGATCAACCCATCGATCTTTATACTCGTCTTCTCGTCTAAGTTTCTCCGCAAATTTTTCCAAAGATTCTTTTCCTTCAGGGGATTCAAAGAATGCTTCTATTTCTTCAATTGTCATCATTGTTCTGTTGTTGGTTTAAGCCATAGGTTATTACCCCTAAAAATATAGTTTGTTAAGTCTGGATATTGGTGCAACGTCTTGAGTGTTTTAAGTGTGTCATATTTAAAACATTTAAACAACTCCTCTCTGATTCTTTCTGTTGATACAACACCCATTTTACTGTCATAGTCGTAGTTTTTAATCTGACTGTGTATGTCAGAGCTTAATACGAAACCCTTTGTTATTGAAAACCTAAGCGCTCTCAATATACGAAGTGGATCATCATCAAACGTAACTTTGGTGTCTAGTGGTGTTATCAACACACGCTCTTCAAGATGCTTAAGGCCATCAAAAAAATCAATAATCTCACCGTTATCATCTTTAGCTAACGCATTGAGTGTGAAGTCTCTACGCTCCAAGTCATCAAACAAAGTTCCTGGCACAACCATGGGTTGTCTTGTTCCAGGTATGTAACCAACTTCCTTTCTGGCCATAACAAAGTCGGCCACACCCTCATACCTATGGTTCTTTGGGAACTTCGCTCTAATCGTGAAACAATCTGATGTGACCAAAAATAACTCAAACCCTTCTTCCTTTAGGTAACCCTCGAGAATACCAAACATGGCGTGGGCAGAACTCACGTCTTTCAATAAATCTTCACTAGGCACGGCAACATAGTCAACATCCTTTGACACAAGACCCAAGATCTCATCTCTTACTTTTCCACCGACTTCATAAAACTTAAACATAATTTAATCTTCTAAAAATAATTGTTTTAAATAATGGCCCATGTCGTATAGAGGGTCACTCTCACCCTCAAACATCATTTTATCCATGAAACCTTGGTTTTCTTTTTTATACATCTCAAACATACGACTTCCAGTCATCTTTGAGTATTGCACGTTTGCTATTCTGTCACAAAACTTAACAAATCTAGCTTCTGGTATCGCACAAATACCATCATAGTATTTCTGATTACCTCTTTCAGCACGGTTCTTACCTTTTTCGTTGGTAACTGCGTAAACAATTTCAGCTGCTTTGTGCCCCAACGCTTCTTTAACATCGTTGTAAGAAACACGAGTGTCTTCGATTAAGTCATGACCCCAAGCACCAAGCATAATGTCGTAAACATCTTGGTTACCAGGGTGTAAATAATTCTTAGGTATCATCAGATACATAAATTTTTTAGCCATGTTAGCAACCATGCGCAAATGAAACTCATAAGGCAAATACTTATCGTACATATGATTTGTACCTTCGTGTTGGGATAATACCCATTTAATTTCCTTTTCCATATTCTTTTTTACAAAGATAACATAAAATATTTTACCAACCAAATAAAAAAGGGTTAACTTTCGCTAACCCTTATATTTTTTTTATTTGTATCGCTCTATATAATCAGAACAAACACCGTAACAAGCGCTGACGTCATCGTCATTTAACTCAGGTAAAACAGCGATACCACCTTTGACTGGTTGTTTACCTGGGTACACCCACATATAACCCCTGCTGGTTAATGTCAATGTGTCATTTTCGTGCCAGAAATAATGTAAATTAGTACCTCTAGGGTCTAACTCAACGAACTTAGCCATAACTTCCGTGTCCTTACAGTGTAACCATAGTCTCGATGAGCATCTCTCTAACCAATCAATATCCAATGGGTATTGTGGTTCATCATGACCAAGATATAATTTACCGTCTTTTACTCTGACGTCTATCTCAACATCGTATCCGCGTAGAATAGCTTCTTCAACATACTTCGGATTGTTTTCCATCTCAGTGTTGGGCCCATTTAAATTACCCCTGTGTGAAATTAGTTTCATAATCTTAAAAAATAAAATAGTTATGTGGGTTTAAAATAAAACCTAGAAAGTCCCACCCTTCTTTTATCCACATTATAGCGCAATCATTCTCAACACAATCGTTGGCAAAGAAATAAACACCTTTATCAACTAAATTAGCGTGGCTAAAATTAACATCCCCCTTGGCGATAAGGTAGTTCCTTAAGATAGTAGCCTCTGGTGGGACTGGGTTATGTATTGGGGTGTAATAATTGAAGGCGTTGTACATGTCGTTGATCTCACCAAAGACGATGTGATCTGGTGTAAAGTCGAGACCATGGTGATAGTAATCCAAATAGTAAGCTAGTTTAGTTTTACGTGACGAGTCGTTCAAACCAAGGAAAGCAATCTCTTTTCCATGTAGTTTTGGTAATACCTTATCCAAGTTATAGAATAACATGTCACTTCTGACTTTTATAACCTCGGTGAATCCCCTCTCCTTAAAATATTCGATACCTCTTAGTGTTGATGTTAGTTGTAAGTTGACATTTAGATAACCATTAAACTCTGGTTTGTGGTTGAGTATTACACCAATACCGCTACTGATAATGAAATCTATGTTCTCACTGGGTTCATCAACCCAAGTGGACCAAACAACATCATTATACGCAGAATAAACCTCGCAAACTTCTCTATAGTATTCGGTTGGCCCTTGTATTATGATACCTTGTCTTAACATTTAATTAGATTTTTTATGGTTTTCTAAGTAAAACTTTAAATCTTCTGGTGTACCCAGACCCCACATACCTTTAACATCAAAGGTAAGTATTTTCTTTTGATCTTCGATGGCCTGATTAAACACTGGGCAAACGTAAAACTCGTTATTAACCCTGATATCTTTATCAATCATCTGTTCAGCGTATTTCACGAAATCCGAACCAGACTTCCAATAGTAATAACCAACGGTTGCGTTATCTGATATTGGATTCTTCTCAGCAACTTCGGTAACAAACCCACTATCCCCAATCTTAGCGAATGACCATTTTGGGTGGGTCGCTTTAAACGTTACGATACCGCCATCAACATTTGTTTCGTTCATCTTATACATGAACTCATTAGAATCCCACTCAACAAACTGATCGGAGTTTGCAAAGAATAATGGTGCATCGTTATCGATATATTCTTTAGCTAACAAAGCTGTACAGGCGGCACCCTCTGTTAAACCTTCCGTCTCTATTATCTTACAACCAGGCGCGATTAGATTTAATAATGTATCTAAATTATATTTCTCTCTGTGAGCTTTTTGTACAACGAATATGTAATTCGCATCAATGTTAAGGTTATCAACAACAACTTGTATCATTGGTTTATTGTTAACTTCGATAAGAGGTTTAGGGAAAGTGTATCCAGCTTGCTCGAATCTAGATCCAGCCCCAGCCATCGGGATAAGCACATTTAACTTACCATCTTTCCATTTAGGTGTGTTTGTTTCGGTACCCATTTCTATTTCTTTTAATTTATTTGCTATGTTTGTGTAAGTGACATCTTTAGGGTGTGCCACTCTTAGTATGTGCGATTTACTTCTTGCAGCTGCTAGTAAACCATAAGGTGAATCCTCAACAATTAATGTCTCCTCTGGTAAAACGCTCATCTTACTCATCGCTTTCCAATACATCTCTGGATGTGGTTTTGAGTTGTTCACATCCTCATTAGATATCACCAGGTCAATATACTCTATAATGTTAAGTTTGGATAAAACAGTTAAAACCGTCTTGCGAATGCTGTTAGAACAAACAGCGATTTTGTACCCATCATGAACTAAATGTGCAATTGTTAGCGTTAATAACGGATCATCTTCTAGTTTTCTTAACGCTTCTAAAGTGTATTTTTGCTTATCGCTCCAGATACTAGTGAAGTATTCTTTGGGTAAACCTTTACGTTCGTGGAGCATCTCTAATTTTTGGTTTGTTTTCAAACCATCGTAGATAGATAAATGCTCATCCCAGGTGATAGCGTATTCACCCAAAGCTTTATTAAATGCTTCAAAGTGTATGTTTTTGGCTTCGACTAAAACCCCATCCAAATCGAATATAATTAATTTAATCATTAGTGGTTAATATACTGTAGTAAGTGCTCCTTATTTTTATACCTATCTTTTATTAAATGTTTAATAACCGTTGAATATTTAACCGATAGAGAGTCATCTTTGTAATGCCCTTGTTGAGGATCGTGGTAATGATCCCACAGTTCATCTGAATGGTCTCTTCTGACGTCTTCTTTATTGGTATCCAACAAACCTTTGTTTTGTTTTATATCGTATTCTTCCCTACTTAAACATAGATAATGGTGTAATCTAATTTTATCCGTTGTGTATGGGTTAATTGTATTAAAAGGTCCATCAACACGATTAAAATTCTCATCAACCGAAAATCCACCACCAAGATAATTAAAGTTATGCGGGTTACCCGCCGCATTAATTGTTTTGTTTGGTTGTATTATTGTTTTTATGTGTTTGTTTTTGTCGTTGTATGCGTTTGTAAAGTTATCGATAATTAACCCATCTGGTCTATTTACGTGACCATTTGATTCAAACAAAGTCCAACCAACACAAAGACCTGGATAATTTTCATAGTCTCTTAACAAATCAACTAAATTTCTACCATCTGGTGAAAATAATCTTTCATCGAGAGCGTGATAGTGCAACCATTTTGTTTTACCTCTTTGTTCTAATGTACAGTTTTCCATTATCCAAAAGTTTTTACTGGTTTTTAAATCTTCTGGGTAATACCTTATCTCAACAATACCAGCTTCAATGTAAGGTGAAATAACCTCAAGTAAGTTGTCATCCGATTTATTATCATAGAAAATAAAGTGGTCAAAACCCTGTAATAGATGGAACTCCACGTATTCAGGTATATATCTAGCCTCGCTCTTGATCCAATAAACCCCCGTTAAGTTTTTCATATTTGACTATTTTCCCTTATATGATCTTCGGTTTCTTGTGAATCGTTTAATATCACAACCTCTTTATTTTCCTCATCAACGATTAATGTTGTTACTGGTTTATCAACACGGTACATATACTGGCCCTCAAGCATCCCAACTTCACCGTTAACCACCTCAAAGTCAAGAAATTCTTCTGGTAGATTATCCATCCATGTTTTTAATTCTCTTAATGTCATATTTAATCAATTATATTTCCACTTATTATTAGAACCAAAGGTTTTACGACATAAATTATCCATAGATAACCCATTAAAACGATTATCGTGTAGGTAATTACAGCGGTCCAGTTATACTTTTTTATTCTATCAAAAAACCCGATGTTTTCGAGCATTATGTACCCACTTATAAATGGGTAAAATATCATACCCATGATGAACACTAAAATTCTTTTTAATATTTTCATAACTAATATTCTAAATCCTGGTAAATCTGGATACCAAAGTCCCAGATTAAGAAGCTTATACTTATTACCCAAAGGTTTGTCGAAACACCTGTCTCAATAAAATGTCCTAATGGGTTATGCACAAAGAACGGGCAAGGTATTGGGCTAAATTGTTTAAACCCACCTTTAGTCCAAGTCCTGTAACAATAACGTTCAATTCTAATTTTTTTCATATTCCTATTACTAATTCCCATTTGAGCCAACCAATTATTAATTCGTAGTTACCATTTAACCATCTACTATGTGTTACTTTAACGTATGGTAACACATATATTTGGGACATGACTGTATCTATACCTATTCTCATAATTAGTTACTTAAGGGTGCTTTAATTGTTGGGTGTGATTGATAGTTTTCTACTATAAAATCTGTTGGATCTAAATGACCAAATAAACTTACATCAAACCCATTCCAAAACGAATCTGTTTTCACCATGTTTAATGTCGGTAATTCAAATGGTTCTCTACCAATTTGTTCTTTTGCTTGCTCAATATGATTTAGGTACAAATGAGTGTCTCCCAAGTTTCCAATCAATTCATCTGGAACCATGTTAACAGCTTTGGCGATGATCTCAAGTAACAAACCATAACTTGCAATGTTAAATGGTAAACCTAAGAATGTATCTACTGAGCGTTGATTCCACATTAAAGAGATTGCTCTGGTTGGGATATTTTCTTCATTCATCCATTTCGTGGTCATTTCTTTCGGATGCTGGTCATAGTCACCATTATCTAATCTTGAATACTTCAATGGGTCTTCATTTGTTCTATTTTTCAATATTACATATCTCTCTTCAAAACTCAACTCTCTTGTATAAACTTGAAATCCATAATGACAAGGTGGAAGAACCATTTGGGCTAATTCACCTACATTCCAAGCATTAACCATCAAACGTCTTGAGTCTGGATTGTTTTTAAGATCGTTGATTAGGTTTTGGATTTGGTCTATACCTGTTGTTGTGACATGATAAACTTTATCACCTTTTTCATTCGGTACTCGTTTGAACCCCTCACCCCAACTTCTCCATTGCTTACCATACACGGGACCCAATTCACCCCATTGTTTAGCAAACTCATCATCGGTCTTAATCATGTTAATAAATTGTTCCTGGTTCCAAATTAAATCTGGGTCACCTTCACTCGTAGTCATAAAGTTTTTGAAAGCGTCTCCATCCCAAATATGGCAATTATTATCAACAAGAAACTTGATGTTTGTATCACCACGAAGGAACCATAATAACTCGGTCACCATAGTTTTCCAAGCCATTTTCTTGGTTGTCAATAAAGGGAAACCATCTTTCATATTATGACGGACGGTATAACCAAAAATACTCTTGGTCCCTGTGCCTGTTCGGTCTTTCTTCTCAACTCCGTAATCTAAAATTGATTGGAGTAATTCTTGATATTGTTTATCTAATTTATTCATAAATCTTCTTATATTCTAATCCATTTTCTATCGGAGTTTAATACAAACCCACCAATAAAACAGTCGTGTTTATTCCAATCATCTGGTGATAGTAATGAGAGTGTGTTAACACCTTTAAAATTATACAAATAATATGTTTCCCCAACAACGGGATCAAACGATATTTTTGACTCCCACACCATCACGGAGTCCAGGTATTCCCTGTACATCTTCTCAACCTTACTAACAAGTTCTTTTTTCTCTTGCTCGAAAACATCCATCATTTTTTTAGCTGACTCAGTTCTAACCAACCCAACATCTGGTAATGTAAACGCGGGCGCACTCACGTTTGTCGGGTACTGCATTCTACTCGCATTATACCCCTCAACTTCATCCCATACAACTAAATCTGGTATTTTCTTTTTATCACCCAAGTTTTTATCCTATTAGATTATAATAATAGTAAATTTATTTTAATTAAGCAAGTGTTTTGTTGGTTTCCCTGCTAATATCACGTTCTTTAATCGCGTTTCTCTTATCGTGTAATTTTTTACCGCGGCCCAGAACTATTTCTAATTTATAATTACCTCGCTCATTCTTAAACAACTTGTAAGGTACTATCGCTAAACCTTTAACCAAATCCTTTTGCAGTTTTAATAACTCGCTTTTTCTCAAAAGGAGTTTACGATCTCTTGTTGGCTCATGTGAATAAGCGGTACCATTACCACTTATGTTTATGTTCTTAACATACAACTCACCGTTATGAAATACACAATAAGATTCACCCATGGAAATCTTATTATCTTTTATAGCTTTAACCTCAGAACCCAGTAATTGAATACCAGCCACTTCTGTACGTAAAAACTCATACTCGAATCTAACTTTTTTATTTATCATACTGATTTTATTAACTCTATTATTTGGTCAAGTTTTATGATGTGTTTATCCTTTGGATCGATCTCAACATACTTCTCAACATTACCCCTTATCTTCGGCGTAATAATCGGGTAGGGGTTTGCTTTAACATACAGAAAAAATTGTTCGTTGAGGTTCATACCGCGAATAATTTTTCTACCGTTTTGTTTATCATCCTGTACGTGTACGATCAAATGTAGTTTACCGTTACCAGTAACAACTTTTTTGTAAGTGTTATTTAGTTTGTCTGGTCTGAACCATAGGTCATCAAATATCATCATGGGCACGTTAGGGCCAGTAACTTCGATATGTATATCTTTACTTTCGATATACAAATCAGCGTCACCCTTCTCATGGTTATTCTCCTGGGCGCTACCAGATATGTAATCGGTTGTACCCGCACCAAGACCCACTATATCAACTTTTAACCCCGTCTCAGATTCAATTATTTCTTTAATGAGATTCTCTTTGGTGGCCGATTGCTCCCAACTATCTTTATATGCGTCTTTCCAAAAATTACTCATTATTATTATTATTTAACAGGTCGATTATATAATTCGAGTTAATGACACTGCCAATGACACTACCAGAAAAATTCGGATCAAATGTCATCGTATCAATAAAATCATCGTCATCACTATCAACATACCAAGTTATAAATTCTTTTTTAGCATCTTTAGATTTCTTAATCTCAACTTTTTGTTCAGAAACTGTTCCGCCACATAATGAACACATTTGTTTAACCAAAGTTATGTCACCAATAATACTGGGTACTATTATTTTATGCTCTTTAGATGTGGCCAAATCACCATTCTCATCCGTATGGTCGCATAGTCTTGGGAACTCTTTTATCTTAAGCTCCGTATCCAGTAACATATTCTTATGAACATCAGTAACCGCCTCAATCTTCTTCTCAAGCTCTTCCTTTATTTTTTTAATATCAGAAGCTATCTTATCTTTTTTAAGATGAAGTTCAGCTAACTCATGTTTTCTTTCCAAAAAAGGGTTCAT
>JACCDZ010788220.1_pt1 | contig 33460 bp, 37 predicted proteins | sample 7449551 | NCBI WGS metagenome assembly JACCDZ01 (sample SAMN15323452, study PRJNA562643) | freshwater metagenome | isolation source: river surface water | place: USA:Blue River Watershed | collected 2017-08-18 | reverse complement strand
ACATGAAGGTAGGTAGCGTATTCAATGGCTTGAGCCACGCCAGAGCGAAACTCGTTAACGCGGTCAGGATGGCATGCAATGCCCCGCTCCCCCGCATCCCAATCGCCGGCAGGTAGATTGTGTAGGACGAGTTTGAGGGCATTGTTGTCTAAAGCAGATTTAATCTCTTCTTTTGAATATGCGTAAGGAAAGAGAAATTCAACAGCTTTAAAGCCGGCAGTCTTGGCAAGCGCAAAGCGCTCCAAGAAAGGCACTTCATTAAACAGCATTGTGAGGTTGGCGGCAAAACGGGGCATAAATAATCCTGGTTAATTACTGTCTATTTCTTAAGTTTGCAGCACAGCTGTGGGCGCATCTTCTATCGACTGTGCTGTAGGTTCAAACTCATTGATATTGTCAATTTCAGTGCCCATAGCGATATTGGTTACTCGCTCAAGAATGACCTCAACCACAACTGGCACCCTGAACTCTGTAATCCAAGCCTCTGCTTGCGCTATTGCTGATGCTAGCTGGTCTTCACGTTCCACGCGAATTGCCTTACAACCGAGACCCTCAACCACTTTGACATGATCAACACCATAGCCCTTCACAATTCCGGCGCTGTCTGGCACGTTCACATTGTCAAATGCCAGTTGAACGCAATAATCCATATCAAAGCCACGCTGCGCCTGACGAATTAATCCCAAATAACTGTTATTCACTAAGATTTGTATGAACGGTAATTTAAATTGTGCACCAACAGCCAATTCCTCAATCATGAACTGGAAGTCATAGTCTCCAGATAGCGCAACAATCTTTCTACTTGGGTCAGCAGCACGCACACCCAATGCCGCTGGAACGGTCCAACCCAGAGGGCCCGCTTGACCGCAATTAATCCAATGGCGTGGTTTGAATACTTTCAAAAACTGTGCCCCTGCTATCTGCGATAGACCAATGGTGCTGACGTAAGTCACATCCTCACCAAATGACTGAACCATCTCCTGATAGACGCGCTGCGGCTTCATTGGGGAGTCGCTAAAGTTTGTCTTACGCTGATATTCAATTGAATTTTTTCTAGCAAGGCACTCCGCAGCCCATTTGCTTCTATCTTTGAGCTTTCCAGCCTTTTTCATTTCGCTTGCTACTTCAACAAACATCTGCAAAGCAAGTTTTGCATCTGACACAATTCCATAGTCTGGGGTAAAGATTCGGCCAATTTGAGTGGGCTCAATATCCACATGAATGAACTTACGTCCTTTGCAATAGACCTCTGTTGAGCCTGTGTGTCGATTCGCCCAGCGATTACCAACCCCCAATACAAAATCGCTTGCGAGCATGGTCGCATTACCGTAGCGATGAGAAGTCTGCAGCCCAACCATACCTGCCATTAATGGATGGCTATCGGGAATTGAACCCCAACCCATCAAAGTTGGAATAACTGGAATGCCAGTAATTTCAGCGAACTTCACCAAAAGGTCGGAAGCATCCGCATTGATAACACCACCTCCAGAGACAATCAATGGCTTCTCAGCCATATCTAGCATCTCCAATGCTTTTTCAATTTGCTTACGAGTTGCTGCAGGCTTATATGCCGGCAAAGGTTCGTAGGTTTCAATATCAAACTCGATTTCTGCCATTTGCACATCAATTGGCAAATCGATCAGTACAGGGCCTGGGCGACCAGAGCGCATCAAATGAAATGCTTGCTGAAAAACCCGAGGAACAAGTGCAGGCTCTAATACAGTTACCGCCATTTTGGTGAGTGGCTTAGCAATCGAAGCGATGTCAACTGCTTGAAAATCTTCTTTATGCAACTTAGCGCGTGGCGCTTGACCGGTGATACACAAAATGGGAATGCTATCCGCTTGTGCAGAGTACAAGCCCGTAATCATGTCAGTGCCACCAGGGCCTGATGTGCCTATACAAACACCAATGTTGCCAGGAGCAGCGCGAGTGTAGCCTTCGGCCATGTGTGAAGCGCCCTCTACGTGTCTTGCCAACACATGGGCAATAGACTGACGCTCCCTCATTTGCGCATACAAAGGATTAATGGCTGCACCTGGAACACCGAAAGCTTGGGTCACACCCTCCTTTTCCATCACCAATACTGCTGCCATTGCTGCTTTCATCTTTGCCATGACTTGTCTCCTAAATTTGTTATGAGTGAATCATCTTCAAATTAGGGTCACTTGAGAACCTCATCAAATCTATATCTAGTATTCCGTGGTGGAATAGTGTAAAAAGTCCTTATTCAAATAAAAAAGATAAATCATGGATCGTGTACAAGGCATCTCGCTTTTTATTCGTGTTGTAGAGACAGGTTCGTTTAGTAAGGCTGCAGAGGATTTAGATATCACTCAACCTACAGCAACCAAATTTGTTGCCGGCCTAGAAAAAAGATTAGGCACACTATTACTGCACCGCAGTACAAGAGGGGTTACGCCAACAGAAATCGGCAAGATTTATTACGAAAAATGCAAAGGGATTGCAAGAGAGATTGAAGAGGCGGATGACTTGGCATCCCTTATGCAATCTAAGGTGCGCGGCAAACTGACAGTAAGCTCTTCGGTCGCCTTTGGACGCCGCGTCCTTATGCCGTCTATTCTGAAATTTATGGAGCATCACCCCGAGCTAGAGGTCAACCTAAGCATGGATGACCGCTACATCAACCTCATCGAGCAAGGGGTAGATTTAGCTATCCGCATGCGTCGCCTACCCGATTCTTCACTTGGTTCTCGATTTTTAGGTTTAAATCCTTGGGTCTTAGTAGCAAACCCCAAATACCTTAAGGAACATCCCGCACCTAAAAAACCTGAGGATATTCGCAACCATCAAGCGTTGATCTACACCACCGTACAAGGTGATCACCGATGGGGTTTTACGAATGAAAAAAATCAAAGTGAAACTATTGAGGTTAAAGGCCCATTCACCTCCAATAACTTATCATCGATTTTGGCTGCAGCTAGAGCTGGCATGGGCTTAGCAGCAGTTCCTTGGTATGTAGCCCACCAATCAGTAAAAGATAAAGTTCTCAAACCCGTCATGCAAGACTGGTCTCTGCCTACCCAAGAAATTCATGCGGTATTTTCATCACCAAAACACGTGCCAACTAAAGTAAGTCAATGTATTGATTGGCTACAGAGCCAATTTAAGGGTGAATGGTGGAAAGGCATTGAAGCAGGAAAGTCGGAATAAAAAAACCGCCCCTAAGGGCGGTTAAAACTACTACATGACTTCTGTATTTAAAATTCAAGCAGCCAATGGCAAGCACAAATGGCCATGCGATGATTGAACTTTGGTATTGAGTAATTTAGTCAAAGCAAATACCGTGCTCAGACAAGGTGTAGGTGTATCAGTAATCTGCCCCAACTCAATCACTGAGCCCAAGAGCGCATCAATTTCCAAGCTGTGCCCTGCCTCCAAATCTTGCAGCATAGAGGTTTTATGTTTGCCAACCTTTTCAGCTCCAGCTATGCGGCGATCAATATCTACCCTAAACACCACGCCTAATTTCTCAGCAATGGTTTGAGCTTCAGTCATCATATTGCGAGCTAAATCTTTGGTTAATGGATATTGACAGATTCCTTCCAAATGCTCATGTGTAAGTGCGCTAATTGGATTGAAGGTCATATTGCCCCACAACTTCAACCAGATTTCCCCCCGTATATCTTCCAATATAGGAGATTTGAATCCAGCATCAGTCATCATTTGCGAGATTGCCTTGACTCGTTCAGATACCGAACCATCCAGTTCGCCAAGCGGGAATCGATTCCCCTCTACATGGCGAATTACCCCAGGCGACTCTGTGTACGTTGCTGGATAAACGACACAGCCAAGAATATTTTTTGGATCAATTTTTTTCATGATCAATCCGCCTGAATCAACTGTTTCAACTGGATGATTCTGATACTCGCCAGATAGCCTTTGAAAATACCACCAAGGAATCCCATTTTGCATCGGTATCAAAACAGTATCAGGGCCAATAATCTTGGCCAGATCATCAATAATCGGCTCTACTTGATGCGCTTTAACGGCCAGCATCACTACATCCGGTGTTTGAACATCCGTAATTTTTTCAACCGCATTGACCATAGCAACGAGCGGCTTTGGCTCACCCTCCATGCATAGGGTTAGTCCATTTTTCTGTATGGCCTCTAGAGTTTTTCCTCTAGCGACAACTGTGACCTGGTTACCAGCTCTAGCCAATTTAGCGGCAAGATAACCGCCTATTGCTCCGCCACCACCTATTACGCAGATTTTCATGAGGACCCCCTAAGAACAAAAAAATTTTCATTAAGGGCATGATCCACAAAGAGTGCGCATGTGAGAAGTGTATAGATTCAATATGTAATATTCCTGCACGGAATAGCTTGCTCAGCAATGCTCTTGGGGAAACCTTGAGACTGGGTTGAGAACTCGGATAAAAGAAAACCACCTTTTAGGTGGTTTGTCTTTTTGACTCTTGTGTAAAAAGTAAGCCTAGATCAATCCTTTTTTGCGTAGATTAGCCAAACGGTTATTTAAGGTTTTGATCGTAAGGAGATTCAACTTGTCTCCCTCGGACCAGTTACTACCCTTCCACTCAATGCCCTCTGGCGTGACATTGGCAAAAGGCTCTTTACCTTCTTTTGCGTAGCCTTCCAAAATAGCAATTAAAGCGGGGCGGTCATCAGACCCGCCAGCATCTTTGATTGCATCTAAGATTGGCTTGGTAATCGTGTCGCTGTAGTTAGTCTTTGAGTCAGGATGCTTGACTGCTACTGGCTCATTAAAAATGTATTCATGAGGCCACTCGAATACATTTCTAGCAGAATTTTTTACTGACTCTGGGCTAACTGCCCCACTTGAGGGATTTTTGGGATCAGTTGGCAAATTGAGCTCCGTAATCCAGGCTTCGAATTCTGCAATACGGGCATAACGCTTTTCTTCGCTATCGCGCTTTTGCTCTTCTTGTGACAGCAATAATGTGACCCAGGCCCAAGCGATGTCTTTAGGTATAGCAAACTCTTGCGACAAAATGCCGCTCGCTTTTTTAAGAATTGGCTTGGATGTGAGTTTTGTCATTGCGTTCTTTCTGCATTCTTTAATAAGTGCCTTCAATTTCTGGTGGATAGCTCAAGGGAAGGCTCCTTGTTGATCTTTACAATACTCACCTCAGACCCCGTAGGATACTCTTCATTATCCAACCCTTACCCTGAAATACTTCGATAAACCAAGTTCTAAAGAGGCTCCAAGGCCTATTGCCGTCACAAATCGAGCAAGAATGCCTGTATTCACTAAAATAGCCCTATGACTAAGATTCCAGAACTTCTAGCCCCAGCCGGTAGCCTCTCCATGCTACGTACTGCCTTTGACTTTGGTGCTGATGCCATTTATGCGGGGCAGCCACGATACTCACTCCGAGTGCGCAACAATGATTTCGGAAAAATGGAAACGCTCAAAGAAGGCATTGATACCGCCCATGCTTTAGGTAAGAAGTTTTATCTGGTTTCTAACCTGCTACCTCATGGCGGTAAAACGCGTACTTATATTAAGGATATGGATCCTGTAGTTGCATTGAAGCCCGACGCAATGATCATGTCAGATCCTGGTCTCATCATGATGGCCAGAGAAGCCTGGCCAGATATGCCGATTCACTTATCGGTTCAGGCCAATACAGTCAACGGTGCTTCAGCTAAGTTCTGGCGCTCTGTTGGCATTAGCAGAGTCATCCTATCGCGTGAACTTTCTTTTGATGAAATCGAAGAAGTTCGTCAAGACTGTCCAGAAATGGAATTAGAGGTATTTGTGCATGGGGCTTTGTGTATCGCCTACTCTGGCCGCTGCTTGCTATCCGGCTACATGTCACATCGCGACTCCAACCAAGGTGCCTGCACTAATGCTTGTCGCTGGGATTACAAGGTCAAGCCGGGGCAACAAAATACCAGTGGTGATGTAGTTCTTCTTCAGGAGGCACGTCGTCCAGATGATTTAATGCCGATGGAAGAAGATGAGCATGGCACTTACATCATGAACTCAAAAGATTTACGTGCGATTGAGCATATTGAACGCTTAACTAAGATGGGTGTGGACTCGTTCAAGATTGAAGGTCGCACAAAGTCACCTTACTATGTCTCGCGCACCTGCCAGGCTTACCGCACTGCAATTGATGATGCAGTAGCTGGCCGTCCAATGAATATGTCCCTCATTGGTAATCTAGAGGGTCTTGCAAATCGCGGCTATACGGATGGCTTCTATGAGCGTCATCACGATAAAGAGTATCAGCTCTACATGCGTGGTCATTCTCTATCAGGTAGAAGTCTCTATGTTGGTGAAACCTTAGAAATTGATGAGGCCTCTGGCCGCGTCAAAGTGGATGTAAAGAACCGCTTCTCTCTAGGCGATAAATTAGAAATCATTGAGCCCGAGGGTAATCAAGATATGGTGCTGGATGCCATGTGGAATCTCAAAGGCGAGCCCATCGAGGTTGCTCCGGGATCTGGTCACTTTGTTTGGATTAAATTGCCACTCAAGAGCAAGCACGCATTTATTGCTCGCTACACCAATGAACCTGCCCCTGTTGAAGTTGGTGGCTCTTGCAGTAACTGCTGATCGAATATCCAAGAAAGCCTACATGAACTCAACATCACCGAATTCTGCACCCGCTCATAGCTTTAAAGATAAAGCGAAGGAAGAGTTTGTAAAAGCCTTACAGCTCACCGTTTACTTTGGCGCTTGGTTTTGCGCCATTGCTTTTCTAGCGGCTACCTCGCTCGATGAAAGACCTATTCCCTTATCAATCTTTGGTTTTGCATTATTTAAAGCAGCGGTATGCGCTAAGTTCATGTTGCTAGCTCAAGCCGCCTTTCCAATCAAAGTGAACAAAAAGGATGGGATCGTAAGCTCACTTTTTTTAGAGTCCGTGATTTACCTCTTAGTTGTTTTGGGATTAAATTATTTAGAAGCTGGGGTTCATGGGTTAATTCATGGAAAAGATTTCTTAATTTCTATGACTGAATTTGGCCAATCAAATCCATTGCGCGTAGTGGCTATGTCGATTGTGTATTGGCTAATTGTGTGGCCATACTTACTGTTGACGGGTATGAGCATCATGCTGGGTAGCAACGCCACCCTAGAGATTTTGTTTGGAAATAAATCAGCACCAAAATAATTCCGTAGCAGCAAGCTAGTCATTGATGATGAATTTAATTTCATTGCTTCAAGTTAGGAGCTCTGGGGTTTTAGTTTTTCTCTTGATAACTCTAAGCGCCCTATTTCCTGCGCTATCTCATGCCCAAGAAATCGAGGCGCGCACCTATTCCAACGCACCAGTAGGCATCAACTTCATCAGCGCTGGCATCGCACAAGCTAAAGCAGGAAATTACACCCTGACAAGTGAGGTCATGGGGCTCACCCATATCTTTGATGCGGGCGGCCAATCCGGAAAACTCACCCTAGTGCTTCCTTATGGCCAACTGAGCGGCTCAAGCACCATTGGTGGACGGACAGTCAATGCTAGCACCGAAGGCCTGTCAGATCCACTTATCAAAGCAGCAATTAATCTCTACGGTGCGCCAGCCTTAACCCTCGATCAATTTAAAAATTATCAGCAAGATTTAATTATTGGTGCCAGCCTCGCGGCATCAATACCGTGGGGCAAGTACGATGACAATCAATTGATTAATGTGGGTGCAAATCGCTGGTTTATCCAACCCGGTTTGGGTGCATCTAAGGCGCTTGGACCATGGAGATTTGAGCTAGCAGGCGCAGGCATTTTTTACACGAGCAATACCAACTTTATGGGTGGTAACTCGCTATCTCAAAACCCAGTCTACTCAACCCAGACTCACGCAATTTATTACTTTCAGAATACCGCCTGGATCTCAGTAGATGCCACCTACTTCACTGGCGGGCAATCGTATTTAAACGGAAATCCAATTAGCGCAAGCCAAGAAAACTGGCGCTTTGGTAGCACGATGTCATACCCAGTGAATAAACATAATTCAATACGACTATCTGCCAGTACTGGTACTTACTCTCGGACTAACAATAGTTACGACCTGTATGGTGTCTCTTGGCAATACCGCTTTGGTGGCGGCCTCTAGTGTCTATAAGTCTCGTAAGTGGCGACGTAGGATCTTGCCAACATTGGACTTTGGCATTTCATCGATAAAAGCAATTTTTCTGGGGCGTTTGTAACTCGTCATTTGCTCTTTGCAATACTGAATCACTTGAGCCTCAGTTAGCTCGGGCTTGTCTTTGACAATGTAGGCTTTCACAATCTCACCAAGCTTACGATGCGGGAGCCCAATTACAGCGCACTCTCTCACGCCAGGCATAGATGAAATCACCTCTTCGATTTCATTAGGGAATACTTTAAATCCAGCAACTACGATCATGTCTTTCTTGCGATCCACAATCTGCACAAAACCCTCTGGGCTCATGATGCCAATATCGCCAGATTTAAAGTAACCCTCAGGGGTAATAAATTGCTTAGTCTCTTCGGGCCTATTCCAGTAGCCTGCCATCACTTGCGGCCCTTTGATGCAGATCTCCCCAGGAACGCCAAAGGGAACTTCCACACCATCATCATCTAATATCAACACATCTGTACTGGGTACCGGCATACCAATGGAGCCCGTAAATTCTTTTACAAATGGTGTATTGACACACACCACTGGTGAAGTTTCCGATAGTCCATAGCCTTGCGCAATTGGCACGCCCATCATTTTTTGCCAAAGTTCAGCAGTCTTTTTTTGAACCGCCATACCACCACCAATGGTGACCAAAAGATTGGGCAATTTCACATTAGTAAATTCAGGTCGATGGATGAGCGCATGAAATAAGGTGTTGACGCCCGGAAAAATATTGATATCGGGGTGCTTCATTAGCAGCTTAATAAAGCCAGTAATGTCACGGGGGTTAGCCACCAACAATAATTTTCCACCCTTACGCATTCCAAGCAGACCGCAGGCGGTAAGCGCAAAAATATGGGTCATTGGTAAAGCGCATAAAAAAACCAGTTGCTGATGACGATCTTTTAATGCTGGCTCAAGCCAAGACTCAATTTGAATAATGTTGGCTAAGATATTTCGGTGCAACAATACAGCGCCCTTAGAAACTCCTGTGGTGCCGCCGGTGTATTGCAAAAATGCAATGTCGTTCTGAGTTAGATTTGGCCTAGTAAGACCATGACCTGCGCCTAGCTTGAGGGCCTGATTAAACTTAACGCAAGGAAAACTCCAATGCGGAATGAGTTTTTTAATGTGGCGAGCCACGAGATTGATGATGACGCCTTTGGGACCAAGGGTCTCACCCAAGCTACTCACGATAACCTTCTTTACAAGCCCTTGCTCAGCAATTTCTTGATACACATGCGCAAAGTTCTCTAGCATCACCAAAATAGATGCACCGCTATCTTGCAATTGATGCTCTAGTTCTCTGGCGGTATAGAGCGGATTAATATTGACCACCACAAAGCCAGCGCGGAGCGTACCCAACATTGCAATCAAGTATTGTGAAACGTTCGGGAACATAATGGCAATACGTGCCCCGGTATCGAGACCTAAGGTTTGCAAATAAGCAGCGAAGTCCTTGGAAAGGACATCAAGCTGACGATAGCTAATTGTGTGCCCCATTGACTCGATTGCAATACGTTCTGGGTACTTGCTAAAAGACTCTTCTATAAAATCGACAATCGACGTGTGACCCGCCAAATCAATTTCATGAGGGACGCCCTCAAGATAGTTTTTCAGCCAGGGTTTTTGCGCATTCATCTGCATGAGTGATATTAGATTGTGCTCAAGCGCTCATCAGCTGTTTGAGCTTTTCTAAATAGAGTTCCTGTCCATGGTTTACGCGATGAGTCCATTCATTACCAGAGTCTGCATTGGCATCGTCAGTCACGTACTTAAATGATTGCCATGGAATATTAAATTGATAGGCAATATTGGCAATCGCAAATAACTCCATGTCCACTACATCAATACCCTGGGATATCAACCAAGGATCGTGAGCTGTTACAAAACTATCACCAGTCCCACAAGTGTGCCCACCACCAAGAGATAGGTATTGGGATGGTTTAGAGCAAAACGGGGTTTGCCCTCGTGGAGCCAGAGGCACTGTCATCATGTCTCGCTGAATCACCTTACCGATTTCCAATAAACCCTCTAGTGCAGGGTTGATTTTCCCAACGGTACCAAAGTTCACTATCCGTTTAGGCTGATATTCATGAATAGCCCGAATACTTGCCGCCGTTGCATTGATTTTTCCAACCCCAGAATAGACAATGTCCACACCCGGTGGCAAAGTGCTTTTAGCAAGCTCAGTTTCCAATGCGGTAATAATGAGTAATTGTGTTTTCATGTCAGCCATTAATGAATTTATTAGATTATCTACCCGGAGTCCCCGACTTTCCTAAGCCAGGAATCCTCTTTAGGGATATCTCCCCCTTATTGGCCAATCCAAGCGCATTTAGGGAGGCTACGCTGCAACTAGCGGAGCTTGCTCGGCAATTTGAATACAGCCACATTTTGGGCATTGAATCACGCGGTTTTATCTTTGGCACCGCGCTGGCTCACCAGGCCCATAAAGGCCTAGCTTTAGCTCGAAAACCGAATAAGCTACCCTTAGCCAGCCATCGAGAATCTTATGGTCTGGAATATGGCTCTGATTCCCTGGAAATCCAGCAATCTACTCTGCCAGCGGGTGCGCGCATTTTGATTGTGGACGATGTACTAGCTACAGGCGGCACCATCATCGCTGCCAGTAGATTGCTCCAAAAAGCAGGTTTTGAAGTAGCTGGCGCTCTCACTTTTTTGGAAATTGATGGCTTAAAGGGCGGAGAAATCCTCACTCAAAAAGGAATCCCAAATAAGACAGTCCTCATTGCTTGAGGTTAAGCTTAGAGGAGGCCTTTAGCGCCTTTGAGTAACTTTACAGCACCCCAACCAACAGCAAGAACTTTACTAGCTAACTTAGGCTTATAGTGGGCTAGCACGGCAAAAGCGCCAGTCCAAAGAACGGGGGTGCTCTTCACAAAGTTAAAAGCGTCAATCCCCTTATCAGCCCAAGATAGCGGCTTCTCTATCGGCTCAAAATGCAGAGCAAAATCAGCGCGCTCTTGAGCCGCTCGCTCTTGGAGCACCCTCTGCCTAGCCTGAAGTTCTGCCAGCTTGTGACTCATCGCTTTGAAAGCTCCTGGCGGTCCTTAGCCAATTCCGCAATGCTTGCCTCGAACAGCTTGGGCATGGTTTTGAGGGAACGCAAAACAACTAGGGCCAAAATACAACCCACTCCCAAGAACCCGCTTGTTAGCAAGCTTAATGCAAGAATACGATCGGTCTCCCAACTGTAAATCACAATCAGTAGAGCAAGCATCACCAAGCCAAAGAATAAGAAAAATAAAGTGAAGACAATCATGACCAGCAGACTCAGAAACTGAGTGCGTGCAATCTGAACGTCAGTAGAAATCAACTCCAGACGAGTCTGGGCAATAGATGTTCCAGTGGAGACAAGGTTTTTCAGGGAGGAGAAAAGGTTTTCCTGGGACATAAGTGCCTAGCGACGACGAATGAAGAGGCCGATTAGAAGGCCGAGTCCAGCAGCAATGCCTACCGCCTCCCAAGGGTTGCGATGCACGAATTCATCAGCACCCTCAGCGACAACTTTAGCCTTTTCAGCCAAACCCTCCTCAACAGCAGAAAGACTTTCTTTTGCACTATTGAGTGTGTCTAGGGCTTTTGAACGGATTGAGCCAAGCCGGCCATCCTCATGGCTTGCAGTTGCCTTAATGAGGTCTTCAGCGTCCGCCATGAGCGCCTTGAAGTCACCAATCAAATTTTCGGAATTGATCTGCACTTCCTCATGCGTTGGTATTGATTTTTTAGCAGTCATTGCCGCTCCTAGCTGATGGAGATTAATTGGGTGAATGGATCTATTCTAAGCAATTCCATTAGGGAATCACAGCAATAACACGGTCATCCCCGCATTACCTTCCTTGAAGTGCTTGAGATATGCCTTTAGTCCTGACCTTCTTCTCAAAAGCGCATGGTAAGCATCGCTACCAAACGCAACTTGCTCACCAAAATAGTACTCATCAACCCGGTCCGAGAAATAGTTGTTATCTAGGGCATCATGAACAGCCCACTTGATCTTGCCACCCTCGCCACTAGCTCCATAACCATGTATCAATATCATTACTTTGATACCAACTTCGGATGCTCGGCGAAGGCCAATAGTCAATTTTTCCAAAGCCTCTTCAGCACTTGGGCTATCCAACTTTAAATTCAGTACCATCGTGTCGCTATGCGGAATAGGAAGATCCTCACTTCCACATTGACGGCATTCCCCAATCATTCCCCTGGGGTTACCACACTCTGGACACTCAAATGAATGGGTCATCAAACGCCTTTATAGATGATTGGGTAACAACCCATTCATACCAACATTAAGAGCAATACTTTGCTTCCAAAGCAGATGCTGAATTCACTTGATCATCAACCATCCGATTTAAGGTTACTTGTGCCGCATCTTTATTCTCTTGAACCTTTAGATTCAAATTAATTAGTCCAGCTACATCTTTACGGATTGAGGTATTGCCATATCGCAAACCTTTCAATGTTGAAACTGCTTCAGCTGAAATCTTGCACTGTTGGCTTACCAATTCAGAGGAATCAGAAGAGGTATTTGCATATGCAAATGCAGCTACAGAGATTGAGGCAACGGCTAATAGAGTTTTTTTCATCTTATTTCCTTAATTTGTGACCACACGTTGGACAACAACCTGAATCTTTTGCTTTTGTTTTTCTTAAGGCGGCGTAGACGCTAGATTCTGAAATTTCCATCTTCCTAGCGGCCTGAGCTGCGGTCATGCCCTTCCCTATCCAATCTAAAGCCTGATGTGTTTTTGGTATCACTCTTCTCATTTCACCTCCTTTAGAAGCACTATACCACAGAAGTTGCGAAGTTGTGAACTATAGCTATAAAAATAGTTGGATTTCTCACATCCTGCTCAAATAAGGCCTAAATTGAATTTGTTTAAAAAGATCGCTTTGTAATGGGTAATAAATCAGGGGTAGTGATAAAGTAAGAAGATCACCATAAAAACAAACATGAGGCACATGAAACCAGTTCCAAATCTATTGCAGGCGTGTGAGCAAATACAAAAAGGTCAACTTCAAGTTGATGATTATTTAGAGCAATGCGCGTCTCGGGCAGATCAAGTGGAGCCCGTATTAAAGGCATTTACGGTGAGGGCATCATTAAATAGCCTGATAAGCCAATCTGCGCCTGGACCACTAATGGGGATACCGGTTGCAATAAAAGACATCATTGCTACAAAAGATTTTGTAACAACGAACGGGTCGCAAATATATAAAGACTTTACGCCGAGCGAAGATGCTGAAATTGTAAAAAAAATTCGTAACTTAGGGGGTGTTATCTTTGGCAAAAGCGTAACAACTGAATTTGCCTGGCGACACCCTGGAGCCACAACCAACCCCTGGAATAGCGCACATACCCCCGGAGGCTCTTCAAGTGGATCTGCCGCTGCCGTAGCAAGTGGCATTGTCCCTCTAGCCCTCGGATCTCAAACTGCCGGCTCAATCATTAGGCCAGCATCATTTTGTGGCGTTGTGGGCTACAAGGCTAGTTTTGGTGCTGTTCCACGACAAGGCGTTCACCCAGTCTCTGGATCTTTAGATCACATTGGATTCTTCACTAAAACTGTTGCAGATTCAAGGTATGCGTTCAACTTATTACGGAATACCACCGTCAATGAGGAAGATGCAATTATTATTCCTGAACTTATTTCTAAGCCGCTGAGCGAGGTGCTAGGCAATCATAATCCTCGCATTGGCCTTCTCAAAACGCCCTTTGATGAATTATTAAGCCAAGAGCAGATTGAGGCTATGAGGCATGCTGCAATGGTGCTTGAGAAGGCAGGTGCTCATATTCAAGAGATTGAACTACCCCAAAGTTACTGGGATGGTATAGAGGCATTGGCCATACTCATGTCCTGCGAAGCTGCGGTAGTACATGAGAAGCACCTGGAGAAATTCTCAGAACTACTAAGCAAGGATATGAAAGAACTCATAGATAAGGGTAAAACTTGTTCCGCAGTTGACTACATCAAGGCCAAAAACCTTCAATCGAAATTACGCCTTTCTATAGGCGAACATTTTCAAATCTTTGACGCAATATTGGCGGCACCTGCAACTGGAGAAGCTCCAGAGGGTCTTAATTTTACGGGGAACCCGATTTTTTGCTCGCTTTGGACCTTTATAGGAACACCAGCAATCGCACTTCCGGTAAAGAGATCAAACAAAGGACTGCCATTGGGAATTCAGTTGATTGGGAATTACAAAGAAGATGAAAAACTACTCAACATTGCTGAATTTGCTGAAGCGTGCCTTAAGAATTGAGATGGGCAATCTTAAGATTGTTGCCAATCGGATATGAGGCTAGCAAATAATCTAGTAGCATCTTCGATCTTATCAACATAGCAAAACTCATCAGTCTGATGGGCCATCTCTGGTTGTCCTGGTCCCAGTATCACTGTTGGTGGGTTTCCGATTACTGACTTAAGTGCAGATGCATCCGTAAAATAAGATACCGTCTTCTCTACAGGTCGAATGCCATTAATTTTGGTGCAATGATCAAATACCTGCTTCATCCACGGGTCATTTGCAGGGGTAAATACACCCTCAATATCTATAATGGTTTCCAGCTCTACTGTTGGGCCTAGTGCTTTACATAAGCACCCGTAAATATGAGAATGACTCTGCCCAGCAACTGTACGAATATCCAAGGTCATTTCAGCAGCATCTGGTACGGAATTGATATTTAGTCCAGACTTTGCTGTACCCACATTTATTGTCCCCTGCCCCATTAACTGATGAGCCGGGGTGTCGAAACTAAATTGCTCAAGTATTAACGCGGCTTTAGCGAGTTTATAAAAGGCGTTTTCCCCTCTTTCAGGCATTGAGCCATGAGCGGTAATGCCATCGGTTTTAGCCCGCAACCAATATGCACCTTTATGACCCAAGAGCGGCTCATTAGCGGTAGGTTCAGCCACAACAAAGCACCCGGCCGGCCCCAAGAAATCAACAATCTCCTTGTTCGCCGCAAGATGGAAAGCGCCTTCGCAGCCCGTTTCCTCACCAGCGGTAATGATCATAGTCACACCACCACCTTGCTTAGCCTCGTTTGCCATCTCTATTGCAGCAACCACAAACGCAGCAACGCCACTTTTCATATCGCTAGCGCCACGGCCATAAAGCTTGCCATCATCAATCACACCAGCAAATGGCTCAAATTTCCAAGGACGCGCACCTAGTGGCACAACATCAACGTGACCTGTAAAACAAATACTTGGTTTAGCGGTACTGCATGAGCCAATTTTTGCAACCAAACTTGTGCGTCTCGGTGCGAACTCTACTTTACGACACGCATAACCAGCAGACTCCAAAATCGTTTGCAGGTATTCGCAAATTTGATCTTCATTTCCAGGTGGGTTAACCGTATTAAAGCGAATGAGTTCTTGAGTTAATTCAACTGAATTTAATTTAGTGTTCACGGTAAGTTATCCAAAATAAGCGGCTTGAACTTCCGCATTCTCAGCAAGCTGCTTAGCGTCACCTTTAGCTACAACTCTACCTTTGGAAATAACATACCCTCGGTGGGCAATCGCCAAAGTTTGCCGTACGTTCTGCTCCACCAAGAGCACTGTCGTACCCATTTGATTAATCTCTTTAATGATTTTGAAGTTTTCTTTAACGAATAGTGGAGACAATCCCAATGATGGCTCATCAAAAATGAGCAGGTCTGGCGAGCTCATTAAACTGCGGCTAATTGCCAACATAGCCTGTTCACCGCCTGACATTGTTCCAGCCAACTGTGAAGAACGCTCAGCCAGGCGCGGAAATAACTCCTTCACGTGCGCGCGACGCTCCTCGATCACAGCCTTATCCTTCACCAAGTAAGCGCCTGCTGAGAGATTTTCGTCAACAGTCATTCTCGGGAAGACCCGCCGCCCTTCAGGCACACAGGCAATACCTTGCTCAATAATGCGATGGGATGGTAAGTGCGTAATATCTACACTCTTGAAATTAATTTGACCGCGATTAGCTGGGGTTAAACCCAAGATGGACCGAATTAGAGTTGATTTTCCTGCACCGTTTGCCCCCAAAATACATGTGATCTCACCCTGTTTAACTTCGATGGACACATCCTCAAGTACGTCAATACGATCATAGGCCGTATAAATATTATTAATATTTAGCAAGTTCATGATTATTCTTGTCCTAAATAGGCAACCTGAACCTCGGGATTATTAACAATCTCATCGTAGGTGCCCTCAGCAATTTTTTTGCCGTAATTCAATACAATGCAGCGCTCAGTCATACGCTGAATTAGACCCATCTCATGTTCAATCAAAATAATTGTGAACGGTTTAATTTTGCTACGAACCTGCAAAATATCATCCATCACCTCAGCCGTTTCATCGTGAGTCATCCCGGCAGAAGGCTCATCCAATAAGAGAAGATCTGGCTCGCTAATTAACGCACGACAAATCTCAATGCGACGACGGTCAATCATTGGGAGACTAGCAACTGGCTCAAAAATTTTGCCTGCTAGTTTAGGATTGAAAGTAAGAAGTAATTGATTTACTTGCTCTACTACCCGGTCATACTCTTCTTTAAATTCATTTCGTCTAAAGAGATTAAAAAATAGCCCCGTATTGAGACGACGATTGTCGCCAATCGCAATGTTATCAAACACTGTTAAAGGCAAAGAAAGTCTTGACCGCTGAAAAGTTCGAGTAATCGCTTCACGATATACATCTTGAGCAGTCGCATCAGTTAGATCCCTACCTCTAAACGTAACGTTGCCCGAAGTGGCGCGATAAAGACCCGTAATCACATTAAAGAATGTTGTTTTTCCAGATCCATTCGGACCCAAAAGACCAAGAACTTCCCCCTCATTCACATGCAAATTGAGAGAATCTAGCGCAGTAACACCACCGAATCGCATTGTGAGATTACTTGATTCGAGAATCTTATTTTTAACTTGGTTCATTTTTCACCCCCTGCTTTCTTGCCAGGGAAATACTCTCGAATACGACGTGGTAATAAGCCATCTGGACGGAATAGCAAAATCAAAATGACAACAATTGCATACAGTAAAAAACGATACTCTTGAATAAACTGTAACTTCTCGGGAAGAATAACCACAATGGCTGCAGCTGGAATAATGCCCCAAGGGTTTCCGATTCCTCCCAAAATCACAATAGACACCAAGATCAATGAGTCTGCGAAGGTAAAGTTATTGGGAGCTACATACGCAGTCATCATTCCATATAGGGCGCCAGCTATACCCGCTATGAAATTACCCAATGTGAATGCAACAACTTTCCAATGTGCAATATTGACACCAAATGTAGATGCAGCAATCTCATCAGTGCGCACCATATCCATACTCAAACCAATCCATGATCGCTCTAAGTTGCGAGTAATTTGGAAGCTCAAAATTAACAGGATTAAGGCAATTAATAAATAAGGTATATAAAAAGAGATCTCATATCCAAAAATCTCAATGCCATTTGAGAGATTCCAACCAAATAGATTTAGGGCCGGAATCTTCATTCCCTGTGGACCACCCAGGGTATCGTTTACCTCTAGAAAGTTCCTAAACAAAATACCAAATGCAATGGTTACTAAAGCTGCGTAGTGACCTCGTGTCCTCAAAACCGGATAAATAAGAATTGATCCAATCAGCGCAGATACGCATGCGGCTAATAAGAGAATGACTAAATGTGGAACAGCGGTATGCGTCGCCAAGACGGCTGCTGTGTAGCTACCAATTCCGAAGAATGCTGCTCCAGCAAAGTTCACAATTCCAACGTAGCCAAACTGAATATTTAAACCAAGACAAACAACAGAATAGATCAACACTGTTGCAAGCATCAACAAAGCAAAATGGGAGTTGTGAAAGACCACCATAGTGATAAGTACGCCTGCAACAGAAGCGTATGCTGGGAATTGTGGATGCTCACGCACTGCTGCAGCGAGCCGCTCCATTAAACCCATTTTCTTACCAACCAAGCTAACAACAAAAGCAAGGATAACTAAACCGCCAACCTCGGCCTGATTTTCAGACCCCAGCAATAACATGCTGTAGAGCAAACCCAATACAAAAGTAGTAATTAATAGCTTCATTCTTACACTCGCTCGCTTGATTTTTCAGAAATCAAACCGGTTGGCTTTAATCCCATGATGATGATGATGACTGTAAATGCAAATACATCTTTATAGGCACTTGGCACATCAGGGAAAATTGCCGGCAACATAACCGCACCAATAGTTTGCAGCGCTGCAAATAGAAATCCTCCAACAATCGCTCCATAGAAATTACCGAGACCACCTACAACTGCAGCTGAAAAACCAATGACTCCCAGTAAAAGGCCCATACTGAAGTTCACTTCGTTGTAATAAAGGCCGTTCATTAAACCAGCTAAGGCTGCTAGAGCAGAACCCAGCATAAACGTAATCAAAACAATCTGTCGAAAGTTGATGCCCATAATGCGGGCAGTTTCGCTATCTTGTGCAACCGCTCTAATTGCCAAACCAATCTTGCTGCGCGTAATTAATCTTTGAACAGCTACGATGCAGATGATTCCAGTTAACAACAAAATCAAGCTATCAGAGCGAAGGGTAAATTCGCCAAGCGTAATTCCATCTGTAGGCAACAGCCTAGGGAAAGGCTTAGGATTTGAGCCGTTGGGGTAGAAAAGGCGCACAGCTTCGCGCAAGGCTAATCCCAACATTAATGTGACAAGTAATGTGTTGATTGGTGGAGCCTTTTGCAAAGGCAGAATTAAGTAGCGAGCTATCACCGCACCCAAAAAAGCGGCAACTGAGAGGCTAATAAGTACAAGAACCAAAAGCTGCAGCCAAGGGGAATCAAAAGTACCCGCTATGCCAATATATGCGGTGAGGCCGGCAAAGGCACCCACCATCAAAATATCGCCATGCGAGAACTTAATAACGTCCAAAACACCGAAGTAGAGAGTGAATCCTACGGCAACGATCGCATAAATAACCCCTAACATTAAACCGTTAAGTAGGTACTGCAAAAAGATATCAAACGACATGCACTATCACCCTCTTCACTTCGGTTGCTAAACAATAAGACTGAACTTATTGCCCCAATTTACGCTGTTTTTTGGCATACAAACTATCTTCCCAAACAACCCACTTACCATCCTGGGCTACGTATTTAGAAATCAAGGGAACAATATTTTGGCGATGGTCGTCAAAACTCACCTTACCGATGATTGTCTCAACGTTGTTGGTCTTATTGAGAACGTCCATCACCTTCTTGCGATTTGGACCAGCCTTTTCAATAGCATCCATGATGAGGTTTGCAGCTGTATAGGCAAATGGGCCATACGCCTCAGGAGCATCAGGATATTTTTGCTGGTTATATTTGGCTATAAACTCCAAACCACCTGGCAACTTCTCCCATGGAGCGCCTTCGATAAAGGAAAGAGACCCCTCTGATAATTTACCTAGACCTTCAATGTAGGCATCAGATTTAATTCCAGATGTTCCTTCAAATACCGCCTTAATACCAAGACGATCCATTTGAGTGCGAATACGAATACCGATAGGTGTTAGACCACCGAAGTAAACAACCTCTGGCTTTAGCTCTTTAATCTTTGTTAGCTCAGCAGTAAAGTCTTGTTGGTCAGCAGTTACACCGAATGTTCCAAGAATTTGACCGCCATTCTTAGTTAAGTATTGGGTAAAGTATTTGTTATGGCCTTTACCGTAATCTGTTGTGTCATGAATAATGACCCACTTTTTATAACCTAGACCAGTTAGAAATTTGGCAGCGACCTCATTTTGATTAATCATGGTGCCATTTACACGATGCACTTCCTTAAAGTCATTCGCGTAAGTAATTTCAGGCAAAACCGCTCCCCAAACCATTACTGGCAGTCCAAATTTGTGATAAACGTCTACCGTGCTCATTGCAACAGCTGAGCAATAGTGCGTTACACCAGCAATAATTGAGCTATCAGAGGCAATTTTTGTCGCTACTTGGACGCCAACGTTTGGCTTGCACTCGTCATCTGCAGAAACAAGCTCATATTTATATTTAGCATTTGGATCTTGATTTTTCAGGCGAACTGCCAGATCAGCAGAGTTTCGACCACCGATACCGTTCGCAGAAACACCACCAGTCAAAGGCCCAATGTAAGCAATCTTTACAGTGTCTTTTGCAGAAACGCTTAATGAAAGACTGGAACACAGGGTAAGGACTAAAGCTGAAACAATTGATTTCATAACTAATCTCCTAAGAATTTTTTACAACTACTTACTATTCAGTGTAGCAATATTCTATTTCTTAAATATTGACCTTCATCATCTCTTTTAGGTACTCGTATACCCCTAGAGTATTAGCTTTAGGGGTAGTTATTTACGCAAGAAACATCATGAGAGTAGAGCACCAGTAAAGATCTAAATACAGTTGGTTAGCTAAAGTGGTGCAAGAAAAGCTTTATTGGTGTTCGGCGCACCATGTTAGAGACTGAGATGCATAAATGCGGATCGCACGTCATCAGTTTCCAAAATAAAAAAGCCCCGTTTAAGGGGCTTAGTTATTTGTCGTGCCGGCTCAAGCAGTTAAATCACAAGGATTTTGGCGGAGACGAGAGGATTCGAACCTCCGATCAGAGTTTTAGCCCCGATGCTCCCTTAGCAGGGGAGTGCCTTCGACCAGCTCGGCCACGTCTCCCTGCTTGATACCTTTACAACGACCCACAGTTTAACGGATTCCGTTGGCTGCGGGGTTTTACTGCGGTTTTAAAGCGTTTACTGCGTGTTTTTACTTCTGATCCAGCTCAAAAGCCTTATGGAGAGCACGTACAGCCAACTCCATATACTTCTCATCGATCACAACAGAAATCTTAATTTCGCTAGTGGAAATCATCAGAATATTGATGCCCTCTTCTGACAATGTGCGGAACATTTTGCTAGCAACACCGACATGGGAGCGCATACCCACACCAACCACGGACACCTTAGACACCTTTGGGTCACCGGTGATTTCTTTGGCTTCGATATGAGCTTGAACATTACTCTTGAGCAGATCCAAGGCTTTTTGATAGTCAGCGCGAGGGACCGTAAAAGTAAAGTCTGTCTTACCTTCAAACGATTGATTCTGAATGATGATGTCCACATCAATATTGGCATCCGCAATCGGACCCAAAATTTGATAAGCGATACCTGGGCGATCAGGAACTCCAAGAACGGTAATTTTGGCTTCATCACGCGCAAAGGCGATGCCGGAAATAACTGCGGCTTCCATAGTGCTGTCCTCTTCAAATGTAATCAAGGTGCCCGACTTCATCTCTTGATCAAGGGGCATCAACGGATCTGTCAGCGATGACAGAACACGGGTTTTAACTTTATATTTACCAGCAAACTCAACTGAACGAATTTGCAAAACCTTTGAACCAAGACTTGCCATCTCTAGCATTTCTTCAAAAGTAATTTTGTCTAAGCGGCGTGCATCTTCACAGACACGCGGATCAGTCGTATAGACACCATCGACGTCTGTGTAGATTAAGCACTCATCAGCTTTTAGTGCTGCGGCCATTGCAACAGCAGATGTGTCAGAACCGCCACGACCTAGGGTGGTAATGTTGCCGTCCGGATCGACACCCTGGAAACCAGTGACGACTACAGCACGTCCCGCGTTGAGATCGGCAAGAATTTTCTTGTCATCAATGCTCTTGATGCGCGCTTTAGTAAATGAAGAATCCGTATGGACTGTTACCTGCCAACCGGCATAGCTAACTGCATCAACACCTTCACGCAGCAAGGCTAATGCTAATAAGCCAGAACTCACCTGTTCGCCTGTAGAGGCGATTTGATCGAGTTCGCGTGGACTTGCATTGGGATTGATGTCTTTTGCCAAGCCAAGCAAGCGATTGGTTTCGCCAGACATAGCTGAAGGCACCACGACTACTTGGTGACCTGCACGCATCCACTTAGCAACGCGTTTAGCGACGTTCTGAATGCGCTCAACTGAGCCCATTGAGGTGCCACCATACTTATGAACGATAAGAGCCATAAAAACCGTCGTATTGTCTATTTACAGGGAAATACATTCCCTAGGGTCTAAAAGGGGCTTATTTTACAGGGTTTTATGTTTGCTAGGGCTTCACAAGCCATGTAGGGAGCACTCGCTTGCCAGTGGAGACTAAATGCGGGTAGCTCGTACCTACCCCAGCAACCGCTACAAGCTCATCATTGATATAAAGCAGTGGCGCCTGCCGCTCCCAAGGAGGCGTATCGGACTCCTGAAAGAGGTTCTTCAGCGTTTTACGTGGGGTATTGGGCTTGATTTGAATCTTTTCCGCCCCTTGACGCAGTCTTTCTTCAATGAGGCCTTGTGCTTGGGATTGATTAACCCAATCAGCAGGCAATCCAAGTGACTTACTTCTCGCGGACACATCCCGAAATACCCACCGCCCTACTTTAGTCCTGGCTACTTGCAAAATGCCACGCCACAAATAAATACTCGCCTCATCATGCTGCCATTCCAAACTTGAATCTGCTTTAACGGACATCAGATCCCTCCACCAAGACTCGAGGCGTTCTTGAGATGGCATTGCCAGATCATTTAACCTGAGCCAATATCGCAGCAGATTATTAGCAGCTGGTCGATCGAGCTGAGCGAGCGCCAAGAGTCGACTCAACTTTAAGTTCTTACCCTGAAGAATGCTTTTTCCATCTTGTCTTGCCAAGCGATCGAGTAGCACTTGGGATTGGGCTAGCAAATCTGCGCTGCGAGCCAAGTTGGCAATCGCGCCAGGCTGAATTTTCTCTAGCTTTGGAATAATTTCTTTGCGAATAGCATTACGACGATAGCGCGTATTTTGATTGCTAGGGTCTTCTACCCATTTGAGTTTGTGTGCTTTTGCATAGGCCTCTAACTCTGCCCTGCTTTGATTCAGCAAAGGACGCCAAAGAGTAATTGGGTCGCCCTGGTTTACGTTGGTGCGATGCAGAGGCATCCCAGAGAGGCCTGCTACGCCAGCCCCTCGGAGGAGCTGCAAGAGAACGGTTTCCGCCTGATCATTTTGGTGGTGAGCTAGCAGCAGATCCTCAATACCGTGCTCAATACATAAGTCAGTTAAAGCGTCATAGCGCTCCGCCCTTGCTCTGGCTTCGATGTTACCTTGGGTTTTGTCTGAGAAATGCAATAGACGAAAATCAAAATGTACTTGGTATTTTTTTGCCAGCTTCTCGCAAAACTCTAGCCATTGATCTGCAGACTTTTGCAGGCCGTGGTGGATATGAAAAGCCCAAACCTCGGTTGGCTCTTGAATTGCATTTGCTTGAACCGCCTTACAAACAGTGTCGAGCAGCACAACCGAATCAAGCCCACCACTTAAGGCGAGCCCAATACGTTTGACTGCTTTAGTTTTTGCCTTAAGGCTTGGCTTCGATTTCCTTGAATTTGCCATAACTCATCAAGCGCTCATGGCGACGCTCAAGAAGCGCATCCACTTTCATGCCATCGAAGGTTTTGAGGGAATCGGCCAAAGCTTTGCGCATATTGTTCATCATGGTGTCGTAATCACGATGCGCGCCACCAGTTGGCTCAGGAACGATCTTATCGATCAAGCCGATTGCTTTTAAACGTTGCGCGGTCAAACCTAATTGCTCAGCAGCTTCTGGCGCTTTATCAGCAGTCTTCCAAAGAATAGATGCACAGCCTTCAGGTGAGATCACGGAATACGTTGAGTTTTGCAACATCAACACCACGTCACCCATTGCAATAGCCAGTGCGCCACCAGAACCACCCTCACCAATGATGGTGGCGATGATAGGCACTTCTAACTCAGCCTGAACATACAGATTGTGACCAATTGCTTCCGATTGGTTGCGCTCTTCTGCATCGATACCCGGGAATGCACCTGGTGTATCGACAAAGGTGAACACTGGTAATTTAAATTTTTCCGCCAAGCGCATGACACGCTTTGCTTTTCGATAACCTTCAGGGCGACTCATACCAAAATTTCTTAATGCACGTTCTTTTGTATCGCGACCTTTTTGATGGCCAATAACCATACATGGCTGATTTTCAAAACGGGCTAAGCCAGTGATGATGGATTGATCATCCGCAAAATTACGATCACCATGAAGTTCATGAAAGTCCGTAAACAATGCGCCAACATAATCGAGGGTGTAAGGGCGCTGTGGATGACGCGCCACTTGTGAAACTTGCCAAGGGCTTAGGTTGGCATAGATGTCTTTAGTCAGTTGCTGACTTTTTTCGGTAAGCGTTTTGATCTCATCAGAGATATCTACCGATGATTCATCTTGCACAAATTGCAGCTCTTCAATCTTTGACTCTAGTTCAGCGATTGACTGCTCAAAATCCAGGAAAGTCGTTTTCATAGCTTGATTTTAATATTCAACGGCGATGGGGTCGAGACTTCTCCACATATACCAGGTTGCAACCGTGCGCCAAGGGGCCCAATTAGCAGCTACTTCTCGGGCCTCATGCCTGCTAACAGGCTCTCCACTGAAGTAATTGAGGGAAATAGCCTTAATTAGGCCAGCATCATCCAAAGGGAGAATATTAGGCCTAACCATGTTGAAAATGAGGAACATTTCAGCAGTCCAGCGCCCAATACCCCGAATTTCACACAGTTCTTTGATGATGGCTTCATCCTCCATGCCTTTCCATTGATTCGCATGTAAGCGACCAGAATTAAAGTGTTCGGCTAAATCACGGATGTACTCCACCTTGCGACCCGACAAACCGGCTGCGCGTAATTCTTCAACACTTAAAGCAAGGATATTTTTAGGATTGACTTTATTTTTAGCGGCGAGCAATGTCTTATTCCAAACCGACTGCGCTGCCGCTACTGAAATTTGTTGACCAACAATAGATCTAGCCAATGTTGTAAATGCATCACCACGTGTTCTCAAAAAAACTGAACCATGTTTAGGAATCAGCTTTTTTAGAATACGGTCATGCTTCATCAACTCGGCACAAGCTTGCTCCCAATACTGTGGGGCAGCCTCTTCGACGACGACCAGTTCTGCAGTTTTACTCAAAATAAACCATCTTTAATTAACTTCTACGCCATTCTGTAAGACCACCGGGTTTATCTTCTAAAACCACACCCTGCTCCAACAAAGTTTTGCGAATCGCATCTGCTTTAGCAAAATCTTTGGCTTGCTTTGCAGCAACTCGAGCCGCAATCTGCTCTTCGATAGCAGCAGCAGATAGACCCCCATCAGCACCCCGAGATCCTTCCTGCAAGAATACAGTTGGGTCTCGCTGCAAGAAGTTGAGGTTACCGGCCAACGCCTTGAGCGTACTAGCTAAGCGCACTTTGTCTTCTCCTTGCGCACGATTAACTTCACTAGCCAGGTCAAAAAGAGCTGCAATAGCCTCTGGGGTATTGAAGTCATCATTCATAGCATCAGCAAAGCGCTTCGCCCATATTGGGTCAGGCTCTACAGACCTATTACCAAGCTGCACTTGGGCCAAGGCCGTATACAGGCGAACCAAACCAGAGCGAGCCTCCTCAAGCTGAGCATCGCTATAGTTAATCGGACTGCGATAGTGGGCACGCAACATAAAGAAGCGCAAGACCTCTGGATCGAAATTCTTGAGAACGTCGCGGATCAAGAAAAAATTGCCCAATGATTTGGACATCTTTTCTTCATTTACACGAATGTGTCCGTTGTGCATCCAATAATTGACAAAGGGGGCATCGCTGGCCTTGTGATCTTGGCCATATAGAGTGCCCTCACTCTGAGCAATCTCATTCTCGTGATGGGGGAACTGCAAATCAGCGCCACCACCATGAATATCAAAGTGCTCACCTAGCAAATCGCAGGACATAGCAGAACACTCAATATGCCATCCAGGACGACCTTCGCCCCAAGGGGAACTCCAACGCGTGTCGGCGGGCTCTTCTGGTTTCGCGCTTTTCCATAAAACAAAATCTAATGGATCACGTTTACCACCACCAACGGCAACACGTTCACCAGCATTTAATTCATCCAAGGATTTACCAGAGAGACGACCGTATTCCGGGAACAAGCGAACAGCGAAATTGACATCACCATCATCACCTTGATAGGCTAATTCTTTTTCAATCAAGCGGCCAATAATGCCCTGCATTTGACCTATGTAATCTGTTGCGCGGGGCTCATGATCTGGATGCATCAAACCCAATTCATCCGAATCGGCGTGCATTGCATCGATAAAACGCTGTGTCAGCGCAGAAATAGGCTCACCATTCTCAATAGCGCGATTGATGATCTTGTCATCAATGTCAGTGATATTGCGCACGTAGACCACTTCGTAGCCACTAGCTCGCAACCAGCGCACGACCATATCGAACACAATCATCACTCGGGCGTGGCCGATGTGGCAAAAGTCATAGACCGTCATTCCGCAGACATACATCTTCACCTTGCCTGGCTCGATGGGCTTAAAGGCCTGTTTGGAACGACTGAGGGTGTTATAGATTTGCAGCATAGAGGCTATAAAGGTGGGCAAGTAGCGCCAATTTGTTAGACTGAGCGCTGAGTATATCGAATGAGTCAGTTTTTCACCCCACCCCCTATGCCAGCTAACCTTTTTTCACTACGTCCAGCCCAATTGGGTGGCTTAAGCGCTATTTTTGCTGTTTTATTTTTGGCAGCTTGCAGCACCCCCGGGCAACAGCTGGCAGACGCTGAAATTAAAGCCCTCAATAATGCCTCGACTACAGCTGCACCAAGCACTCAGGCGCCCTATTTAGGCTCCTATGGGCCTAATGACCCGCCAAGACTAGCTGGCAATGACGCTGGATACGACCAATTCAATTCTGAGCTCTCAGACTCTGTAGCCGTTCCATTTCTATCTTTTTTAATCATTGAGCCAGATCCAGTAACTAAAAATGGTGTTCCGTCCGACATTGAAAAGTTGGTCAAAGCCAAAAAATATCCAGAAGCCATTGATCTCATTAATCAGCGCCTTAAGAAAACGCCGGGCAATGTGCAGCTTCGTTACGTCAAAGCACGCATGCAGATTGAAATGCGTCAATGGGATGCAGCCAAGAAAACTTTAATTGAAATTACCCAACAATTTCCAGAACTACCCGAGCCTTATAACAACCTAGCAGCACTAGCAGCCAATCAGGGCAACTGGATTGAGGCTAGAGATTATTTAGAGCTCGCATTGAAATTACGCCCAAGCTACACCGTTGCTTCAGCCAATCTCGGTGAGGTCTATATTCGCCTTGCTGCCCAGGCCTACGACAATGCAGCGAAAGATGCCGTCCTCAATCAGCGTCAATACACGAATCGCTCAAAAGCGTTAATGGAAATCCTGAAGCCATCTAAAAAGGTGGCTGCGCCGATGGCGCCAAACTCAAAATAATTTTTAGCATTTTTACCCACTAACTCTCGGAAAGTGAATTCACCATGACTAAAGTTCTACTCAAAACAAATAAGGGTGACATCACCCTTTCATTAGATGCCGCTAAAGCACCAAAGACCGTTGCCAATTTTTTGCAGTACGTAAAAAGCGGTCATTACGATGGCACGATTTTCCATCGCGTGATCGATAACTTCATGATTCAAGGCGGTGGCATGACTGCAGGCTTAAAAGAAAAATCTTCTGGCGCCCAAATTGAGAATGAGGCGAACAATGGCCTCAAGAACGAACGTGGCACAGTAGCCATGGCACGCACCAGCGATCCGCACTCTGCAACAGCCCAATTTTTCATTAACGTCAATGACAATGATTTCCTGAACCACACTGCCCCGAATGCTCAAGGCTGGGGTTATGCAGTTTTTGGCAAAGTTACTGATGGCCTTGATGTGGTTGACACCATTCGCAAGGTGAAGACTGGTAATGCCGGCTTTCATCAAGATGTTCCTGCAGAGGATGTTGTCATTGAGAAGGCAAGTGTTCTCGAGTAATGATTCCGCAATACGCGAGCGCGCTGCTCATTTCTGATTTGCATCTCACGCCGTCAATGCCTTTGACGGCGCAACGATTCTTTGATTTTTGTGAAAAGGATGCTCCTAAGGTAGAGGCGGTCTTTATCCTGGGAGACTTGTTTGAGTATTGGGTTGGAGATGACGCCGCCCTTCATTCACCATTTCAACAAGAAGTAAAACATGCGCTCGCAACACTCTCCACTAAAGTAAAAACGTATTACCTTCACGGTAATCGTGACTTTTTAATTGGAAAGCATTTCTTAAGCAAAACGGGTATGACCCTCATGCCCGATCCGAGCAAGATCAATATTGCCGGATCTGAATATGTTCTCTGTCACGGAGACTCTCTTTGTACGGCAGATGTTGGCTATCAAGTGTTCCGCAGTTGGGTTCGCAAACCTTGGATTCAAAAACTATTTTTGAGGCTACCTTTGAATTGGCGTCGCTCTATTGCAAATCATCTACGTAGCAATAGTGGCGTGCAATATCAACGTGCAATCCAATCTTCAACTGAAGGTGCGCAAGCCAAAACAAATGTCACCATGGCAGCATGTGCGGCAGTACTAAGAGATCAGAATGCGGGTCTATTAATTCATGGGCATACCCATCTACCAAATCACCACCAAGAGCAACTTTTGAGTCAAGAATGGCAACGCTGGGTATTGTCGGATTGGGATTTAGATCATCCCGAGAGCGGGCGACCACGCGCAAGCGCGCTACTGATTAATCAAGACGGCGTACGTTACGCCGACCTGATCAAAATGTAATACTGCCGCCTATTAACAGGTGGAATATTTAGATAAGCACTGCACCATCTGAGCAAAGATACGCGGGTTTGCACACATCACTTCGCCACTTTGCAAGAAACCTTCTTCGCCGCGGTAGTTGCCGATGAGTCCACCGGCTTCAGTAATCAACAAAGCACCTGCAGCCATATCCCACGGCTTGAGATCACTCTCAAAGAATCCATCGTAACGACCTGCAGCCACATACGCAAGATCTAGGGATGCAGCACCAGGGCGACGCAGACCTGCACAATTTCGTGACATATCTGCAAAGATTTTTAAATACTTTTCCAAATCCTGATCATCGCGATAGGGAAAGCCAGTGCCTAACAAGGAGTTAGCTAAACGGTCTTGAGTAGCAACACGCAAACGGCGACGATCCAAATAAGCACCGGCGCCACGAGTGGCGGTGAAAAGTTCATCGCGGGTTGGGTCATAAACCACTGCTTGCTGGGTTACCCCATTCACAGACAACGCAATTGAAACAGCGTATTGTGGGAAACCGTGAATAAAGTTAGTTGTGCCATCGAGAGGATCGATGATCCAGACGTTTTCAGCATCCGTATTTTGAGCGCCAGTTTCTTCAGCCAAAAAGCCATGGGAAGGATAGGCCTCGCTGAGCGTTTCAATAATAGCCGCCTCAGCCTGTCTGTCCACCTCAGTAACAAAGTCATTATGTTGTTTGCGGTCAACTTGAAGTCGCTCTAAATTCAGAGAAGCTCTGTTAATCACGGTTCCGGCACGACGGGCAGCCTTAACGGCCACATTTAACATGGGATGCATAGTTTTGATGGACAAATTAAATAAGAACAAGCTCACCAGATTGCAAACTGCGGGACAATAAGGAGCTAACACCCTGATTCTAAACGATTGCCCCTTTGAACGTCCAAGCCTCTAGAGAATTCCTGTTGATATGAATACCGCACAAGCACAGCTACTGCGCTGGGTTTTGGTTGAAACTAGCCACCCTGGAAATGTGGGTTCGGCTGCACGCGCACTAAAAACAATGGGTTTTAGCGATCTACGGCTGATTTCCCCGAAGACCCCAAGACTAGCTCAGGCACCGGAGGCCATTGCCTTAGCTAGTGGTGCCGTTGATGTCTTGGAGTCGAGTCAAGAGAGCTCATCGCTGGAGTCAGCCGTTCAAGACTGCCCTCTCGTTTTGGGTTTAACTAGTCGAGATCGTGAATTCGGGCCACCAGCAATCAACTGGCAAGATGCTCGACCTTTGATTCAGGCTGCTATTGCTAGCAAGCAGCACGTCGCCCTGCTATTTGGTCCAGAGCGAACCGGTCTAGATAACCACCACCTCTCACTGTGCACCCATCGGGTTTGGCTGGATGCGAACCCCCTCTATCCATCTCTGAACCTCGCCCAAGCCATGATGGTTTGCGCCTTTACCCTCAGAGAGACCTTCAGTAAGGACTTGGGTGCTGATGACCGCCTAGACTCGAACCTAGAACAGGCGAACTATGCAGATCCCGCAGCCGTAGCAGCCATGCTAGAGCACTGGCGTGAGGGCCTTGAGGCCATAGGCTATCTTGATCCTGCTAATCCCAAGAAACTCATGCCGCGCTTACAGGCCCTATTTGCCAGGACTCGCCTGCAGAAAGAAGAAATCGACCTTCTACGTGGCATTGCCAAACAGATGCTCGTCAGAAAATAAATTCGGCCTTTACCCGTTAAAATCGACCTATGTTTAATTCGCTTTTCGACCAAGTCGACTCCATCATTGTTCGTGACCCTGCTGCTAGAAACCGCTTAGAGGTCATTACCTGCTACCCAGGTTTACATGCTGTTTGGATCCACCGCGTCTCTCATGGTCTCTGGAACTTGGGTTTGAAGTGGATTGCGCGCCTTCTGTCGATGCTGGCTCGCTTTGTTACCGGCATTGAAATTCATCCTGGTGCAAAGATTGGTCGCCGGGTATTCCTTGATCATGGCTTAGGCATTGTCATTGGCGAGACCACAGAGATTGGCGATGATTGCACGATCTATCAAGGCGTTACCCTAGGTGGAACTTCTTTGTACAAAGGTGTAAAGCGTCATCCCACTTTAGGCAAAGGCGTAGTGATTAGTGCGGGAGCTAAAGTTCTCGGCGGCTTCACTGTAGGTGATGGCGCTCGCGTTGGATCAAATGCTGTAGTACTTAAAGAAATCCCTGCAGGAGCAACTGCAGTAGGTATTCCTGCACGGATCTTGCATCCGGACCTGCCACAGGCAAGCGCGCCCGATAGCAAGGTTAAAGAATACTTCTCTGCTTATGGCGTGACACCGAATGTAGATGATCCGGTGTCTATGGCCTTAAAAGGTTTAATTGATGCCACACTAGAGCAAGAAGCTAAGATAGCAGCCCTTGAGAAGGCGCTAGCAAAGTTAAGTAATACACCCTCTTCCGATGCAAGCGAATCAAGTGATACCAAGCGCGACCTTGGTGCTTTAAAAGAATGGCTTAAAGAGTAAATTAATGTAGGGTTGGTGATGAACCACCAGGATTGACGACCTTGTCTGTAAATTCGTCATCACCCTCATCGGAATCATCTGGCATTCCAAATGCAAATCCTTCGCTACCCTCGGGATGACGATTCTCAATCTCTTCATCCGTAGCGGCACGAATATCCTCTACCTGAACCCAGAATCGCAAAGCCATACCAGCAAGCGGATGATTGCCATCCAAGACCACTTGGCTGTCAGCCACATCGGTAACGGTGTAGATTAAAGGCTCATCATCTACATCAACAGATTCACCCTCTTCCTCGGCATCAGGAACGCCCTCAAACTGCATACCAACTTCTAAAGGCTCCGGAAAGCGTGCACGTGGCTCAATCTTCAATAGCTCAGGATCGTACTCACCAAACGCCTCGCTGGGCTCAAGCTGAATGCTGGCTTCATAGCCCACATCTTGACCATCCAATAAGGTTTCAATCTTTGGAAAAGTACCCTCATATCCGCCATGCAGGTATACCATCGGAGAATCTGGTTCCTCGATAATATTGTTCTGCGCATCAGTTAATTTGTAGCGCAGGGATACAACGGTATTTTTTTCGATCTTCATGCGTAATTCATTCAACATTGTGTTTTAAACAGCTTCTTACTTATATGACTGCATTTTACTTGAGCAAGCCCTACGATCCGCCACAGGCACCTCAAAACCTTCCCTTAGATCGCCCATGGGCCCTTCTGGGTGGCATTAGCCCTCAGCAATTCATGAAATCCTATTGGCACAAGAAGCCCCTGTTAGTGCGTGGCGCCATCCCCGCCTTTGAGCTTGCAAAAAAAATGGGGGAGCCCTTGGGTAGCGCAATCTCCCCTGACGAGTTATTCAAAATAGCGGGTGATGATTCAGTTGAGTCCAGATTAATTCAGGCTAAGCCTTGGACTTTTTCAAATGGTCCACTAAAGAAAAAGTTCATCCCCTCACTGGACGCGCCTGACTGGACCCTTCTTCTTCAAGGCATGGAGGCAAGACATCCCGCTGCCGCAAAAGTACTTTCTTGGTTTCGCTTTATTCCAGATGCACGCTTAGATGATTTAATGATTAGTATTGCTGGTCCAGGGGGCGGCGTTGGCCCGCACTTTGATTCGTATGATGTCTTTTTGATTCAGATGTCAGGGCGTCGGCGCTGGCGTATTTCTGAGCAAAAAGATTTGAGCTTGAATCCCGACCTCCCCTTAAAGATCTTGCAGGACTTTAAAGTTCAGCAGGAGTGGGATCTAGAACCTGGCGACATGCTTTATTTGCCACCCCATATTGCTCATGACGGCATTGCTCTAGACGCCGGCTGCCAAACTTGGTCCGTTGGCTTTAGGGCGCAAAGTTATAAAGAGCTATTGCAAGAAGGCTTATGGCGCTTAGCTGAATCGCTGGAAGATATTCCGGAGCTAGAAAAGCGCTTTGCCGATCCACAGCAAAGAGCAACCCATCATGCAGAACAGTTGCCAAAAGAAATCATTCATCAAGTGGCGCAAAAGTTAAAAAGCTTAAAACTGGATCGCGTAGAAACATTTCTTCCTGGCATCACCGCTTACCTGAGCGAACCAAAACCCCAAGCCTATTTTGATGGCATGGCAAACCATCTTTCACCAGAGGAATTGAAGCGCCAGCTTGCCAAGCAAGCTCTAAAACCACACCCACAAACCAGGCTATTAGCCTTGGGTGCCGTGATTTACTGCAATGGTGAAGATATGACCAGTAAGCAGCCCGCCCTGATACAGGCCGCCTGGCGATCACTAGCAGCAAGCCGGCAATTTAAAGGGGCTATAAGGAAAATTGATGCGAATAATAGCCTTTTTGAAGCCTATGAAGCTGGCTGGTTGGTTTTTTAACGCCAGATTAAGAGATGGCTATAATGAATGCTGGAAAGTACCTAAGGGCTAACCCTGCACTTTTCTTGTATTAATAACCGGTTATTAATGATAATTTTTTAAGAGGAAATTACAAATGAAGAAGTCACTCGCACTCGTAGCAATGCTGGCAATCGCTTTGGCCGCTTGCGGTAAAAAAGAAGAAGCAAAACCTGTAGAAGCTGCTCCTGTTGCACCTGCTGCTGCTCCAGCTGCTGACGCTCCCGCTGCTGCTCCAGCTGCACCTCCTGCTGCTCCAGCTGCTGACGCTAAGAAGTAATCTTCTTCTTGAAGAAAAAAAGCCGCTGGAAAGCGGCTTTTTTATTGACTACGTTTTTT
>JACCDZ010114182.1_pt1 | contig 33479 bp, 22 predicted proteins | sample 7449551 | NCBI WGS metagenome assembly JACCDZ01 (sample SAMN15323452, study PRJNA562643) | freshwater metagenome | isolation source: river surface water | place: USA:Blue River Watershed | collected 2017-08-18 | reverse complement strand
GGCTCCTATGTTTAGACAATTAGAAGACCAACTAAAAAAATGGAAAAATGACACTTACCGCCTACCTCTTCTTCTTCGAGGTGCTCGTCAAGTTGGAAAAAGTTACCTTGTCGAAAAGTTTGGAAGCGAGCATTTTGAATCGCTGGTTATCGTTAATTTTGACTCAAACCCAGAATACTGCGCCTGCTTTGAAGCTTTAGATCCCCAACTCATCATCCAGAAAATAGAGCTTCTCTCCAACAAACAGATAATACCTGGCAAGACACTGCTCTTTCTAGACGAAATCCAAAACTGCCCAAAAGCAATTATGTCCCTAAGATATTTTAAAGAAAAATGGCCCTTGCTCCATGTCATTGGAGCTGGATCATTATTAGAATTTGCGCTCGAGGAAGAAGAATTTTCGTTCCCTGTTGGCAGAATTGAATTCGTCTATGTAAGACCTCTTTCTTTTAAAGAGTTTTTGATTGCAAACAATAGACTTCAGCTGCCTCATTTTATCGAACAAATCAGCTTGAAAAATCCCACAGATCCTGTCCTTCATGATCACCTCATAAATTATGTAAAACAATATTACTTAATAGGAGGAATGCCAGCTGTTGTTGCAGCTTTTTTACGCACACAATCTTTTTTAAAAAGCAAAGAAATGCAGGCGATTATTTTACAGACTTATCAAAATGATTTTGGTAAATATGCGAAAAAAAGCGAACATGAATATCTACAACTTCTTTTCGAAAAATGTCCTAACCTCATTGGCCAGCAATTTAAGTACTCAAAAATTGACCCTGAAATCCATGCAAGAGAACTTAAAAAAGCTCTTCGACTTCTTCTTAAATCCGGCATTCTACACCAAATACATGCTACATCTGCAGCAGGAATCCCATTAAAATTTCACAAACATGATCAAAAGTTTAAAACCTTTTTTCTTGATATCGGACTGATTCAACAAGTCAATCAAATCGATCCTGAAAAAATATGGAAAGAAGATCTCACTCAAATCAATGCAGGAATGATGGCCGAGCAATTCGTGGGACAAGAATTGCTAACCCTTGGAGAATTTTATGAAGAGCCCGAACTCTTTTTTTGGGAGCGAGAAAAGCAAGGAAGTACAGCTGAAGTTGATTATGTCATCACTATACATTCCCACATCATTCCCATCGAAGTCAAAGCTGGAAAATCAACACGCCTTCGTTCTTTAAAAATCTTTATGGCAGAGAAAAACTCACCTCTTGGCATTCGTATTTCACAAAATCCTCTCTCTTTCGAGGATCAGATCTTATCTGTACCTTTTTACATGATCGATCAAATTCCCCGACTAGTCAAAGAAATTCTCTCTTAAGAATTTCCAACTATGCTATGGAGTTGATCTATGGAGCTCATTCGACCTTTTGCAACGCTTTCTAAAAAAGATGTCTCCCTTGTCGGAGGTAAAAATGCCTCTCTTGGAGAAATGATCCAAGCGCTTTCTTCTCAAGGCATCAAAGTGCCAGACGGCTTTGCAACAACAGCTCATGCCTACCGAGACTTTCTTAAAACAAACAGCTTAGAATCACCCATCAAAAAAATCCTCGCCTCAACAGAAGCTCTCCAAAAAAAAGGACTCAAAATCCGGCAGCTCATTTTAAATGCCGCTTTTTCACCCAATCTCCAAGCCGCCATCACGAAGGCTTATAACTCTATCGGCCGCCATACCGATGTCGCCATCCGCAGCAGTGCAACAGCAGAAGATCTTCCAGAGGCTAGCTTTGCAGGACAGCAAGAAACCTACCTCCATATCCGCGGCATCGAATCTGTTTTAAAAGCCTGTAAGAAGTGTTTTGCCTCCCTTTTTACCGACCGCGCGATTTCATATAGAGAGATCCATCATTTTGATCATCTGAGTATTGCCCTTTCTGTCGGCATCCAGAGAATGGTCCGCTCCGACAAAGGATCTGCTGGCGTTGCCTTCACCCTCGATCCCGAAACAGGTTTCCGTAATGTCGTCGTGATTAATGGAGCATTCGGACTTGGGGAAACCGTCGTGCAAGGCACCGTCATCCCCGATGAATTCACTCTCTTCAAGCCCACATTAAGCCTCCTTAAAAAAAATCTCGGCTCCAAAGAAAAGCAGCTCGTCTATTCAGGATCCCACACTAAACTCCAAAAAACACCCTCTTCCAAACAAACTCAATATGTCCTTTCAGATTCTGAACTCGTGACCTTAGCAAAATGGTCGATTGCTATCGAAAAGCATTATAAATGCCCTATGGATATCGAGTGGGCCAAAGACGGCATCACGAAAAAACTCTACATCGTCCAAGCGCGCCCTGAAACCGTCCAATCTCAAAAGAAGCACTCCCTCTTTGTCACCTACTCCCTCCATGAAAAAAAGGCGCCCCTCCTCACAGGCCTTGCCATCGGAGAATCCATCACCACAGGTCCTGTTCAAATCATCTCCAGCGCCTCGCACATCAAAACTTTTAAGCCAGGATCGATCCTCGTCACACCTATTACCTCGCCCGATTGGGTACCTATCATGAAACAGGCCAGCGGCATCATTACAGATTTAGGCGGCCGTACCTCGCACGCCGCCATCGTCTCTCGTGAACTTGCAATTCCTGCCATCGTCGGAACAAAAACTGCAACACGCCTTCTCAAAAACGGACAAAAAATCACCCTCTCCTGTGCTGAAGGCCCCACTGGCGCCATCTACGAAGGCACCCTTCCGTTTAAAACAGAAACCCTCGATCTCTCTAAACTCTCTAAACCACCTGTTCCTCTTTACATGAACATCTCAAGTCCTGACGAAGCCTGGAAATGGTGGCAAGTCCCTTGCCAAGGCATCGGACTTGCCCGCATGGAATTTATCATCAACAACATCATCAAGATCCACCCCATGGCCCTCATCCATCCTGAAAAAATCCCACCTAAAGTCCGCGCCCAAATTAAAGAGCTCACTCATTCTTTTAAAACACCTCAAGATTATTTCATCGACACACTTGCCTCAGGTCTTGCGCAAATCGCAGCTGTCCGTTTTCCAGATCCCGTCATCGTTCGGTTCAGCGATTTTAAAACCAATGAATATGCACGTCTCATCGGTGGAGAAACTTTCGAGCCCCACGAAGAAAACCCCATGCTTGGTTTCCGCGGCGCCAGCCGCTACTACAATGACAAATACCGCGAAGGATTTGCACTCGAATGTAAAGCCCTAAAAAAAGCCCGCGAAAGCTATGGCCTTACCAACATCATCCCCATGATTCCTTTTTGCCGCACCGTCGAAGAAGCCGATCTTGTCCTCAAAACTTGCGCCTCTCACGGCCTCGAGCGCGGCAAACATAATCTCCAAATCTACATGATGGCAGAGATCCCCTCTAACATTATCCTCGCTGATCAATTTGCAACCCGATTCGATGGATTTTCTATCGGCTCCAATGATCTGACCCAACTGACCCTTGGCATCGATAGAGACTCTGCAGATCTAGCCCCGCTCTTTGACGAACGTAATCCCGCCATCACCGAAATGATCCGCATCCTCATCCAAAAAGCCCACACCCATCACATTAAAGTCGGCATCTGCGGACAAGCTCCCAGCGACTATCCTGAATTTGCTTCTTTCTTGATCAAAGAAAAGATTGATTCGATCTCTTTAAGTCCAGACAGAATCATTCCTCTCCTGCATGATCTCACCCAAAAATCTTGATCTAATATTAATATTTAAGTTGAATTGAAAACTTCTCAAAGTCTATGCTTGACCCATTAAAAAAACCTTAAGGAGGTTAAGAGTTATGCAAGCAGTAAGACCAACAATCATTAACTATAATATTCCACACCAACTACAACAGGTTGCTGATATTGGGGGATTAATAAATAGATTCCAAATCATCCCAGATGCTCAAAAATTCACAACACAAACTGTGTGGAATAGAACACACGCTTTGGGAACTCTTGTTCTAGGACTTTTAACTGCCTATGCTTATAAACAAGCGCAAAAAAATATCGCCATCGCGTTAGGCGTCTTGGCTGGTATGCATTTATTAAAAATCCGTGTATCTACGAAAGTAGATTCTCCTGAATATGCTGCACAGAAAGCAGAAATTCATCAAGTGTTCTGCGGTCTTATACCTCAACTCCAAGAAATGCATCGCATAATTTCAGAAAAAGTTGTTGAAGCAGTAAATCGTGGAAACATAGACAATTTAAATGATGCTAAAGCAATGGCTGCGCAACAAGTTCGTGAATATACTCAGACGCCAAAAGCGTCTAAAAATCCAAGCATGGAAGACATGTGGCAAATAAATGCTCAACGCAGCATTCAATCAGCTAATCAGTTTGTTCACCTTCGAGATTTGGATGCTATTAATGATCTTAACCCTCTTCTCAAAGAAGAGATTAAGAAAATCATGCCCGCTGTTCAACAATTCGTCTATGGAAGAGCACCTCAAGAAGGCGAGCATCCAGATCAAATCTCCTATGTTGAACTCGCACTTCAAGGCGATGAAGGCAATCAACAAGCAGCAGCACGTGCTTGGTCTGCTGCACCACGTGCATAAACTCTCTCTTAACTGAGTGAGTTGATATGAGAGTCCACTGAAGCAAATCGCTTCAGTGGACTTTTTGTTTCTGAACATACTCCACAAGCCACTGGACATTTTCAATCCGTGCCAGAGGTTCAATGCCATGCCCTAGGTTGAAGATAAAACCTGGGCGGTCTTGCATCGCATCTAACAGATAGTTCACCGCAGGCTCTAAAGAGGATAGAGGTCCATTTAAAAGTTCAGGATTTAAATTCCCTTGCACAGCGATATGAGATGGCACCTGCTTCGCAATTTCAGAAAGATCGACCTCATAGTCAAATCCAATCGCTGCAGGCTCAAGAGCTATTAGCTCAGAAAGATAGCGGTGCGATCCACGGCAAAAGATAATGATCGGCACCCCTGTTGGTTTTATAGCTTTGACAAGACGCGCAAGATAGGGAAGTGCGATTGTATGAAAATCGTGAGGCTCTAAGTGCCCTGCCCATGAATCAAAAATCTGGAGTGCATCTGCGCCCGCATCGACCTGCATTTTAAGATAGCTAATAGACGCCTCTGTGACTTTGTCTAGCCATTTTGGAGTGAGCCTTTCCATATACTTACATACCGTATACGGCCCTCCGCAAAACCCAATTAGAGGCACCGGAAGCGTTTTTTTAAGTAAACGAATAGTCTCCGGAACATAGCGCAACGATTCCACAGGAAGATCGATTTCCTGAGATGGAGCCCTCAGCTTCATCCCCTTTCCTTCGATAAAATCGATCTCATATCCAAAAAGTTCTGCGATCACTAAAATATCTGAAAAAAGAATCGCCGCATCAAACCCAAAACGATCGATCGGAAGATGTGTCACTTGCGTGGCAAGCTCAGGTGTATGAACTAGCTTCTGAAAGGAGTGCCGAGCCCTCAGCGCTCGATACTCTGGTAAATATCTTCCTGCCTGCCGCATGATCCAAATCGGGGGACGCGGAACTTTTTCACAGCGGAGCGCTTTTAAGAATAAATCTTGCATCTGCGTAACTATAGCATGCCCTGAAAGATATCTTGAAATTATTTATAAGCCATTGAATACCTGCAGCTTGGCATAATCGCCCCCCTATTTAAGCCAAATTTGGATAAAATCACCCCCCTAAAATGTCCAATTTGGTAAAGTAAAAGATATGGAACGATTGATAGAAGACGAATTAAACCTCTGGAAAAGTGACCCACTCCGCATGCCACTCCTTATTCGAGGAGCACGGCAAGTTGGAAAAAGCTTCACTATAGAAAAATTTGGTAGGGACAACTTTGCTCAAACCGTCACCATTAACTTTGAACTCACACCCATTCTCAAAGACTGTTTCAGGGATCTGGATCCCAAAAAAATCATACGGGAAATTGAACTAGCACTGAAGGTTCAAATCAAGGTAGGCTCAACACTCTTATTCTTAGATGAAATTCAATTTTGTCCGGAAGCTATTGCCTCGCTTAGATACTTTAAGGAATTGATGGGCCAGCTCCATATTATCGCAGCTGGATCGTTATTAGAATTTAGCCTTGTTGACACTAACATCTCATTTCCTGTCGGACGCATTCAATCGATTTATATGAGACCTCTTTCGTTTTTAGAATTTCTCAAAGTAATGGGAGAAGATCAGCTGATCCAATTCATTGAAGATTTCGAATGGACTACAGAAATAGGACAGGCCGTTCACGAACGATTTATGGAGCTGGTCAAGCTGTACTTTTTTATTGGAGGAATGCCTGGTGCAATTGCAAAATATCAAGTCGCTCATTCATTGCAAGACTGCCAAAACTATCTCATGACTCTGATTAATTTATACCGTTCAGATATGGCTAAATATGCTACAAAAACGCAATATCGCTATCTGCAAATATTATTCGATAGAGCCCCAGAATCGGTTGGGCTTCGGTTTAAATATTCATTTATCGATCCCGATGTTAAATCACGTGATCTACATACAGCACTTGATCAATTAAGCTGGGCAGGATTATTGAATCCTATTTTAGCCACATCGGCAGGCGGCATTCCGCTTCAGTCACAAATTAAATCAAAAGTTCAAAAACTACTCTATCTTGATGTTGGCATGCTCCAGACAGCTCTTAAAGTAGATCCTTTATCTTTTTTCCGCGAAGATTTGACTCTTATTCATTCGGGCGCTTTAGCAGAGCAGTTTGTAGGACAAGAATTGATTGCCTATGGGAACCCACATGACCGCATGCAACTTTATTTCTGGGAACGAGATAAAAAAGAAAGTGCTGCAGAAGTTGATTATATTGTGCAAATAGGGTCCCATATTATCCCTCTTGAAGTCAAAGCCGGTGCTACAGGTAAACTTCAATCCATCCAAGTTTTTCTAAAAGAAAAAAATTCCCCTTTTGGAGTCCGCATTTGCAGTTCCACGCCAAAAAAATCCCATCCTATCGTCACTTTGCCGTTCTATCTCGTAAGCCAGCTACATAGACTTTGCAGTAAGCTAAGTTCATAGCGTCTGCAAAAGACCGATCTTTATGCCAATGAACATTATGCTACAAAACATAATGTTTTGTAGCATAATCTTTATCTTCTGAGTTTATTCAAGATAGCATCAACAGTGAAGCCGAACTCTGCTGCAAGATCAGCTTGTGGAGCTGACTCGCCAAAGGTTTCAATGCTGATAGCAATGCCGTCAAAGCCGATCCACTTATGCCAGCCAAAACTGACGCCCGCTTCGATGCTGACCCGTTTACCAAGGTTACCGCCTACAATGGATGCTTGGTAGGCAGGATCTTGCGCTTCAAAGATCTCCCAGCAGGGCATCGAGACAACGCGGACTGCTTTGCCTTGTTTTTCTAAGGCGTTTGCAACATCAAGCGCGAGGGAGAGTTCTGATCCTGTTGCAAAGAGAGTAAAATCAGGAGCTTTTTTCTCATGACGGACAATGTAAGCTCCTCGTCCCATTCCTTCATGATAAGGACGGCGTGTTGCTTCTAGCTCTGGAAGAGCTTGGCGCGAAAGTAAAATGGCTGTAGGGCCTTTGTATTTTAAAGCCGCAAGCCAGGCCATCTTAACTTCCCAGTTGTCCGCAGGACGGATCACTTGCAGCTTGGGGATAGAGCGCAGCGAAGCGTAGTGCTCGACAGGTTGATGCGTAGGGCCATCTTCTCCAAGGAAAATGGAGTCGTGAGTGAACTGGTATATCACCTGGACACTAGAGAGCGCTGCTAAGCGAATTGCATTTCTCATATAGTCGGAAAAAGTTAAAAATGTTCCGACATATGGAGTGATCATCTGTGTCTGAGCAAGACCTGTGGCAGCAGCTGCCATCGCAAACTCTCTGACTCCGTATTTAATGTTGCGGCCGTGGAAGTTATTGGAAGTGATAATCGGAAACTTTTTCATCATGGTAAGATCAGAACATGAAAGATCAGCAGATCCACCGATGAGCTGAGGGAGTTCTTGTCCTAGCATGTCTAAAACAATTTGCGAAGCGCTTCTTCCTGCAAGAGGCGATTTCATTTCAAGGCGCGATAGCTTTTCTTCTAAGTCAGAAGGAAGCTCATGCATGAGCATTTTCTCAAACTCACGTGCAAGTTCTGGATGAGCGACTCGGCACTTTTCGACTTGACTATTCCAGCTGCGCTCTAGCTCTTCACATTGTTTAAGACGGCGAGCAAAAAATTCAGTCACAGCGGGTGCCACAAAGAAGTTTTCTTCTGGAAGTCCGAGGGCTTTTTTTGTTGCTTCAACTTCTTCTGCACCTAGCGGAGATCCATGGACCTTATGTGTGCCCGCTTTATTGGGCGATCCTTTTCCGATGATAGTATGCAGAATGACAAGCGTAGGCATTGTCTGATGATCGCGGATCTCTGTAAAAACCTTGTCCATGGTTTCAAAATTATATCCATCGATTTCTACAACATCCCATCCGTACGATTTGTAACGCATTTTTGTGTCTTCGGATAAACACTCAGAGATGGGACCATCTAGGCATATTTTATTTGCGTCGTAGATGAGAACTAAGTTATCAAGTTTTAAATGACCTGCTAAAGAAGAGGCTTCCGATGAAATCCCTTCCATTAAACAGCCGTCTCCAGCTAGGCAATAGACTTTATTGTTGAAGATAGAGCACTCTTCTCGATTGAACTTTGCAGCTATGATTTTTAATCCCAGCGCCTGGCCGACAGCATTGCCGACTCCCTGCCCTAAAGGTCCTGTCGTTGCTTCAACGCCCGGAGTAATATGCATTTCAGGGTGGCCAGGTGTACGAGAGTGCAGCTGTCTAAACTGTTTGATATCTTCCATCGAAAGATCAAAGCCCGATAGATGCAGAAGAGAATAAAGAAGCATCGATCCGTGCCCTGCTGATAAAACAAAACGATCGCGCCCCAGCCATTTGGGGTTTTTGGGGTTGTGTCTTAATAGACATCCATAAAGATAAGCTCCAAATTCTGCACAACCCATAGGAAGTCCGGGATGACCGGAATTTGCTTTTTGAACAGCCTCCATAGAAAGCTCTCGAATGGTATTAGCAATTTTACTCAGTTGTTTGGCTAGTTCTTGGTCCATAAAGTTTATCCTTTGGAAAGGGGACAGAATAACTCAAACGACTATTTTCTGGCACAAAGTTATCTTTCATAGCCTTCTTTAGAGATGGAAAAAAAATGGAATGAATCTGTAAGATCTTTTGTGAAATTAAATTTTTCTTTAAAGCCCCTTAAAGCCTAGGTGTTTATGTCTGCTATCATTGCTCTAGCTAAATCCTTTATTCCGCCTGCAAAAACTGTTGAAAGACAAATATTTTACCTATGCCCTTTTCTTTTCTTTTACCCGGGGCCTGATCAAGGTCGTTATGACGCAACAATAGCATCTCTAGGTTTACAAAACCGTCTCGAAGTTGTAAATGATCCCTTGATTAATTGGATAAAAAAAGATCTAAAACAAGATGCCATTAAAAATCCTGTTCCCCTTTTAATGATATCGCATTTTTTTGATTTAGTCCGCAAAGTGATTGCCTCTGCGGCTTTCTATGCAACAAGTCAGTATTCTCTCTATGCAACACTGACAACGCTATTTTCTCAATCTCAAAGAGTATCCCAAGTTGCCCAGCCTCACTTAGATAAAATAGCATCACTGCCAATCCCACGCCTTTTAAAAGCTACTCAGGTTATTGCTTTTGCACCTGTGGTTATCAAACTCATTCAAATGGCTCTAATTTATGTCGATCCTAATGGAAAAAACAGCTCTCTAAATACTCTCAAAAAAACTGCAGATCAGGCAGGTCGAGGGCTTGAATGTTTATTGCATCTTCGCCTCTCCCTGATTTCGCTAGGGGTTTCAGAAAACCTACTAGGGTGCATCGTCAAAACAATGTATTCTCAAGCTGTTGACTACTTTATTAAAGACCCTCAGCTTAATAATCTTGTTAAATTGCCTTTGTGGTTGAAGCCTGCCTATGGAAAAGAAGCTACGGGCTTGAGTTATTTTCTTAGCGTAGTAGGATGCACGGATAAAAGCATGTGGCCATCACTCGGGTTTGACCTAGCGATTAATGCCCTGTTGACCGCTTTGTCTGCATCTTCTGACTCTTTTGATATAGATTGTTTACAGACGTTATTTGATCGGGTCGAAGCTATCACTACCGATCAAGCGAGCATTACTCAATTACAAAAAGACATTACACAAGCTGCTAAAAAGAATAAAATCGATACAGTTTTAAAAAATCGACTCCTTGATCATCTCAGAACCAAGGTGCTAACTCTTTGCATAACGGATTCAAACTTTGAAGCTAGTTTGCAAACAGAAGGCAGACGTGATTTTCTCAAAACGATCTGTTGTCCCCGCTTAAACAGTCCTCAAGCAGAAGAATTTTTTAATTTCTTGGTTAAATTGTCTAAGTTTGAAGTAAATTTAGAAAATTTAGAACCAACTCGTATCAGCCTTGATGGCTTAAAGACGAACGAATTATTCAAGGAACGCGTTTTCTCGGAGTTCGTTGCTAAAAAAATAGAGACTGCCTTCTCAGATGAGAACATAGATCAAATCATACAAAATCCTAAATCTTTATCCTATGCTGGTGAGCTGCTGAATAGCTTCTCTCAAGCATCTGAAGAATGTCAGCAGATTATCAATCCAATCAAATCAAGCTTTTTTACTAAGATTAGACAATTGTTACCTCAAGAGATTAATGCTGACATTTTAAAAGACGAAAATGAGGAAAGAAAGATCTACGATCTTTCAAAGATCTTATCGCGCTTTGCAGTAACTTCCGAGGAGCAAAACTATGCTTCTTTCTACCTTGTATACGTTCGTACGCGACGTTTTCAAATCAATCTAGAAGTCTATCTTGTCAATCAATTGCAATTTCCGAACGATAAAATAGTGCTTGAACAGCTCCTTGAAAAGATAGCCCAAGAAACACCTCTCATTCGAATACAACAAACAGATTTGTTTAAAACTTGGTCTGAACAGAATGATAACTCTCAAGATGTAAAACAGTTTATTGATCAATCCAAAGAATTTGCCTTTTTAAGAGCCTTTCCAAAAATACCAGCTGAATTCAGATTTGTGAACCAAGAACTGGCTTCTATAATTAATCAAATATACACAACGTACGGTATAGAAACCGACGGATGGTCCTATGAAGCAAATTTCCCCGATACTGACAAGCCGAAAGACTCCTTTGTTTCAACTAAAGCCATTCAAGCAGCTCTCAATTGACCTGAGAGCTGTAGAGTGATATGATGAGCCCTTTTCTAAGGAATGTACCATGCTGTCACAAGAGATTCGAAGGGCTTTTCTAAAATATTTTAAAGATCAAAAACACGCGGTGATCCCGTCGTCATCTGTCGTTCCGCATGATGATCCTACGCTCCTTTTTACCAATGCGGGAATGAACCAATTTAAAGATGTTTTTTTAGGTAAAAGTGAAAGAGATTATACAAGAGCTGCAACCTCTCAAAAGTGCATCCGGGTCGGAGGAAAGCATAATGATTTAGATAACGTCGGCCATACAAGCCGGCATCTGACCTTTTTTGAAATGCTCGGTAACTTTTCTTTTGGAGATTATTTTAAAAAAGAGGCTATTCAGTTTGCATGGGATGTTTCGACAAAAGTTTTTAAGTTCGAGGCAGAAAAAATTTGGATTACGGTTTTTCGAGAAGATGATGAAGCATACGAGCTCTGGAAGAAAATTGTACCAGAGAGCCGCATCGTCCGGATGGATGAAAAAGATAATTTTTGGGCGATGGGCGATACAGGCCCTTGCGGGCCCTGCTCAGAGCTTTATTTCGATCGGGGACCAAAATTTGGAAATGCACCCTCCATTTTACAAGATACAGATGGCGAAAGATATTTAGAGTTTTGGAACCTCGTCTTCATGCAGTTTAATCGGGACGTAAGCGGCAAAATGACGCCGCTCCCAAAACAATCGATTGATACAGGAAGCGGGTTAGAGCGCGTTGTGTCGCTCAAAATGGGTGTCGATAATCTTTTCTCCACCGATGTTTTAAGAAGTATTATCTCTCAAATCGAGCAAGTTTCAGGAAAAAAATATGAAAACGATTTGATGCCAGCTTTTAATGTGATTGCAGATCACATTAGGTCTCTTGCCTTTGCTATTGCTGATGGCGCGCAGCCGAGCAACGTCGAACGGGGTTATGTGCTTCGTAAGCTGCTTCGAAGAGCGGTCCGTTATGGAAGGCTTTTGGGACTTCAAGAGCCGTTTTTAGGCCGTGTGCTTCCCCGTGTTGTCGAAGTCATGGGAGATGATTATCCAGAGCTTAAATCGTCTCAATCTAGAACGGAAGAAGTGCTAGGTGTCGAAGAAGAGTCGTTCCTCCGGACGCTAAAGCGCGGTGGAAACATCTTATCATCGATCATCACGACTGCAGAGAAGCGCCCTGCCAAAGAGATCACGGGTGAAGAGGCTTTTAAACTAAAAGACACTTATGGACTTCCCTTAGAGGAGATCTTACTCATTGCAAAAGATTCTCATCTTTCTGTGAACCTAGAGTCGTATCAAATCTTAGAAGAAGAGGCGAGAGAAAAATCAAAAGCTGCCCATGTGACAGAGGTGCAAGTGGTGGAAGAAAGCGCCTACAAAGAACTTGGAACCACACAGTTTGTAGGATATGGAGCGATGAGCTCTGAAGCAAAAGTTGAAGCGATTTTTGTGGGGGGAGAGTCCGTATCTGAAATCACTGCCGGCCAAAAAGGGATTGTTGTTCTTGATCAAACCCCTTTCTATGCTGAAAAAGGTGGGCAAGTCGGCGACACAGGTGAGATCACAACTTTAAATGCAAAACTGATTGTGACTGATTGCACCTCGCCTTATTCCGGTGTTATCACCCATCACGTGGAGTGCAAGCAAGGCTCTTTCAAAATCCACGAAAAAGTCCATGCTCAGGTTGATAGCGCAAGACGGCGAAAAATTCAAAACAACCATACAGCCACCCACCTTCTTCACTTTGCGCTTGTCCAAGTTTTAGGCGGACACCTGCGTCAAGCTGGATCGCTAGTGGATCCCGATAGACTCAGGTTCGACTTCAGCCATCATAAAGCTCTGACCAAAGAAGAAATTGTTAAAGTCGAAGACCTTGTCAATGAACATATTCGCCTTGATACAACCGTCGGCGCTTATGAAATTTCATATGAAGATGCACAGAAAAAACCGGAGATCAAACAGTTTTTTGGTGATAAATATGGAAAAACCGTACGCGTGATTGATATTGAAGCCTCTAAAGAGCTCTGTGGAGGAACTCATACGCCATCGACCGGTACGATCGGCTATTTTAGGATCGTGAAAGAAGGAAGCATTGCAGCAGGTGTCAGACGGATTGAAGCGGTCACAGGCGATGTTGCAGAAAAGTTTGCACGGGATGAAGTTAAAGCTTTAGAAGCTCAAATTGCTGGCCAAGCCTTGGAAATGAAAAACATGCAGCAGCAGCTGAAAGCGGCTCGCAAAGTTGTTTTGAAAGAGATGGCACTCACGCTTGTTAAAACAGCGTCTCATGAAGCTCCAGCTCCTTTTTTAAGCGCAACGGTTGCAGTTGAATCCGATGAGCTGACACCTCTATCCGAAGATGTCGCAACTCATTTAAAGTCCGGTGTGATCGTTCTCGCTCTTAAAATGGCAGATCGATGCCAAGTTGTTTTAAGGCTCACTCCTGATCTTGTGAAAAAAGGATGGAATGCAGCAGCGCTTCTCAAAGAGGTCGCTCCTACTATCGGTGGCTCAGGCGGAGGAAAACCTGAAATGGCTCAAGCTGGAGGAAAATCTCCTGAACATCTTGAAACTTTATTTGTAAAACTCCATCAGATCATCCGTGGACTTAAGTAGCCCCTCTCTTGATTTTTTCCGGGAGCATCTCACAGAGACCCCTTCACTTCTAGTGGAGGGGCTCTCTGACGCTCCCAAAGCGCTGCTTTTAAAACTGCTTCAAGAAAAGTCCAAAAAAAATATCTTAGTCCTTACCGCTGAAATAAAATCGAGTAAAGTTGTTGACAACGCTCCTTTTTTTGATTTGAAAAATGTTTTTGAATTTTCTCCGTGGGAAACGCTTCCGGGTGAGGATATTCCACCAAGTCCTGATATCGTCGGAAAGCGTCTTGAAACCCTCCACCATCTTCTTTCTTCTCAAACGCCCTCTGTCATTATTTGCCCTCTCCAAGCAGCTCTGCAAAAAGTTCCCTCTCCTGCATTTTTTAAACCGCTATGCAAAACATGGAAAGTGGGCGATGCTGTGCCCTTTACCGATCTTCCCAAAATTTTAAGTGAGCTGGGCTATCGCAGGTCCTCTGTTGTGGCAGATAAAGGTGAGTTTGCAGTCCGCGGCGGTATTATTGATATTTTCCCAGTGAGCGCAACAGAGCCCAGACGCATTGAGTTCTTCGGTGATACCATTGATAACATCCGCTCGTTTGATCCCATCGGACAGAAATCGATTGCAAAAGTTCAAAGTTTTTTTCTCTCTCCCGCCCATGAAAACACCCAAGAAGGAGAAAGTTTGCTAGCCTATCTCAAAGATTGCATCATCGTCTTTGATCATCTCTTAGAAATTGAAGACAGGTGGGTTGCTTTGCAAAAACTGCCCGGCATGCAGAGCAAAATGATGATGACCTTCCCTTCTCTTCTGGATCAAATGAAAAAACATCAGCTCCTTTTTTGGAGTGATAAGCCGATCGAGGATCTTTCTGAGGTGCGCCTTGGTAAAAAAACAGGCAGAGCTTTTTACACAGGAAAAAATCCGCTTCAGCCGCTGAACTTCGAGTGTTTTGGAAGACCATTTGAGACAGCAAGGTGGCGCCAGCCTTTCACGCCAGTTGATCCTGAAAAACCAGGCCAAGAGATGCGCTTTGTGTGTGAGCATGAAGGAGAAGAAGAGCTCATCCGCAAAACCTTTCCTCAGGCTAAAAAATTCATCAAAGGATATCTCTCTGAAGGCTTTGGTCTGACCGATTCTGCTGTGACAATTGTTCCGATTACAGAGCTCACCCACCGGCAAAAAGTGCGGCGTGAAAAATGGAGAAGCACCTACCATACACCGCCCTCTGATTTCCATGAACTCATCCCTGGCGATCTGGTGGTTCATTTCAATCACGGTATTGGAAAATACCAAGGGATGGAAAAACGGCCTAACCATCAAGGTGTAGAAACGGAATATCTCCTTCTTGAATACGCCGATAAAAGCAAACTCTATGTCCCTGTTTCCCAAGCCTACTTAGTCTCGCGCTACATTGGCGCAAAAGAAGAAACACCGACTCTACATACTCTTGGAACAAAAAATTGGCAGCGCGCCAAAGCATCTGCCCAAAAAGCCATTGTTGGATATGCACAAGATCTTCTTCGCCTAAATGCAGAAAGAGAGGTACATGGAGGATTCCTTTATCCTCCAGATAGCCACGAGCTCATGCAATTTGAAGAAGAGTTTCCTTATCCAGAAACCGAAGATCAGCTCCGCGCTATTTTTGATATTAAACAAGATATGCGCTCAGAAAAAGCGATGGATAGGCTTCTTTGTGGAGATGTTGGTTATGGAAAAACCGAAGTTGCCATGCGTGCAGCTTTTAAAGCTGTAGCTGATGGAAAAAAACAAGTCGCTGTCTTAGTTCCCACAACCATACTTGCTCTGCAGCACTATCAAACCTTTACCGAAAGAATGCAAAACCATCCGCTTGTGATCAAAGCGATTTCTAGGTTCCATTCAGGGAAAGAAGTTAAAAAGATTTTAGAAGATCTGCAAGAGGGCAAAGTTGACATTCTCATCGGAACCCACCGGCTACTTTCCAAAGATATTGTATTCAAAGACCTCGGGCTCATCATCATCGATGAAGAGCAGAGATTTGGAGTCCGCTCCAAAGAGCATCTCAAAGCTCTTAAAACCGGTGTAGATTGCCTAACTCTGACTGCAACGCCAATTCCTCGAACGCTTTATCTATCCCTCCTTGGAGCCCGTGATATTTCTCTCATCAACACACCGCCGCAAGATCGGCTTCCGATTAAAACCATTCTTGCAGAGCGGGACCCTCAGGTGATTGCCAATGCCATGCTCAGAGAACTCTCTAGAGATGGACAGGTCTATTTTATTCACAACCGCGTCGAATCCATTTTTCAAGTCTCTGATGAACTTAAAAAACTTCTTCCTCAAGCAAAAATTGTAACAGGCCACGGCCAAATGTCCGGCGATGAACTGGATACGGTTTTCTACGCCTTTAAAAAAGGCGAAGCCGATGTGCTCGTTGCTACAACCATTGTTGAAAACGGAATCGATATTTCAAATGCAAACACCATTCTGATTGACCGCGCCGACCAATTTGGTCTTTCTGATCTTTATCAGCTCAGAGGCCGTGTTGGGCGCTGGAACCTGCCAGCATATGCCTATTTTCTTGTTCCTAGGCTTAAAGAGCTCCCTGAAATTGCTCGCAAGCGTCTGTATGCATTATTAGAAGCCCAAGGGTATGGCGGAGGGATGAAGATCGCTATGCGTGACTTAGAGATCCGCGGCGCTGGCGATATTTTAGGTGTCCAGCAATCAGGCCAAGTCTCAACAATTGGGTTTCATCTCTACTGCAAACTGCTCAAACGAGCAACAAAGGCCCTCAAGAAAAAACAAGAGCCTTCCTTTTTTGAAACAAAAATGGAATTCCCCTATGATGCACGTCTTCCTGAAGACTATATTCCTGAAACATCTCTTCGCTTAGAAATGTATCACCGCCTAGGCGACACGATAGCACCCGAAGAGGTCGATGCGCTCTATCATGAACTCAAGGATAGGTTTGGGGAGCCTCCAGTTGCTGTCCTATGGCTCTACCACATGACACGCCTGCGTACATCGGCTGCCCTCAAAAGGTACTCTCTTCTCAAATTCAACTCCCACACTCTAGAAACCGAGCAGCAAACTCCCCGCGGCCCTGTCAAAAAAATTCATACTATCAAATCTTTCAAATCACCTTCTGAATTAGAAAAAATGGTTATTTCAATTTTGTAAAACTTTTGAAGGATTAATTGACAAAATGTAGCTAATAAGCTACATTCTTGGTCGATGGATGAGATACAAATTGAAATTTTTCAAGAATCATCTGGAAAATGTCCTTTCCTGAATTGGCAAAATGCGTTAAGCAAAGAAGCAAGGGCTATAGTGACAACGCGGTTAACGCGTATAAGAGTAGGCAATTTTGGCGATTGTAAATCTTTCGATGGTATACATGAGCTAAGAATTCATTATGGGCCTGGTTATCGCATTTATTTCGGAAAGAAAAGTCGTACCATTGTGATATTGCTTTGTGGAGGCGATAAATCGACCCAAAAAAAAGATATTAATAAAGCTAAGGTTTTCTGGCAGGACTATCTGAATGTCCAAAAGGGAAGAAAAAAATGAAAAAAACAAAAAGCTACAAAGAACATCTTTTGAAAAGACTCCGCGATCCTAAAGAGGCTGCAGCATATCTCAATGCAGCTTTAGAAGATGATGACTCAAGGGTATTTCTTGTCGCTCTTAAAGATATTGCTGAGGCTAATGGCGGACTCGGTAAGCTTGCTCAAGCAGCTGACTTAAATCGAGAAAACTTGTATCGCTCTTTATCTCCAAAAGGCAATCCGCGTCTCAATTCGCTTGTCGCAATTTTACAAGCTTGTCATCTAAATATTCATATTCGACCCGCTAGAGTATGATCATAGTATTCATTTCAAAACTCTGTGATAAATTATTTTAAACAAGTTCTAACAAATTGCTCAAAATAGCTCTTTTGTCCATAATGGTTCCCTTTAACCAGGAACTAGCATGGCACAAGTCAGTACAAACGAATTTAAAGCCGGAATCAAAGTCGAAATCGATGGTGAACCTTACACCATGGTCAGTAATGAGTTTGTAAAACCTGGTAAAGGACAGCCTTTTAATCGCGTAAAACTCAAACATCTCATGACAGGCCGTGTGATCGAGAGAACCTTTAAGTCAGGCGATCGCGTTGAAGTGGCAGACGTTGAAGAAAATAAAATGCGCCTTCTCTATACCGATCAAGACAGCGCCACTTTCATGGACGACAACACCTTTGATCAAATCCAAGTGCCTCTATCATTGATTGGCGATAATAAACAATGGCTCATGGAAGAGATCGCTTATTCAATTATTTTCTACAAAGGAAGAGCCATCGATGTCATTCCTCCAACATTTATGGAGATGACAATCACAGAAACGGCTCCTGGTCTTCGTGGCGATACTTCTGGCCGTGTTTTAAAACCTGCCACAACAGATAGCGGCGCAAAAATTCAAGTGCCGATCTTTGTAGAAGAAGGTGATAGAGTCAAAGTCGATACCCGTACCGGTGAATACGTCTCTCGCGTCTAAAACTCTAAAAGCGCGCGCAGAAATGCTGGCCCGCGTGCGAAATTTTTTTTCAGAAAGAGATGTCCTTGAAGTCGACACTCCCCTGCTCAGTCCTGCAGCGCCAGTTGCCACACACATTGATGTGATGACCGTCCATTTTGCAAATGGAGGGCGAGGCTATCTCCATACTTCTCCTGAATACGCCATGAAACGCCTTCTTGCAGAGCATCCGATCGACATTTATCAACTCTCGCATGTCTTTCGAGAGGGTGAAATCTCCGACAGGCATAATCCGGAATTTACGATGATCGAGTGGTATCGGATGGGTTTTTCACTCCAGCAGCTCATTGACGAAACAACCAACCTCATCGAGCTTTTTTTAGGCCCTCAAAAACCGATTTTTTTCACATACCGCGAGCTTTTTTTGAAATATTGCGGGTTTGATCCGTTCCACATCACGGCAGAAGAGCTCCATCCGACCTGGAGCCTGGACACTTCTTTGGATTATCAGATGAGCTTTAAAATTCAGCCTCAACTAGAAGGTCTTGTCATTATACAAAACTTCCCTCCCTCTCAAGCGGCTTTAGCACAGCTTAAAAAAGAGGGATCTCATCTTGTGGCAGAGCGGTTTGAAATCTTTTTTAACGGATTAGAGCTTGCTAATGGATTTCATGAACTCACTGATCCCATAGAACAACGGCGCCGTTTTGAAAATGATATCCAAGAGCGTAAAGCGCTTAGAAAACCCTCCCTTCCTATTGATGAGGCTTTCCTTGCTGCTCTAGAAAAAGGACTTCCTGACTGCTCAGGAGTTGCAGTCGGGTTCGACAGGCTTTTGATGCTCCATCAAAAAGCCTCTTCTCTTCGTGAAGTTGTCCCCTTTACTTGGCAATAACTTTCTTTCCTACATTTCGTAAAAATGTTACGTAGAAAGAAAGTAGGTAAGGTTATGGTTAAATTTGGATCTCTTCTTGCGGTGAGTTTAGCTTTGGGAGGCACGGTTGAAGCCATTGACTCCGTTTGGACGCCTGGAACTACGGCCAATTGGAACTTATCAACAAATTGGACCCCTAACCATGTTCCAAATTCTGCTTCCGATACTGCCACCTTCAATCAGTCCACACCTTCCACTACGCTCTCTTTGGCAAGTAACTCGACTATCAATGCTCTCACATTCAATACAACAATTCCTTACACCATTTCCGATGTTTCCGAGACCCTCAGTTTTAATGGACCTGCACCCTCCATTAAGGTTCTGTCCGGCAACCATACGTTGAACCTTGGAATGCATCTTCTGTTTGATACCACTTTAAATGTAAATTCCGGCTCTAGTATTACGTTTGGAACTAATACCCAATTTCCCACCTCACAGAGCTTAATCATCTCAGGGGATGGAAATATCTTTTTTCAACCCTCAACATTCCCTTATTTACTCACGAACCTTATCTTGAATGGCGGCAATACAGTCAATGCAAATACAAACACACAACCAACTGCCTTTAGCCAGATCATCATTAATAGCGGAAATCTTGAAAACACCTCGGTAAGTTTCTTTGGGACTCAAGCTGCACTTTTCATCATCAATGGTGGAGAGATAACAAACAGAGGAACAATCGGCTCTTCAGTTTCTGCCGAAGCGATCATGAATGGCGGCATACTCAATAATTTAGATGGAGGCCTTGCTTTTCCTGATGCAGCTCTTGTCACCATCAATGGCGGCACTATCTTTATGAGCAATTCATCCGCTGCTTTAGCCCCGTCTGGCGGTGGCACAAAATTTGTCATGAATGGCGGAACGATTTTTAGCTCCAATAACACCTTAATTGCTGAAAATTCCATCTTTGAGATGAATGGAGGCACTATCTTCATTGATAGCGGCTCGCTTGCAGGTCTTGGCCCTACTGCAACGATCAATGGCGGTACCATTTATAGTAATAATGGAACTTTTGCCTTTTTAAGCTCTCCTTTAACGATCAATGGAGGGACTTTTTATAATCAAAACGGATCGTTTCTTTTTCCACTTAATGTGGCGATGAATGGAGGGCTTCTTGTTAACTCTGCTACCATTAGCACAAGTTCTATCACATTAAACGGAGGAACTTTAACTAATGCCGGCACGATTTCTGTCACCAATGCATTCACTCAAGGAAGCGGTGGCACTTATATTACAGAAGTTGCAAGCACCACATCCTTTGGTTCATTATCTGCCAATACACTCTCTTTAAATGGAACTTTCGGGGCTGGAGCGCTTCCTGGGTTTAACGTAGTACCAGGCCAGTCTTTTGTGATTATAACAGCCCCTGGAGGATATACAGGAAGATTCTCTGAAGCTATCAGCGTCAATCTTCCTGACCTGCTTCCTGTTTTAACTTACGGACCTACGACAATCAGCCTTTCATTTAGCCCAACTCTTTTCTCTTATCCCAATATTGGAGAGGCGCTTTTTGCCTCCGTAAACCACATCAACTTAGGCCTTTCTAGAAGAATGGACCGGCTCCATGGGTTCATGAACCGGCCAAATACGACCCCTGCAATCAGCTATCTTGTAGAACCAAATGAACTTCTTGCTTCCGCTTCTCCTGATATCCTTGCATGGGGCACTCATTCCAATCCCGAACGCGAGCAAAAACGCGAGCAAGTCAAACAAGCTGTGGCATCACCAGAGACGATCCGCAAGTTAAATATTTATGCAGGGCCGCTAGGATCTTTGGGAACTGTGAGCTCTAAAGAAGAGCAAGTGGGCTATCATTATTCCTCTGTTGGAGGATTGATCGGGGCAGACTATGCATTCAAAAAAGTAGGGCTTGGAGTTTTAGTCGACTATGAATTCATTGATGCAGATCTCAGACGTCATTGGGGAGATTTTGACGTCAATCAAATCCATGGAAGCGTTTATGCTACCTACGTCCCTTTCCAAGAGTTTGCAATCAACTCTATTATTGGCGGAAGCTACGATTGGTATCATATCGATCGAAAAACAGGCCTTAAGCAAAACCGTGTCAAAGCCAAAGGATCTCCCAACGGCGCTGAGTTCGATGCTCTTTTAGGTGTCGAATATACCCGGGCAATCAGAAATACCCAGATCATGCCTTATGTGAGCGGGCAATATATCTTTGCTCACATTGACTCGTACCATGAACACGGAGCCGGTCTTTTTAACTTAGATGTCTCAAGCCAGAAAGCTAAATCATTCCGCTCAATGCTCGGGATGAGAGTAAATCACAACTGGAAGCAAACGAATTTTTCTTTCAAACCCGAACTGAACATGGCTTGGCAGCGGGAGTTTCTTGATAAGAATCATTCAATCACCGTTTCTCCGCTTCAAATTGTGGGCCCTTCCAATTCTGTCACCTTAGTCAAGTCAGGACGCAATACAGGCCTTGTCGGATTAAATCTTCTATTCACCTTCTTTGATCGATATGGTTTTGAAGTCAATTATGACTACGAGTGGAATAAGAGATTCCAAGACCATTTCTTCTTTGCAGGGTTTAATATCCGTTTTTAGAAGATCTACACCCATTTCTGGACAATGGGATACCTACGGCCTACGCGGAACGACTTCTTACTCACGCGAAGACCCGGAGCTGCCTGGCGCCTTTTATACTCATTTTTATGAATCCGCTCGATGAGATCATACACCACCTTCTTAGGAAGGTGATGAATCTCGATGATTTCATTAGGTGTGAGCAGATCTTCTACATATGATTGAAGGACAGCATCGATCATCGAATAGTCCGGTAAGGTATCAGTATCTCGTTGATTGGGCCTTAGCTCTGCCGACGGAGGCTTATCGATAATAGACTGCGGTATGATCTCTTTTTTTCGATTCAGCCACCTAGCCAGCATATAAACCTGGGTTTTTGTGACATCTGAAATCACCGCAAGCCCTCCTGCCATGTCGCCATAAAGAGTGCAATAGCCCGTTGCAAATTCGCTTTTATTTCCTGTGCTGAGCACAAGCGCGCCAAATTTATTCGAAAGAGCCATGAGCGTTAAACCCCGAAGACGAGACTGGATATTTTCCTCTGTCACATCTTCTTTTCTTCCACCAAAATGGGGCTCTAGCTCTTTTAAGCATGTTTCAAACAGCGGTTGAATGGAAATGAGATCCCACTGGACACCGAGCGTTTTTGCCAGCTTTTGTGCATCTGTAGTACTAGAAGGAGCATTATACTTAGAAGGAAGTCCTACACAGAGTACGTTTTCTTTTCCAAGAGCGTCCACGGCAATGCAGGCAACAAGGGCAGAGTCAATCCCTCCGGATAGTCCCACGATTCCTTTGGTAAAACCTTGCTTATGAAAGTAATCTCTCGTTCCTAAAACAAGCGCCCGGTAAAGATCGCCAACTGCATCATATTCAAGAGGACAAGGACAGGCTGGCGCCTCTAAATCAACAACCATCCAGTCCTCTTCAAACCCTTTAGCTAGCTGCCTCAGTTTACCATCTCCACCTACTGCAACACTATATCCATCAAAAATAAGCTGATCGTTCCCTCCGACTTGAGCACAAAGAATGACCGGTTTTTGAAGCGTTTTGGAAGCGATTTCACAGACTTTGACGCGCGTATCAGGTTTTTGGAAATGATAAGGCGATGCCGAAAGATTTAAAAGAAGATCGATCCTTTGCTTTGCAAGCTCTGCCACGGGGTCAATCGTGTATCTTGTAAAACCAATTTTATCTGCATGTTCCCAAATATCTTCACAAATGAGCACACCGATTTTTTTGCCCTTCCACTGCCATGTATGGATCTGGCTTGCTGGCTCAAAATATCTTCTCTCATCAAACACATCATAGGTTGGGAGAAGCGACTTATCTTGGAAACCGACAATCTTGCCATCTTGTAAAACTGCCGCGCTATTGAGGATCGATTTTTCACCTTTGGCTAAATTGCGCCGTACCACCCCTACAACGACCATGAGCCCCTTCGTATGAGGAACCATTTCAGCTAAAGCCTCCTCGCACTCCAGCACAAAATTTTTATGCAGTAAATAATCCTCCGGCGGATAGCCGCAAAGTGTAAGCTCGGAGAAAAGAACAATATCGACTCTTTCTTTTTTAGCCTTCTCTATCGACTCTAAAATCTTCTTCAGATTCCCTTTAAAGTCGCCGATGGTCAAGTCAAGCTGACAAACAAGCACTTTCATTTTACACTCTCCCTCGGAGCCACCCATCTTGTATCTTTTATCACACCTTCTGGTGTCCGAGCCTCAATAACAGCTTCTTTTTTTGTCAGATGGATAAACCAGCACGCATTCACAGGTTCTGCCATTGCAAGATACCACAGCTCTTGAGGCGTATGGACACACCGAGGAGGCACTCCCCATGAGCCATCTCCGTAATAGACCACCCCGTCTGGATCGATTTGACCTTTCTTTATCGGATAAGTCCGTTTCAGCGCGTGGCTATGATGCTCAAAAGCTCCCGATATATGCGCCTCTTCAAATAAAGGAACCCATGTTTTTCTCAAAAGCTCAGGAACCTCGCCTCTATACTTATAAACCGACGGATAGGCTCCCACATGATAAATCGCAAAAAGATACCGCGAAGCATCCTCACTTAAGACAGACTGAAGCCACTGGGCTTGCTCCCCCCCAATCGGCGAGGAGTGCCCCGAATCCAAAAGTACCAAATTTAAATAACTGCCGATTTTCAAATTTCGATAGGCTTTTCCCTCTTCGGGAAAGGGGAATATCGAATAAAACAATTCTGGATACTTACGTTTTGCGCTCATGCGGTGCACATCGTGGTTGCCGATCACAGGCACCATAGGAATCACTCGGCTGTCTTTACCCATCAGAGATTTCTGCATTACTCTGAAAAACTCCTGCCAACGCGCCATCTCTGACTTGCGCCCTCGAGTCAAACTTTTGGCCCCTGCTGTATAGGCCAAATCTCCCCCCATCACCACAAAATCGGGGTCATCATAGCTGATTGCATGGTTCATCCGGTTGAGTATTTCTGCCCCCCAATAATAGAAAATGTCCCCTCCCACCACAAACCGCACTTCTCTTGAAAGCTTCTGAGGCAATGTTCTGAACTTGAACTCTCTCTCACAGCCTTCAATCTTAAAGACATACGTCGAATCTGATTTAAGTCCTTCTATTTGAGAGACATAGACTATTACCTTTGTATCAGGCACAGGACGGACAGAAGCTTCTACGGACATCCATTTATCATTCCCTGCCAGATGATACAGCACCCGGCTGGACTCCCCGCCCTGCCAAACCACTGTCATTGTGGTTGTTGGATCGTCCACCCATGTCAGATAAAGAGCATCGGGCCCCTCCGCCCCCAGGCAAATCCATCCTAATATAAAGACCAATCTCAAAAGAACAAACCTAACCAACTAACCCTCAGCGGTTTATAAATTACCTCAACCTGATTATCGCAATTAAGTCATTCTAAATCAACTCTATTTTTTATAATTACATATATTAAATACTTTATTTACATTTATTAACTTTTATAATAAAATTGTTATTAAATAATTTAATAGGTTAATAATGGCAAGCAAAGTTAATTCATGTGGTTATGATCCACACGGTAGAAAAGATTTTGAACGAATCAATCCACTCGCGCCTTTACAAACAGATGGCGATTTAGATATCTCTTATCTCGTCCAAGAGATTGTGACCAAAGACTTTGGCTATTCTGGAACTAGCAAATACACACTCAGGCTCCACAACAACAAAATGGTTTTAGAGCTTTGGAATAACGCTTCAGGCACAGATAAGCAAAAGTACGCAAAAATTAAACTTGAAAATGATCAATGGAAACGGGGTGCCACCGTTTTAAATGACTCAAGACAAACGAGCAACCGACTGCATCATACGCTGGATAGAATTAGTAGAGCCTATTGCTCAGGACAACCTGGAGCGAGAGCCGGTGCCGATGGAAGCGCTGAGCTAGCAGCAACAGAAAGCGCAAATAGAGGCCCTGTCGTTAACAATTATATCAGCTGCGGCCATCCCGCTTGCACTCACTCCATTGATGGGCTGCAAGGACTATTACAACAGCAGCTCAGAGCACTTGAGCAACGCTTAAACGAGCTTGAACGATCTGTTCGGAATAATCAACAACCTAGACCTGCACAATGCCGCGAACATGTTGGTAAACTCGAAGCAACTGTCGATTCTTTGCATGAAAAACTTGAAACACTTCAACGAAGCATTGATAAACTCCGAAACGAAAATGCGGATATGAAAGGCCTGAGACAGCCTTTAGAGACTATGAGTAGAGATGTTCCTGAAGCGCTGAGAGAAATTAGATATCAGTTACAACAATTAGGAACGCTTTTAGGAGAAAGACTCTCGGTAAATTCAAACGGAGCTCAAAGTCAAATGATCCGAGAGATGCTAGATGGCCTCTCAAAAATGCAGGCGCAATTAGCACCTCTTGCAGAGTCGGCTGCATCGCTTAAAACCACCAATTCTGAGCTTCAAAGAGAAAATGAAGCATTAAAACGACAAGCCGTAGCGCAAGCTGATAAGCTTTCATTGAAAGATAGAGATGTAAAAGATTTAAACTCGAAAAACCGCGCTCAAGAAGAAAAATTATCAAGACTGCAAGCAGAACTTAAGCAAGAAAAAGCAAAACATAGTCAACTGCATAACGATTTAAAAAAAGAAAAAGGAAAGACTGAACGAGCTCGGAAATCTTTTGCTAGTGTCTCAAACGAACTAGAACAAGCGCAAAAAGAATCTGAACTAGCCTTAGCAGCAAAAGCTAAGCAGGTTGAAGAACTTGAAAGAGGGCTTTTAGCTTCTAGAGAACAGAATGCAACCATCGGTCAGTTAAGACAACAACTTGAAGCAAATAATGAATTATTAGCAGCTGCCCAACAAGAAAATGTAACTCGCCAAAGAGAGCTTGAGGCAGCCAATATAGCTCATTCAAAAGCACAAGAACAGTTAGAAACTCTACGTGCTGAATTAGCTCAAAGTAGAGAAACTCAGAAACGATCTGCAAAAAAAACAGAAGACCTTCAACGAGAGAATGACATACTTACTGGGCATTTAGACGAAACAACAAACAAATTAACTACTGCTCAAGCTCAACTACAAGAAGCAAAAGAGCAAAATTCAGAAGATTACGAGCGAATTCTAACTCTTCAAGGAATAAACAAAAAATTATCCGCAGAACAGGCTTCTCTTCAGAAGAAAGTCTCTGATCAACAAGCTCTCCTTGCGTCAGCTACAAAAGCAGCGAAGGTATCTGAACATAAGATTGAAGAGTTGAGTCAATCCCTTAAACAAAAAGATAAAGAGCTCGAAGAACAAAAACGGTCTGTCGCAGCTGCGCAAGAAACTGCACAAAAAGCACAGAAAGAAACTCGCGCATTAAGATGGGAATTTGAAAATCAACGTTCACGTTTAGATGAGGTTACTAGCGATTTGAAGTATACTCAAAAACTGCTTGATACAAGAAGCAAGCAGCATGCTGAAGCTGCTCGTGCTCTTGGAGATCTTCAGCGTGAATTTGATGAACTCCGACAAGTTTCAAAAGATTTAGAAGAAGCGCAAGATAATGAAATCAAGACATTGCAAGCGCAGCTCTTGTCCCTTGAAGGTAAAGTTGATCCTGCATTGCTACAGAAAGAACATCAAGCAGAAATCGAACAATTGAAACAACAAATCCAAGATGCACAACTTCAACAAAAAGAGGCTGCTCAAGCAAAAGAGTCTTCCGACAGACTTTATAAAGCACAGAAAGAACAACTCGAGCGAAGAAATAAAGAACTCGAAGATGAATTGCTCCGTCTAAGAGACAGATTAACTTTAAATGAAAGAATGCTCAAACAGCAAACTGCCTCTATTCCAACAGAGGATCTTCGAGGAAAATTGCCTTTGCCAAAAACTCATTCGACTAGTTCATCTAGAATTCCTCGGTTACCTGTGAATGATTCAAATGGAATGAATCAAATTGGTCAATCATTGCAAAACATTGAGCAGGCAATGAAAACCCTAGATGCAACTGAAACAGTACCTCCTCTTTGGGTGGGTCCTATCGTGATTAATATGGCATTTCTAGATGAAAGACTTGCAAAAGATAGACCCTCTTGGATAAGTGGAAAATTTGAAGATGAGCTTGATGCAGAAGAATTAAAACGTGTAGACAAAAGCCTTACGGTTCACTATGAACCTTTAACTGCTAGAGCTTACAAAGAAAAAAATGCTCGTACTGTTGCAGGCGATTTAAATAAAGTTATGGAGCATGAAGCAATTAGAGCTCTAAAAAATCCTGACTATTTTAAAACTTTAGAATCTTGCTTCAGTGAAAGGCTGTTCATTGTAAAATGCCTTAAAGAAGCAAAAATGCAGCTAGAGCCAATTGTCGCACAATACCAAACATTAAGCGACTCAGATCTCAAAAGACAAGCAAAGTTTGAAAGAGCGTCGAAACTTGTTGAGCAAATAGATCAAGTGCTCGAAGTGATTGGACAAAAATTAAACCATCACAAATGGAAAATTCGAGCATAAAAAAACCTTCCGGGTTTGACCTGGAAGGTTTTTTAAGAAGAGCTTGGATTTTAAGCGTTTTCTGTGACGGTTTGAACTTCAGGTGTTTCTTCTGTTCCTGGCTGGACGTCTGAGACGGCCATTGTCAAAACTTCGATTTTAGATCCGTCGACCATTTTCAGGATGACGGTTTTTTCTTGTACACGTACAACAGTTCCAATGATTCCCATTGCAGTCACACGGTCTCCTTTTTTCATGGAGCTTCGTATTTTCTCTGCAGCCTTACGTCTTTTTTGCTCAGGGCGCCAGAGAAGGAAATAGAAAAAGAGAACGCCAAATCCCAGCAGCATAAATGTTCCCATAGGGTTGCTTGGGGAAGCTGCTGCCTCATCGGCAAAAAGAGCACCGGAAGCGAGAACGAAGGGAAGAACTTTCTTGAACATAAGACCTCTGTAAAGGGTTTAATAATTTCACTATTGTGCCTGAAATAGGGGGTGAGTTCAAGGAAATTCGTCATTTTGTAAAATCTATTTTTTAACTAGATAAATGATATTTTCAATGTGAGGTGTATGGGGGAACTGATCAACAGGTTGAATGTGAACAATATCATATTCGGGAAGCTGTAAAAGGTTTTGAGCTTGGGTTTTCGGATTGCAGGAAATGTAAAGAATTTGAGGGGGTAGAAGTTTTTTGAGAAGGGCTAGGGCTGGAGGATCAAGTCCCATACGGGGTGGATCTAGGATCACAAGGTCTGGAGCTGGCAGGACTTCTTTAGAGAGCACTTCTGCAACATCTCCGCGGAAGAGTTGTAGGTTGGAGAGGTTGTTAAGTTCGGCGTTCATTTTCCCATCAAAGACGGCGTGGGGGTTCAGTTCGATGCCGATGACTTGTTTAACACGGGGGGCAGAGAGAATGCCGAGTGTGGCTGTTCCACAGTAGAGATCGTAGATGGTGGAATCTGGTGTGAGGGTGGGAAAGCTGAGGGCTGTCTGGTAGAGTAGTTCTGCTTGGGCAGTGTTCGGTTGAAAAAACGAAGTGGGGCTGATTTTGAACTTGAATAAACGGCCGCTAAGTGTAAGCTCTTCGACGATGTGGGTGGGGCCGGAAAGATGCATTTCAAAGAACTGGGTGGGCTGTCCTTTGATGGCTTGATGGACTTGGAGGAAGATGCTCATAGTTGGATCATTGAGTGCTTGGACAAAACCTTCAAGCTGGGTGCGTGTCGGTGCAAAACGGGGATCTCCTGAGACGGTGAGAAGAGCAAGTCTTTGTCCGGTGCGTCTTCCTTCTCTTAAGGTAAAGGTTCTGAGTGTACCTTCACCGGATCTAAAGTTAAAAGCGGGAAGATTGGTATTTTCCCACCAAGTGCGGATGCGTGCTAAAATCTCTGCGTAGTCTTTGGGAGCAATTAAGCATTCTTCAAGGTTAAAAACTTTTCCGCGGGACTTGCGTAATATCAATCCTAGAAATCTATCGCCTGCTTTGTTTTGAGAAAAGGTAAACTCCATTTTGTTGCGGTAGTGCCAAGGATTCTCACAGGGGATGATGGGAAGGATTTGTAGAGTGGGATAGAGGCTTTGAATGAGGGCCTGTTTGGCTTCTAACTGGAGATTGTAGGGAATATCTTGAGAGGTGCATCCACCACAACTGGGAAAATGTTTACAAATCATGGGAAAAGGATAGCCGTTCTTCTATTTTTTTAAGAGATAGATCTGCTACCATGCGGGGAATGGAAGGTCTTTGTTTTTTAAATAAAGAGTGGGTAGAGCTAGATAGCGCATCTATTCCTATCTCTGACTTAGGGCTGGTGCGCGGTTATGGGGTGTTTGACTATTTAAGAACCTATAATGGGAAGCCATTTCATCTACTGGATCATTTGACGCGTCTTGAGCGGTCTGCAGAGATTTTAGATCTAACACTTCCCATGACTTTTCAAGAGATAGAAGCTGTTGTCGAAGAGATTTTAAGAAGAACGGGGTTTTCTGAAACGAGTATAAAGCTCATCTTGACAGGAGGTGAAAGCTCGGATCAATTTACTTATGAAGATAGCCCGACTTTTTGTGTCATGGCGTATCCATTTAAACCTTTTCCAAACAAATACTATGAAGAGGGAGTCGCTGTTTGTACGACAAGGGAACTCCGCTCTTTCCCCCAAGCAAAATCAACCTGTTATCTGACGGCAATGGCTGCTATGAAAAAAGCGAAGCTGGCAGGGGCTCAAGATGCTTTGTATGTCAATCAGCAAAATGAAGTTTTAGAGGCGCTAACAGGCAACCTTTTTGTGGTAAAGAAAGGAAGGCTCATTACTCCACTATCTGAAGAGATTTTATATGGCATTACCAGGGAAGTTGTTAGAAGATGCGCAGAGCCCGATATTGAGGTTGAAATCGCGCCGCTGCCTCTTTCTGAACTAGAGGACTGGGATGAGGCTTTTATTACCTCTACTAGCCGGGAAGTGATGCCTGTAGTCTCAATGGATGGGAGACCTATTGGGGAGGGTAAAATCGGAGCAGTTACAAAAGAGATGCACGAGCGCTTTAAAACCTATACAAAAGCTGAAAATTGGCCCACTTTTTGTCATGTAAATAATTTAATTGACGCGAGTGTTAAATATCTCTAACACCTCAATCCTCTCTTCAGGTAAACTTAATCCGAGTTTGAGTTCTACTGTCCCACGGCAACGATTGCTCTAGGGTAACTTATAGATCAGACTTTTTAAGAGCCCTAATCAAGGGGCTGTATTTTTAAGGAAAGGAATTTATGCAAAATCAAAAATTGTATGTAGGAAGTCTCCCCTACAAAACAACAGAAGATGAAATACATCAACTGTTTAGCCAGTTTGGCACAGTCACATCAGTTAAAATTGTAACTGATCGAGTAACTGGTCAATCCAAAGGATTTGGATTTGTCGAGATGGCAAGCGCAGATGATGCTCAAAAAGCAATCGAAGGTGTGAACGGCACTCAATTTGGCGGCCGAAGCCTGATCGTAAGCGTTGCTCGCCCTCCAGCAGCACGTGAAGAAGGTGGCTTTGATCGTGATCGCCCACGCGGTGGATTTAGAAACCGTCGTTAATTTTTTCTCTGGCTTTGCTGCTCTATTTGGCGGCAAAGCCTCTCATTTAAAGCTTAGTTTTGATATGAGTAGGGCATGCAGCAGGGCATACTCATTGGTTCTGATATAGCAGCTGAATGGCTCATTCCTTGGTGGTGGAAAAGGTACCGGGAGTTTAATGACCGTCCTGTGAGTATCGTTGACTTTGGCATGTCTTTAAAAATGCGCTCATGGTGTCTGAAAAAAATGGAAGTCATTCCGTTTTCGCTAGCTCCTATTGATGTGCGGCCTAAAAATGAAATCTCAAAAGAACATCTCAAACTGTGGAAGAAACAGTACCGTGGACCTTTATGGCAAGCAAGAGAGGCTTGGTTTAAAAAGCCAGGAGCTTGTCTACTGTCTCCCTATGATTTAACTCTCTGGATTGATTTGGATTGTGAGGTTTGTGAATCATTGGATCCGGTTTTTGCAGAGGCGCAAGATGGTGTGGAACTTGTGATTGGAAAGCAGGATTGGCGATTGGACGCACCTGTCGTATACAATTCAGGGGTGATCTTATTTCGAAAAAAAAGCCCCTTTTTGCATGAGTGGAACCTCCGTTGTTTTAGTCAAAACGCAAGCATGATGGGTGATCAAGATGTGTTAACATCGATGCTTTTAGAAGGAAATATTCAGTACAAAGAGCTTTCTCCGTTTTATAATTGGCTCATGTACGCTGGCACACATCCCGGGATTGTAATTGCGCACTGGTCTGCGGGGTGGGGCAAAGAGTATATACGCAGATTTGGTGGGCTTAGCTCAGCTCATAAAACACTAAATCACTCAAGACTTGATGGTTGAAATTTCTCTTCTAAAATAAGGGTTCGATTTTAGTGTTTTTTGCTAAAACTCGTTTAAATCCGAAGTAAATACGATTTGCGTAGCATGTACAATGCTATCCCACCAGGCTTTGTCAATCTGCGTCTCATGCCAAAAAGGGTCTGATATATGAGTAAAAGCATCTACTTGGCCAGGATGCTTTTGTAAAGTTAGCCAGAGCCTTCTTTTTACAAAGCTTAAATATAACTTTTGGAACGAAACTTCTAACCCCAAACCTCCTTCAGGGAGCGTCTGAGATAGTAATAACATTCTTGCTGCCTGAAAAAATCTCATTCTAAAATCAAACTCATCATAGATCGATTCACGAGATAAATTTTCAAAACCTTCATTACTTTCACTATAAGCAAATTGATCCGAAGGGAGTGAAAGGGAATCCAAAGCGGCAATAACCTTCGCTATTTTTGCTTGAAGACTATATGTCCTGCACAGTTCTCTTAAGGAAATCAAGGGTGGATAGCTGTAGTTGTCTACTGATTGAAATTGCACTAGAGGGTTATTAGGAGAGTTGACGGCTTTTAAGACGCTAAGTTTATCTTCTGGAGAAAAAGCTGTGTAATTGAGTGCTGTTATCCAGCTTAGAAGGTTGTTAGAAATCAAAAATTCGCATTCGATACTAGAGAGGGGAAAGGGTTTTTCAAGCAAGTGGCTTACTTCATAAAAATTAACATTGGTATAGTAATTTTGCCTTACCTCTAAAAAATGGAACGCCAAAGTGTAAACTTTCTGATTTAAATCATATAATGCTAATAACGAGTCTTGAGGCGATAAGCTCCTCTGGGGTGTTAAAACAAACTTAAGAACAAGAACTCTATCTAATAAAATATTAATAGTAGGTGCCGAAGCTGTCGCCGCTGAGTCGGTTAGTTGTGTTAATCGAAACAAAGGATGATATTGCATTAATTGGAAAGTCTGATTGATATCGACTTGATCTAGAAATGCATAATGAAGAGCTGATACAGATAATGACATATAAACCTAATATGTTATACGAATGAGACCTTTATTAAATTAGTACTACTCGTGTTCAAGTTAAAAAAAAACCCTAACTAGAAAACTAGTTAGGGTTAGAAAAAAGAACCTGGCGGCAACCTACTCTACCATACTCTTGCGTACAGTACCATCGGCGATGAGGGTCTTGACTTCTGAGTTCGGGATGGGATCAGGTATTTCCCCCTCTCAATGACCACCAGGAAAAATCGTTCGAATAAGTTATAAAAGTATAAGTTTGTATAAGATTCTTTGATGTAAAATAACGCTTGAAAGATGTCATCACAACATTCTTTTTAAGGCGCTAAGAGCTTTTTATTATCATTGACTTGACTCTCAAAAATGAGAGTAAAGCCGACAATAAAAAGAAAGATCAAGTCAATCGACCTATTAGTATTGGTTAGCTCATCGTATTGCGACGATTACACATCCAACCTATCAACCCGGTCATCTTCCGGGGGTCTATTGGGATACTTTATCTTGAAGGAGGCTTGGCGTTTAGATGCTTTCAACGCTTATCCTTTCCGAACATAGCTACCTGGCTATGCACTTGGAAGTACAACCAGCACACCATTGGTTCGTCCACTTCGGTCCTCTCGTACTAGAAGCAGCTCTTCTCAAGTATCCTACGCCCACAACAGATAGGGACCAAACTGTCTCACGACGTTTTGAACCCAACTCGCGTACCGCTTTAATTGGCGAACAGCCAAACCCTTGGGACCTTCTCCAGCCCCAGGATGCGATGAGTCGACATCGAGGTGCCAAACCGCCACGTCGATATGAACTCTT
>JACCDZ010181901.1_pt1 | contig 33484 bp, 29 predicted proteins | sample 7449551 | NCBI WGS metagenome assembly JACCDZ01 (sample SAMN15323452, study PRJNA562643) | freshwater metagenome | isolation source: river surface water | place: USA:Blue River Watershed | collected 2017-08-18 | reverse complement strand
GTCTTGGTCATGTTGCTCTTTGGTTTGAGCTTGCAATGGATGATGGCGCTGTCGGGTTGGGTCAGCTTTGGCCATGCTGCTTATTTTGGATTGGGGGCTTATGCCGCGGCCCTGAGCCATGTCCATTGGCAATTCAATTCACTGTTTGCCACTCTGTCTGGTGTGTCTATTGCCGTGTTGGCAGCGGGTTTGATGGTGCGTTTGTTAAACAGAAGTTCAGGTGTTTATTTGGCCATGCTCTCTTTGGCATTTGCACAAGTGGTCTGGGCCAGTGCCAGCCAGTGGGTTGGGCTGACCGGCGGTGACAATGGCTTGATTGGCCTGACTTTTCTGGCAGACACGCCTAGATGGATTTTTCAAATCTGTTTGTTAACGCTCTGTTTGTTGTCAATGTGGGCATTCAAGCGCCTTGTTCAATCGAGTTTTGGCGCAGCTTTGCAGGCGGGCAGGGATGCACCACAAAGAGCATTGGCCAGCGGCTTGCCTGTCGAAAAACTCAATACCCAAATTTTCTTTCTGAGTGCTGGTTTAGCGGGATTGTCTGGTGCGCTTTGGGCCATCAGCAAGGGTGCTGTTTTTCCCTCGGCGGCATCGATCGCACAATCGGTCGACGCGCTCATGACCGTTCTGATGGGGGGTGTTCATCACTTGTGGGGTAGCCTGGCTGGCAGTGTCTTCTTGAAAGGCCTCGGCGCTGAAATGACCCGGCACTTTGAATATTGGCGAGGATTCTTGGGTGTGGTCATCATGTTGCTGGTGGTTTTCTCGCCAGAGGGAATTTTGGGGACGAGGTGGACAGCGCGCATGTTCCGTCAATCAGTCAATCAGGGGCAGGCATGAGTTCAGCTTTGCTCGTACACGATTTACACCAACACTATGGTGCGGTTCATGCCCTCAAAGGCGTCAGCTTTGAGGTCGCCGCAGGAGAATGCGTTGCTTTGATTGGCCCCAATGGCGCCGGTAAATCAACTTGTTTTGCATGCGTAGCGGGTCAGCAACAAGCGAAGCAAGGAAAGGTCGTCTGGCGAGAGCACAGTCTGCTTCATGTGCCTGCTGAAGGTCGCCGTGCATTGGGGGTTGCTCGAACATTTCAAGTCGCACAAGTTTTTGAAGCCTTGAGTGTGTTCCAAAATCTGCAGCTGGCCTTTAAAGCGACATCGGGCGTTTCCATGTTCGACTCGCTAGATCGATGTGAATTGGACAAGACAAGAGATTGGTTGATGCAAATGGGTTTGGAGGATTTAAGCCCACAGGCGCTGCATTCCCCAGCCATGAATTTGTCCTATGGTGCCAAGAAAAGATTGGAGCTTGCAGTCGCCATGGCAGGATTGCAAGAACCTCGTTCAGGACTGTTACTGCTGGATGAGCCAGCCGCTGGCTTATCGCCCACGGAACGTGCAGACATGATGCAACGGGTCAAGTCATTGGCCAAGGCCGGTACCACCGTGCTTTACACAGAACACAACATGGATGCAGTTTTTGGGGTGGCTGACCGTGTCATGGTTTTGATGGAAGGGCGTTTGGTTGCTCAGGGCAAGCCACAGGATGTTGCTGCCAATGCCTTGGTTCGCGAGAGATATTTAGGCACCAGTTTGGATTCATTGGAGTTTTCGTCCCATGCTTGAAGTGCGCCAACTCAATGCCAGCTATGGGCAAGCGCAAGTCTTGTTCGATGTTTCATTGGACGTGCCTTTGGGCAGTATGGTTCTCATCCAAGGATTGAACGGGGCGGGTAAATCGACACTGCTGAAATCCATCATGGGCCTGATGGACAATGTGTCCGGTAGCATCTGTTGGCAGGGCAACACGCTGGACAAGTTGGCGCCGTTTGCACGCTCCCAAGTTGGGTTGGGTTATGTCCCAGAAGATCGCCGTTTGTTTGCGGCATTGACCGTGCGCCAAAATTTGGAAATAGCGGTCCCCAGTCGCAAGCCAGCTTCCAATGCGTTGTCAACGCAACTGCATCTCCAAGATGTTTTGACGCTTTTTCCGACGCTTGGCACCATGCTGGACAGACCCGCTTCACAAATGAGTGGTGGAGAGCAGCAAATGTTGGCTTTGGGCAGGACGCTCATGACGCAAGCAAACATGCTGTTACTCGATGAACCTTGTGAAGGCATTGCACCGGTCCTCGTTCAGGCGATTGCCCAGGCGCTAGAAAAACTCAAGAAACAAGGTTTTACACTGCTGATTGCGGAGCAGAATCAAATTCTCAGCGCCTTGGCTGATCAGGTTTTGCACATGGTCAGTGGTCATTTGACTGTTCATCAGCATGCACAACGCTGAACCCCTCTGAAAACCAGAAAACATCTCGTTTATCCGTAGCTTGGGCGTGACGCAAAAGGCCATGCTTCACTTACACTGCAGGGTGTTCTTCTCAGGCCTTTTTTGCCATGATCATTACCAGTTTGCTGGACACAGACCTCTACAAGTTCACCATGATGCAGGTGGTGCTGCATCAGTTTCCAGGTGCGCAAGTCGAGTATCGCTTCAAGTGCCGAAATCCAGGCGTCGATTTGGCACCATATGTCGATGAAATTCGAAGCGAAATTAAATCGCTTTGCAGTCTGCATTTTAAAGACGATGAACTCGCCTATTTGAGATCGTTGCGATTCATCAAAAGCGACTTTGTCGATTTTTTAGGCTTGTTCAAGCTGAATGAAAAATACATTCAAGTCACTCCCAATTTAACTGGCGAAATTGAAATCGTCATTCAAGGCCCTTGGTTGCACACCATCTTGTTTGAAATTCCAGTGCTGGCCATCGTCAATGAGGTGTATTTCAGAAACACCCAACGTTTACCCGATCTGATGGAAGGTCGTGCGCGACTGGATACCAAAATCAAACAACTGCAAACCGCAGATTTAAAGTCTCTGAAAATTGCAGATTACGGCACCCGCCGCAGATTTTCAAAGTATTGGCATGAAGAGGTTTTGCGGGTTTTAATTGGCAGATTGGGTGCAGGTTCAGCGGGTCAATTTGCTGGCACCAGCAATGTTTACTTTGCCTACATGTTGGGCCTCACACCACTGGGCACCATGGCGCACGAGTATCTGCAAGCCAGTCAGGCGCTGGGGCCCAGGCTCAGAGACAGTCAAGTCTTTGCTTTTGAATCATGGGCCAAAGAGTACCGTGGCGACTTGGGCATTGCGTTAAGCGATGTCTATGGTTTCAACGCTTTCTTGCGCGACTTCGACATGTACTTCTGCAAGTTGTTTGACGGCGCGCGCCACGACAGCGGAGACCCCTTTGTTTGGGGTGAGCGAATGATCGCGCACTACCGTGCCAACCGCGTCGATCCTCTGACCAAAACTTTGATTTTCAGTGATGGCCTAACCGTGCCTCGCACCATTGAGTTGTTCCGTCAATTCAATGGCCGTTGCTTATTGGCTTTTGGCATTGGCACCAATCTGACCAATGATTTGGGCTATGAACCTTTGCAAATTGTGATCAAGATGACTCGCTGCAATGGTCAGCCGGTCGCTAAACTTTCTGACACGCCCGGCAAAGGCATGTGTGACGATGAGAAGTATTTGGCTTATTTGGCGCAAGTATTTGAGATCACACCTAACCCTGTTTAAGTCTTATTTTGTTCAATGAATCTGTCAATTTTTTCTTCAGGTAAAAATCTCATGAACCAAAATTCTCGCCTCATCAACCTGTGTTTTCTGGGATTGATGACTTTGTTGCCTGGTATAGCAAGCGCCGCTGAAATCAATGGCGCAGAACTTAGTCCTTTATGGGGCATACCATTTGCAGGTCTTTTGCTTTCAATTGCATTGATGCCACTGATAGTGCCTCATTTTTGGCATCACCATTTTGGCAAGGTCACACTGGCGTGGTCGCTGGCTTTTTTGCTGCCATTTGCGGCCCTGTATGGCGCAGGGCTGGCCAGTGCCAACTTGATTCACGCTTTGTTTGGGGAATACATCCCATTCATTATTTTGCTAACGGCTTTGTTTACAGTATCGGGTGGTATTTTCATTCGGGGCAATTTGCATGGCAGTCCTGGTTTGAATACCAGTATCTTGGCCATCGGTGCTTTCTTGGCCAGCTTCATGGGGACCACTGGCGCTTCAATGCTCATGATCAGACCGCTCATTCGAGCCAATGACAATCGCAAGCATGTGGCGCACGTGGTTGTATTTTTTATTTTCATTGTGGCCAATGCGGGCGGTTCCTTGACTCCTTTGGGCGATCCACCGTTGTTCTTAGGTTTTTTAAAAGGCGTTGATTTTTTCTGGACGGTTAAAACGCTCTTGCCTGAAACACTTTTCTTGGTCGGATCTTTGCTGTTGATTTTCTTTTTGCTTGACTCTTGGTTTTATCACAAGCGAGAAGAATTACTCCCTTTGGACCCCACACCCGATTCGCGTCAAATTGGTTTTGATGGCAAGCTCAACTTTATATTGTTGGGCGGTGTGGTTTGTTTGGTCCTCATGAGCGGGCTCTGGAAATCTTCGGTTGTGTTTGACATCGCTGGCACTGAAGTGGCATTGCAAAGCGTATTTCGCGATATCGGCTTGATTGCTATTACGCTGTTGTCTCTCAAGCTCACGCCGACTCAGGTTCATGCAGACAATCAATTCAGCTGGGGACCCATCCAAGAAGTTGCCAAATTGTTTGCAGGTATTTTCTTGACCATCATTCCAGTCATTGCCATGTTAAAAGCTGGTGTCAACGGTCCTTTTGGCGCTGTGGTTGCAGCCGTCACCCAACCGGATGGCAAGCCTGATGTCGTTATGTACTTTTGGATAACTGGCTTGTTAAGTTCTTTCTTAGACAATGCGCCTACTTACTTGGTGTTTTTCAACACCGCAGGGGGGGATGCTCAAGTTTTAATGACGACCATGGCCAGTACCTTGGCGGCCATTTCTGCTGGCGCTGTCTTTATGGGTGCTAACAGCTACATTGGCAACGCACCCAATCTCATGGTGAAAGCCATTGCCGAAGACCGTGGTATCAAAATGCCCAGTTTCTTTGGCTATATGGCGTGGTCACTTTGCGTTCTCATTCCCTTGTTTGTCATCATGACTTTGATTTGGTTCCGCCCATGAAAAAACCCGCTATTTTGGTGGCTCGCGCCATTTTTCCAGAAACATTGGCCCACTTATCGCAACATTTTGAAGTCGAAAGCAATCAGGCTGACGAGGTCTGGAACGCAGCCGAATTAAGCCGTCGTTTACAAGGCAAAGTGGGTGCGCTCACCACTGGCAGCGAGCGGATTGACAGTGCCTTATTGCAAGCCAACCCCCAATTAAAAATGGTGGCCAATATGGCTGTTGGCTTCAATAACTTTGATGTGCCTTCAATGACGGCTGCCGGTGTCTTGGCCAGTAACACACCCGATGTGTTGACTGAAACGACCGCAGACTTCGGCTTTGCCTTGTTGATGGCAACGGCCAGAAGAGTCAGTGAAAGCGAGCATTTTTTGCGCGCAGGAAAATGGACCAAATGGAGTTATGACATGTTCGCCGGTGCTGAGGTCAATGGCAGCACTTTGGGCATTTTGGGCATGGGACGGATCGGTCAAGGCATTGCACGCCGAGGTGCCTTTGGCTTTGGTATGAAGGTCATCTATCACAATCGCTCAAGACTGTCAGCGCAATTGGAAGCCGATTGCAAGGCCAGCTATGTATCCAAAGAAGAACTCTTGAAAACAGCAGACCATGTGATGCTGGTGGTCCCTTACAGTGCTGAGTCGCATCACACCATTGGCGCCAAAGAGTTGAATTTGATGAAGCCCACAGCCACCTTGATCAACATTGCGCGGGGCGGCATTGTGGACGATGCAGCCTTGGCCAAAGCCTTGGCCAATCGACAAATTGCAGCAGCGGGCTTGGATGTGTTTGAAGGTGAACCTGCCGTCAATCCAGAATTGCTCAAGGTACCCAATGTTGTCCTGACGCCTCACATTGCCAGCGCAACTGTTCAAACAAGGTTGGCCATGGCGCAACTGGCGGCAGACAACTTGATTGCTTATTTCACTCAGGGTCGTGCGCTGACGCCCTTGAACGAACCTTTACCGAAGGCGTCCAGTTGATCGAAGTTTCGCTGTTTCAAATTGCGACTGTTTTCGCATTATTGGGTGTTGCTCTGGCCGCACTCTTTTTAATGTCGCGACATTTGAAGTCCCAATCAGAAGATGACAATGCCAATCTCAATGCCATCGCGCAGTTGACGGTCAATCTGCAATCAGCCAATGAACGCCTTGAGCGTGAGTTGAGAAATGCCATCCATGAATCTGCAAGAGGTGGTCGACAAGAACTGGTTCAAACCTTGGGTACGTTTCAACAAAGTCTGGTCCAGCAAAGTGCTGAGGCAACTCGCACTCAAAACAGTCAAATGGACGCTTTTGCTCAACAACTGGCGCTGCTCCAAAAAACATTGTCTGACACACTGACGCTCCAAGTGCAGCAATTGTCTGAGGCCAATGCCCGCCGTTTGTCTGAGATGCGCGGAACGCTTGAAACGCAGTTGGCACAATTGCAACAGAACAATGCCGCCAAGCTGGATGAGATGCGTCAAACGGTGGACGAAAAACTGCAAACAACGCTGCAGGCTCGTTTGGGCGAGAGCTTTAAACAAGTGGCTGATCGTTTAGAGCAGGTGCACAAAGGCTTGGGCGAGATGAATACTTTGGCTCAGGGTGTTGGTGACTTGAAGCACTTGCTGACCAATGTCAAAACCAGAGGCATGTTTGGAGAAGCGCAATTGGCTTCTTTGCTTGAGCAGGTGATGGCACCCGATCAATATGCAGCTCAACATGCGACACGGCCGGGCAGCAAAAATCGAGTTGACTTCGCCATCAAACTGCCAGGTCGATCGGAAGACGGTCAGCCTGTTTGGTTGCCGATTGATGCCAAATTTCCAAACGAAGACTACGAGAGATTGCTAGAAGCGCAATCTAAAGCAGATCCAATTCAAGCCGAACTGTGCAGCAAAGCTTTGGAGGCACGTGTGCGCTTAGAAGCCAAGTCGATCACAGAAAAATATGTTGAACCGCCTTACACCACTGATTTCGCCATTCTGTTTTTGCCAACAGAAGGCTTGTACGCGGAAGTGTTACGACGGCCGGGGCTGATTGAATCTTTGCAGCGAGATTTCCGAGTCACACTTGCAGGTCCAACCACGCTGATGGCCATGTTGAATTCTTTGCAAATGGGCTTCAGAACTTTGGCTTTGGAAAAACGCTCAAGCGAAGTTTGGCAAGTTTTGGGTGCTGTCAAAACTGAATTTGGCAAGTTTGGCGATGTTTTGGCTAAGGTGAAGGAACAAACCCAATCTGTTCTGAATACCTTGGACAAAGCCCAAACTCGCAGCAATGTGATGCACCGTGCCTTGCGGCAAGTGGAGGCACTGCCCGAAGGTCAAGTACCTGGTCTCTTGCCGAGTGAGGCCGAAGCCAATGACGGTGAGGTTCAGTGAAGCGAGAACTCGCGCAACTGATCTCGGGTCAGATTTTTTTGCATGCCGCCATGACAGGCATGCGATTGGCGACGCCCTTGCTGGCCCTTCAACAAGGCTATAGCGCCATGGCGGTGGGGGTGTTGCTGGCATTGTTTTCCCTCACGCAAGTTTTTATGGCCATTCCTGCGGGGCGCTTTACGGACCGACACGGACTTCGCAAGCCCATTCAAATGAGTGTGGTCATTTCCATGGTTGGTGCTCTTGCAGCTGTTTTCTTTCCAGTTTTTCCAGTGTTGTGTTTCGCGGCACTCACCACCGGGGCCGCTGCTGGATTTACAGTCATTGCTTTGCAGCGTCATGTCGGCCGCATGTCGAAAGATCCCAACCAACTGAAAGAAACATTCAGTTGGTTGGCCATTGGGCCTTCGGTTTCAAATTTCATCGGCCCTTTCTTTGCAGGAGTGCTGATTGATCATGCTGGGGCTGTCCCGGCCAATGCAGAAGGGTTTAGAGCAGCGTTTGTCATGCTGGCCATCTTGCCCTTGATCGCTTGGTATTGCATCCGTCTGGTCCAAGAGCAGCCCATGGAGCCGGTCAATCCCGAGCACGCCAACGGACGTGTTTGGGATTTACTGAAAGATCCATTGATGCGGCGTTTGTTGTTGGTCAATTGGCTGCTTTCTTCTTGCTGGGATGTTCATACTTTCGTGGTGCCCGTGTTGGGTCATGAGCGCGGTTTCAGTGCCTCAGTGGTGGGCACCATCTTGGGATCGTTTGCTGTCGCCAGTGCGCTCATTCGGGTCATCTTGCCTTGGATCGCTCGAAGACTTCAGGAGTACCGTTTGCTGACGGGCGCCATGGTTCTAGCGGCTGTCATCTTTGCAATTTATCCATTTTTTGAGTTGCCATTTGCCATGGGCGTTTGTTCTGTCTGCTTGGGCTTGGTGTTAGGCGTTGTTCAACCCATGATCATGAGCACTTTGCACCAAATTACACCGGCTCACCGACAAGGCGAGGCACTGGGCTTGCGAATCATGGCTGTTAACGCTTCCAGTGTGGTCATGCCACTGATTTTTGGTGCGGCAGGCGCAGTTGCAGGTGTCTCAGCGGTTTTTTGGGTGGTCGGAGCAGGTGTTGGAAGTGCTTCACCCTTGGCATGGCGGCTTCGACCGCGCAAGCCACATTAGGGAAGAGTCCCATCTGCAGTGGTTTTCATTTCGAGGCATTTAATCGCTAGGCAACAGCTTTTTAATTTCTGCCCACGCTTCCTCTGGTGAATCCACATATTGAAAACAGTCCAAGTCACTTTTTGAAACAGTGCCTGAGGTCACCAGCCATTCGAAATCGATCAGGCGTTTCCAAAAGCTTGAGCCATACAGCAAGACAGGGGTTGGTTTGACTTTGCGTGTTTGAACCAAGGTCAGAATTTCAAACAGCTCATCCAAAGTGCCAAAGCCACCAGGAAAAGCGATGAGTGCTTGCGCGCGCATGGCGAAATGCATTTTGCGCAGCGCAAAGTAATGAAATTTGAAGCTTAGCTCGGGGGTGACATAGGGGTTTGGCTTTTGTTCATGCGGCAAAGAAATGTTCAAAGCCACCGAGGGTGCACCCGCTTCCATGGCGCCACGGTTGGCGGCTTCCATAATGCCCGGCCCACCGCCTGTGCAAATGGTTAGGCGGTCGGGTGCTGGCAGACTTTTGCATCCTTTTGAAACCAAATGTGCAAATGTTCTGGCAGCTTCGTAATAGGTGTTTGTTTCATCAAAACGAGCGCTTCCAAAGACCACAATCGTTTTCTTGACACCTGCCTCATCCAAAACAAGTTCTGGTTTGAGGAGCTCCAATTGGAATCGGATGCCGCGAGTCTCTGGTCGATTCAAAAACTCGGGATCATGGAAAGCCAATCGATAGGCATTGGCCACTGCTTGGGATTCGTGAAGGTCTGAGTTTGATTTCATGCATTCATTGTGAACCAAGACATGCAAATTTGAAATAAAAAAAAGACCTCCGAAGAGGTCTTGATTGGTAGAGAGGAATTTCTCTGAGCGATTAGACGCGCTTGCGATATTCGCCGGTGCGTGTGTCGATTTCGATCTTGTCGCCTTGGTTGACGAACAAAGGCACAGGCACTTCAAAACCTGTTGCAATTTTTGCGGGCTTGAGAACTTTGCCTGAAGTGTCGCCTTTGACAGCTGGCTCGGTCCAAGTAATTTCGCGCTCGACACTGGTAGGCAACTCAACAGAAATGGCCTTGCCATCGTAGAACACCACTTCAACAGCCATGCCGTCTTCGAGGTAGTTCATGGCGTCGCCCATGTTGCCGGACTCCACTTCGTATTGGTTGAATTCGTCGTCCATGAAAACATACATGGGATCGGCGAAGTAAGAGTAGGTGCACTCTTTCTGGTCCAAAATGACTTGGTCCATTTTGTCGTCGGCTTTGAAGACCACCTCGGTGCCCATGTTGCTCAGCAAAGCTTTGAGCTTCATGCGAACAGTGGCTGCGCCGCGACCGCCGCGGCTGTATTCGGTGCGCAAAACGATCATGGGATCTTTGCCTTGCATGATGACGTTACCGACGCGAATTTCCTGAGCTACTTTCATAAGGTGTCCAATGTTTTCCCAAAGCTCACGATTTTAGCCCTTTTCTGCCACAAATTGAAGCAGTTGACTCACCAAATCTGCTTGTTTCATCAATCGTTGACGGGCATTCTGGACACATGCTTGCCATGCCAGCAGGTCTATTTCAGGCAGGCGGTGCTGGGAAAGGCCGTTCCATGTCAGATGGAATTGGCGCAGACTGACTGGCGCATCTAGCCAGTCCAAAAAGGCGTTCAGTTTGGCGGCGTGGGCACCATCTTCCTGCGGATAAATGTGCCAAACCAAGGCCTTACCAGCCCACAGAGCCCTGATGAGGGAGTCTTCGCCACGAACAAAGTTCAAATCGCATGCACGGAGCAATGTGTCATATTCAAGCTGCGACAGTGGTGGAATTTTTTGATAGTGGGGCGGGTTTTCAGCGAAGGGCAGGTCGCCCAGTGCTTTGTCAAAAGCCAGCGCGCCTCTGCCATGCGCCACTTGCCATTCGTGCTCTGGCCGGTTGAATGAGGACAACTGAAGCGCTTCAGACAAGGCGGCGGGTTCATAGCAAAAAAGACTTGATTGAGTTGGCAGGGCGGCGTGGGGGGCGGAGGGCGCTGATGATGCATCAGTCGTTTTCCAAGTGCTTGATTCTTCAAGGTATTTCTCCCGAAGAAGACCGCCGGTCTTGGCTGTAAAGCCCGGGTAAAAAAACCACTTGGTTCGACCCTTCATGGGGCCACTCATGACAGGAGAGGGTAGGCGATGGCTGCGCTCTACATAAGATTCCGCGCTGAGATATTCCAAATTGATCCAAACAGGCGCTTTGTCATGGGGCAACTTGGCTTGTTCACTTTGAAGAAAGTGGTCGGGGAGTTCGCAGCCAAATGCCTCAATCCAGACATGGGCGGCTTCTGCGGAAGGGCTTAAACCAGCATGCCAGGGCCTGACCTCGATTTCACCCGCGTCAAATCGAAGGTGGGCCCACCCCTCCGCATCGAGCTTGGCCTCTGGGGCCATCCATACCAGCGCAGACGCATCATCGACCCACAGTCGGATGCGTTGCCCTCTAGCGGCCAAATGTGTACTCAAGCGCCAACATACCCCCAAATCTCCATGGTTGTCGATGACGCGGCAAAAAATGTCCCAAAGCATGCGTGATATTGTCGCGCGCTTCGAGACACAATAGCGCCCATGTCCAGCGTTCATCCAGAATCTTTGTTAGCCGAGGTGGCTGCACTCCCCAGTTTGCCGGGGGTGTATCGGTATTTTGATGCCGATGATCAGGTTTTGTATGTGGGCAAAGCGCGCAATTTAAAGAAGCGTGTCAGCAGCTATTTCCAAAAAGACCATGGTGGCACCCGCATCGGCCACATGGTGAGCAAAATTAGGCGGATGCAGACCACCGTGGTGAGGTCCGAAGCAGAGGCTTTGTTGCTGGAAAACAATCTGATCAAAACATTGAGCCCGAAGTTCAATATTTTGTTCCGAGACGACAAAAGCTATCCCTATCTCAAAGTCTCGGGCACAGGTTCGCATCGTCAGAAAGAAGCAGCCCCGCCATCGACTGACAGAGCGAATATCAAGCCTGACAATTATTCTCGCATTGCCTACTACCGTGGGGGCGTAGAAAAAAAACACCGTTATTTTGGTCCTTACCCCAGCGCATGGGCTGTCAAGGAAACAATTCAACTTTTGCAAAAAGTATTCAGGCTCAGAACCTGCGAAGACACTGTTTTTGCCAATCGGACACGACCCTGTTTGCTTTATCAAATTAAGCGTTGTTCAGGGCCATGTGTTGGTATGGTTTCGGTTGAGCAATACGCCGAGGACGTGTCTCAGGCAGAGGCATTTTTAAAAGGAGAAACGCAATCTGTTCTGAAGGCCATGGAGGCTCGAATGATGGCGCACTCCGACAAACTTGAATTTGAGTTGGCTGCAGAAGTGCGCAATCAAATGACGGCTTTGTCACGTGTTTTGCATCAACAGTCTGTCGACAACGTGACCGAAACCGACGTCGATATTTTGGCTGTGAAAGTTCAAGGCGGACGGGCTTGCGTCAATTTGGCCATGGTCCGTGGTGGTCGTCATTTAGGCGATCGACCCTATTTTCCTTCCCATGTGGAGGATGGTCATGCCATTGGCGTCATGGCTTTAGAAGACGATGCAGAGACGGTCATTCAAAGTATGGAAGTCAAAGTGTTGGAGGCATTCATTGCTCAGCACTACCTCAGTATTCCTGTGCCCGCTGTTTTGATTACCAGCGAAAAAATCAACCCCAAGGTGATTGATGCCATGACTTCTCAGTCCAGCATCAAGGTTTCTGCAGTTCACAACCCACGAGAGCAAAGACGTTCTTGGCTGGAAATGGCAGAAAAAAATGCAGCCATTCAATTGGCCAGGCTGTTGGCAGAGGAGGGTTCACAACAAGCCAGAACCAGGGCTTTGGTTGAAGCGCTTGATTTGGCGCCCGATGACATTGATGCATTGCGCATGGAGTGTTTTGATATTTCGCACACCTCGGGCGAGGCCACTCAGGCTTCATGTGTGGTTTTCCAAAATCACAAAATGCAAAACAGCGAATACCGACGCTACAAAATTGAAGGCATCACGCCGGGCGATGATTACGCTGCCATGCGACAAGTCTTAATGCGCCGCTATGGAAAAGTGGCTGAGGCATTGCAATCGGGTGAAGTGAATCAGAAAGTCCGGATGCCCGATGTGGTTTTGATCGACGGCGGAAAAGGGCAGGTATCAATGGCCAAAGAAGTCTTTGAATCATTGGGACTTGACCTTGCATTGATTGTGGGCGTTGAAAAAGGCGAGGGCCGCAAGGTCGGGCTTGAAGAGTTGGTCTTTGCCGACGGTCGAGAGAAGGTCTATTTGGGCAAAGACTCTGCGGCCTTGATGTTGGTCGCGCAAGTCCGAGACGAGGCGCATCGGTTTGCAATTACAGGCATGCGGGCTCAAAGAGCAAAAGTCAGAATGGGCGGAGGGCGCTTGGAAGAAATTGCGGGTGTCGGTCCCAAAAAGCGGGCTAAGTTGCTACAGCGATTTGGAGGTGTTCGGGGGGTCGAGGACGCCAGCGTGTCTGATCTGATGACCGTTGAAGGAATTTCCAAAGAATTGGCAGAGCTCATTTACCAAGCCTTGCACTGAGCAATTTGGGCATTGGAACTTGGGTGTCAGACAAATGTCGCCAAGCCATGCCACAATAAGCAGCATGTTTTTCACCATTCCCACCATCATGACTTGGACGCGAATTGTCGCGATCCCTTTCATTGTGGGCGTGTTTTATTCTGACTTGCCCGTTGCATCGCAAAATTTCTGGGCGACCACCATGTTCGTGGTGTTTGCCATTACAGATTGGCTAGATGGATTTTTGGCGCGCAAGCTCAATCAAACCTCATCCTTCGGTGCCTTTCTAGACCCCGTTGCCGATAAATTTTTGGTCTGTGCTTCTTTGTTGGTTTTGGTTCATTTGCACCGAGCGCATGTGTTGGTGGCGCTGATCATCATTGGTCGCGAAATTGCCATATCGGCACTGCGCGAGTGGATGGCTCAAATTGGCGCCAGTAAAAGTGTGGCTGTCCACTTTGTGGGCAAACTCAAAACCACTGTTCAAATGGTTGCCATTCCATTTTTGCTTTACAACGGTCAACTGTTTGGTCTGATCGATACCCACCTGTGGGGCACCGTCCTCATTTGGGGTGCCTCAGTTTTGACCATCTGGTCCATGATTTATTACATGCAAAAAGCTTTGCCTGAAATACGTGCCCGTGTGAAGTGAGTCCACGGGTTCAGTTTCTAGCTCTGACAGCTCATCCATGAACGCCTCTGAATCTACCAGCGCTTGGGTTCGCGCCATGCCCGCTGTTTTTGTGCTCATTTGGAGCACTGGATTCATCGTGGCCCGTTATGGCATGCCGCATGCCCCGCCTTTTTCCTTCTTGGCAATGCGTTATGCGTTTTCTATTTTTTGTTTTTCAATTTGGATTTATTTGGCCAAAGTGAAATGGCCACAAACGCGTCAAGAATTTCTGCATCTGAGCATCACGGGCATCTTGATGCATGCGGGCTATTTGGGCGGTGTTTGGGCGGCCGTTAAAGCGGGGATGGGATCAGGCCTGTCGGCCCTCATTGTGGGCTTTCAGCCCGTACTAACCGCCATCTGGTTGTCTTCCCGCGGCGAAAGCGCAGAAAACAAAATTAGTCAACGTCAGTGGATGGGCCTGATATTGGGATTTTTGGGCTTGCTTCTGGTGGTGTGGCGTAAGTTGACGCAGGGTAGTGCGCTTGACCATGTGAATTGGGTGAATTTGAGCTTTGCCTTGATGGCTTTGTTATCGATCACCTTGGGCACTTTGTATCAAAAAAGTTTTGTCAAACCCTGTGATGTTCGAAGTGCCAATACCATTCAACTCATGGCCGCACTGGTTGTCACCAGTCCGCTGGCATTTTTGGAGACCGAGGCCATTCAGTGGAACGCGGAGCTTTGGGGGGCCATGGCTTGGTCCGTGCTGGGGCTGACCTTGGGCGGAAGTTCTCTGTTGTATTTGCTCATTCAAAAGGGTGCTGCAGCCTCTGTTACCAGTCTGATGTACTTGGTGCCCCCTTGCACGGCCATACTGGCTTGGTTTTTATTTGATGAACCCATCACCCTTGTCACCTTGATTGGCATTGCCCTAACCGCATGGGGCGTCAGTTGGGTCGTTCGTGCGCCGAAAGTCAAAGAATCAAATTAGGAGATTGATCACATGTCCAAAAAAAGAATTGCAGTTATCGCGGGCGATGGCATTGGCAAAGAAGTCATGCCAGAGGGTTTGCGTGTCATGGAAGCGGCCGCCAGCAAGTTCAATTTGGATTTGCACTTTGATCATTTCGATTTTTCAAGCTGGGATTATTTTGAAAAACATGGTCAGATGTTGCCCGATAACTGGAAAGATCAAATTGGTGGGCATGACGCCATTTATTTTGGTGCGGTAGGTTGGCCTGAAAAAATTGCAGACCATGTGTCGCTATGGGGCTCCTTGCTGCTATTTCGCCGTGAGTTTGATCAATACATCAATTTACGTCCTGCTCGTTTAATGCCGGGCATCATTGCACCGGTTGTGCGCCGGGATGGTAGTCCGCGCCAACCCGGTGAGATTGACATGTACATCGTGCGAGAAAACACAGAAGGGGAATACTCCAGCATTGGTGGCCGCATGTACCCTGGTACAGACAGAGAAATTGTCATGCAAGAAACGGTCATGTCGCGCATTGGTGTCGACCGTGTATTGAAGTTTGCTTTCGAGTTGGCCCAGTCGCGACCTAAAAAACATTTGACAAGTGCCACCAAGTCAAATGGCATTGCCATCACCATGCCTTATTGGGATGAACGCGTGGTGGAAATGTCGAAAAATTATCAAGGCGTCCATGTCGATAAGTTTCACATCGATATCTTGACGGCGCATTTTGTCCAGCGCCCAGATTTCTTTGATGTGGTCGTTGCCAGTAATTTGTTCGGCGATATCCTGTCCGATTTAGGGCCAGCCTGTACAGGCACCATTGGCATTGCCCCGAGTGCCAATTTGAATCCTGACCGAAAATACCCCTCACTCTTTGAGCCCGTGCATGGGTCGGCCCCCGACATTGCGGGCAAAAATATGGCCAATCCCATTGGTCAAATTTGGTGTGGCGCCATGATGCTTGAATTCTTGGGCTGCAAGCCTGCACACGATGCAGTACTCCATGCCATTGAAAAAACATTGGCGCCTCAAAGTGGTGCCCCGCGTACAGCGGACATAGGGGGTTCTGCTAATACGCAAGATGTTGGCAAAGCCATCGCTGCTGCTTTATGAGAACTAATTTAATCAAGATTCGTCAATCTATAAAATTTTTTTAAGTCAACCCCTCACTGACATTCAGTTTGCGTCTAGAATTCGTTTCGCTTAGCGGTTTCTAGACTGAAAATCATTTGACAGGCGCGTTTTGTCTGGCTAAATTCAAGTTGACAAACGCTTTGCGTAGACAAACAATTTTGTAAACTCATTTGCAAAACTTTTTGTCTTGAGGTTTTAAACTTCAACCCAAAATTTTCAACTTGCGATCACTCAAATTTTTGAGTGGTCCATTTTTTTCTAAGGCTCTTTGTATGAACAAAACAGAATTGATCGAGCACATTGCTAAACAAGCAGACATCTCCAAAGCTGCTGCTGGCCGCGCGTTGGAAGCCACCATCGGTGCAGTTCGCACCACATTGAAAAAGGGTGGCACTGTTGCCCTCGTTGGCTTTGGTACTTTTGCTGTCACCAAACGTGCTGCTCGCACAGGTCGTAACCCACGCACTGGCGCTGCAATCAAGATCAAATCTGCCAAGGTGCCTAAGTTCCGTCCAGGTAAGGCCTTGAAAGACGCCTTGAATTAATCTTTGATTAAGGGGGGTGATTAGCTCAGTTGGTAGAGCGGCGCCCTTACAAGGCGTAGGTCGGCGGTTCGACCCCGTCATCACCCACCACCCCCAAACAGAGGCGAACACAATGTTCGCCTTTTGTCTTTTTGAGACATTTTCAGCGTCACTAAACAGAGAGTTCTCACATGTTTGATTTTGTCCGTAACAACACCAAGATCATGATGGGCATTTTGTTCTTGCTTATCATCCCATCCTTCGTGCTGTTTGGTTTGGAAGGCTACAGCGGTTTCAAGGATCAAGGGGCTACAGTGGCCAAGGTCAATGGCAACAAAATCAGCCAAGGCGATTGGGACGCGGCACACAAACGCGAGGTTGATCGCATTCGTGCTTCGATGCCCAACATCGATGTCAAAGTGTTTGACACAGCCGAAGCCAAATATGCCACCTTGGAGCGCTTGGTTCGCGATCAAGTGGTCGCTGCGGCAGCACGAAAATTGAATTTAATCGCCAGTGACGCAAGATTGGCGCGTGAGTTGCAATCTATCCCTGCCATTGCGGCCTTGCGTTTGCCCGATGGCAAGTTGGACATGGAGCGCTACAAACAACTGGCCGCTTCGCAAGGCATGACGCCTGAAATGTTTGAAATGCAAATGCGTGCAGACATTTCAAACCAACAGGTCATTCAAGGCGTCCAAGCATCGGCATTTGCCACCTTGGCTCAAACGCAAACTGCCATGAATGCCTTCATGCAAAGACGTGAAGTGCAAATTGTCAATTTTCCTGCCGCAGACTTTTTAAGCAAGGTGAATGTCAGTGAGGCTGACATGCAGGCTTATTACGACAAGAATGCCAGCAAATTCCAATCCGCAGAGTCGGCTGACATTGAATATGTGGTTCTTGACATCGAAAGTCTGCGTCAAACCATCGTCCTGAACGAGCAAGATTTAAAGTCTTATTACGAACAAAACCTGCAGCGTTTGTCCAGCAAAGAAGAGCGTCGGGCCAGTCACATTCTGATTACGGCCGCCAAGGATGCGCCGGAAACTGAAAAGAAAGCAGCACGTGCCAAAGCCGAAGATTTGCTCAAAACGGTCAAAGCCAAGCCTGCCAGCTTTGCAGAAGTAGCCAGAAAAAATTCACAAGATCCAGGTTCTGCCGTTAAAGGCGGCGACTTAGATTTCTTTGGCCGTGGGGCCATGGTCAAGGTCTTCGAAGATACCGCTTTCAGTTTGAAAAAATCAGAAATCAGCGACATCGTTGAATCTGAATTTGGCTATCACATCATTCAGTTGACAGACATCAAAGCGCCAAAAGCGCAAAGCTTTGAAGCATTGCGTCCTTCATTGGAAGCGGACTTGAAAAAGCAACAAGCGCAACGCAAATTTGCAGAGATGGCTGAAACTTTTTCAAATACTGTTTACGAGCAGTCTGACAGCTTGAAACCTGTTGCCGAGAAGTTAAAGCTGAGTGTTCAAAAAGCCAGCAAAGTGGCACGCAATGCGGAATCACAAAATCCACAAAGCAAAAACTACTTGAACAACCCAGCCTTGTTACAAGCGCTTTTCAGCGAAGCATCTCTGCAAAAACAGCGCAACACAGAGGCCATTGAGGTCGCACCCAATACCTTGGTCTCTGCGCGAGTGGTGAAGCATCAGCCCACCGCCACCTTGGCCTTGTCAGAAGTGAAAGACCTGGTGAAGCGCAACTTGACGCAAGAGAAGGCGGCAGAAATGGCCAAGTTGCAAGGCGAGCAAAAATTGGCCAATTTAAAAACAAGTGCAGAGGGTTTGCCTAACGCAATTGTGTTGTCACGAGAGAAAACTCAAAGACAATTGCCTCAGGTGGTTGAAGCGGTTCTGAAAGCTGACCCTAACAAATTGCCAGCGGTCAGTGGCGTCGATTTGGGCGCCCAGGGCTTTGCAGTGATTCGGGTGACCAAGGTCTTGCCACCCGAGGACAATCAAGCCTTGATGAAGCAAGCACAACAACAATTCACACAGCTCTGGGGCTCAGCTGAAACTTTGGCTTACTTGGCGGAATTGAAATCGGTCATGAAGGCTGAGATTTTGGTCGCCAAACCCGTGGCGGAGAAAGCCAAAACACCCGCTTAACGGCCAGAGTGCTTAATTCTTTCGGCTATAATTTTGTTTTTACGGTGGCTGTAGCTCAGTTGGTAGAGTCCAGGATTGTGATTCCTGTTGTCGTGGGTTCGAGCCCCATCAGCCACCCCAAAAATTCAAAGGGTTTACAAGATTTCTTGTAAACCCTTTTTTCGTTTCTTTCTGAAATAAGGTTTGAACATCATGGCGACTTCAAGATCTAAAAAGACTTCGAAACAACTCACCGTAGAGTTGATGTGGCAACTTCAACGTCTGGGTGCACCTAGCATTAGCCCAGATGGTGCCCAAGCAGTGTGTGCAGTTGCGCAGCCTTCGGTTAAAGAAAACAAAATTCAAAGTGCTATTTGGTTGCTTTCAACTTTGGGAGGGCAGCCCCGTCAACTGACGCAATGCGGTGAGAAAGACGGTCGTCCCCAGTTTTCACCCAATGGTGAGTGGGTTGCCTTTGTGGCCATGCGTGAACAAAATGGCAAAAAAGATGATGAGCCGCAGTTGTATTTGATACCTCCTGATGGTGGTGAGGCTCAACGCGCCGCGGAAGTGGCCACGGGCGTTGTTGATTTCAAATGGTTTCCTGACAGTAAACGCATTGCATTGATCTCTTGGGTTTGGCCCAAGCTAAAGGGGCACACGGCACAGGCCGAGCAGCTCAAAGCAAGCAAAGCACGCAAAGACACCGCCTACGCCACAGAAGACGCTGTCTATCGGCATTGGGATCACAACTTGCCCATGAACCGCGTCCCCCACATTCTGATGCTTGACATTGCCTCGGGTCGTGTGACTGATTTGCTTGAAGGCAGTGGCTATGAGCTGCCTCGCCGTGAACCTAGTGCCAATGAGTTTGCAATTTCTCCAGATGGCAAATCGATTTGCTTTGTGCACGATCCAGACAAAGCTAAGAATCCAGCGCCCCGCATGGCCCTTGCAGAAATTGAACTCAAGGGCTCGCGTGTTGTCGCAGTTCGCGATTTGGTGAAAAACAAAGATTGGGATTTTGCAGGGCCTTCTTATAGCCCAACAGGCGACCAGTTGGCGTTCTTGGCATCGCATCAGTCACTCAAGCACACACAACCCTCCCACCTTGCCTTACTTGAATTGAAGCCTCTAAAGGCCACGTCATCAAAGACGCCACGCGCAGCATGGAAAACCATCAGTGCCCATTGGGACCGCGAGCCTCAAGTCCCGCTCAAATGGACTGAAGACGGTTCTGCTTTGTTGTGCAAGGCCGAAGATCAGGGCCGCCAACATGTGTGGCGTTTTGACCTTGCCACGTCCCAAGCCGCGGTTGTTGCAGAAGGTGGGACGGTGCATGCGTTTGACGAAGCCGCGGGTCAATTGGTGACCTTGATGGACCGTGCCATTCATCCAGGCCGCATCCATGTGATGAAGGTCAACGAAGCGGGCCAAGCGACTTCAAAAGACATCAAACGCATTGAACATTTCAATGACGACTTACTCGAAGGTATTCCTCTGGGCAGTACCGAAGAACATTGGTTCAAAGGTGCGCAGGGCGATGACGTACAGGTTTGGTTGCACTTCCCACCTGGTTTTAACAAAGCCAAAAAATACCCCTTGTTACACACCATTCACGGTGGCCCTCACACAGGTCCTGGCGATGTCTGGCATTGGCGTTGGAACTACCATGTGTTTGCTGCGCAAGGCTACGTTGTGGCCAACGTCAATTACCACGGTTCCTCAGGTTTCGGTCTGAAGTTTCTCGATTCAATCACGCACAAGTGGGGAGAATTGGAGTTGCAAGACATGGAGGCCTGCACCGATTGGCTGCGCAAGAAAACATGGATCGACAAAGGTCGTGTGTTTGCCACGGGCGGTAGTTATGGAGGTTACATGGTGGCATGGATGAATGCACACGTGAAGCCAGGCAAGTACCAAGCTTATGTCTGTCATGCTGGTTGCTATGACTGGGTTGGCATGTTCTCAGACGATGCCTACGGCTGGCATGCGCAAGAGTTGGGTGGCTGGTATTGGAATGACATGCAGAAAGTTCATTCGCAAAGTCCACATGCTTTTGCAGCCAACATGAAAACACCGACGTTGGTCATTCACGGTGCCAAAGACTACCGAGTCCCAGACTCGCAGGGTCTGGCCTACTACAACACCTTGAAAGCCAAGGGCGTTGACGCACGCTTACTTTGGTACCCTGATGAAAATCATTGGATTTTGAAGCCTGCCAATAACGTGATTTGGTATCACGAATTTTTTGACTGGATTCAGCGCCATGATCCAGCGCTGAAGAAAAAATGAACTTGAGTGGGGTGACCCTACTCAAGGCATGACGCTCAGTTGACCATCACCAGTTTGCCCATCACGCCGCGCGACCCCATGTGCGCATAAGCTGCCTTGAGTTCACTCATGGGCATGGTGCGGTCAATGACGGGTTTGACTTTGCCTTGGGCGTACCACTTGGCTAATTCGGCCATCATGGCGGCATTGGCTTGGGGTTCGCGTCTGGCAAAGTCACCCCAGAAAACGCCCACAATCGATGCGCCTTTGAGCAGCGCCAAATTGAAGGGCAGCGCTGGGATAGGACCCGATGCAAAGCCGACCACCAAATAACGACCACGCCAGGCGATGGAGCGGAAAGCCGGTTCGGCGAAATCGCCACCGACTGGGTCATAAATGACATCAGGGCCTTTGCCTTCTGTCATAACTTTTAAAACCTCACGCATGTTTTGCGTGGTGTAGTTGATGGTTTCATCCGCCCCCAATGTTTTGCAGAGCGCGCATTTTTCGTCTGTGGAGGCAGCGGCAATGACGCGTGCGCCTGAAGCTTTGGCAATTTGTATGGCTGCGGTACCAACGCCACCGGCTGCGCCCAAGATAAAAACCGTCTCGCCCGCTTGGAGGGCGGCACGGTCTATCAAGGCATGGTGGGACGTTGCATAAATCATGATGAAGGCCGCAGCATCAACGGCTGGAAAGCCAGGGGGCAAAGGCATGCACAACTTGGCGGGTGCGAGTGTGTGGGTACCAAAGCCGCCTGTACCAGACAAACAAGCCACAGACTGACCCACTTTGAGATCGGTCACGCCGTCACCAACGGCCTCAATCACGCCTGCATATTCTGAACCTGGCACAAAAGGCAGATCCGGCTTCATTTGGTATTTGTTTTGAACAATCAGTAAATCTGGAAAGTTCAGACTGGCCGCTTCGATGCGAACCAAAACTTGCCCTTTTTGGGGGGCGGGGGTTGGAATTTCCTTCCAATTGAGAGCCTCGACACCAATGGGGTTTTCACATAGCCAAGCGTGCACAAAAATCTCCTCAAAATACGACAGATAGATTGAATATAAAGGCCTTAGTCGCCCTCAGGATGTCCCGGTAGCGACCTACAATTGGCGACTAGGACATCCCCATGAAAATTTTAATTTCCAACGACGACGGTTACCGCGCAGAGGGCATTGTGGCGCTTTACCACGCCCTTAAGCAAGTTGCAGATGTTGAAGTTGTTGCGCCAGAGCATAACAACAGCGCAAAATCGAATGCACTCACTTTGCATTCGCCGTTGTATGTGCGTCAAGGTGAGAACGGTTTCAGATACGTCAATGGCACACCGGCAGACTGTGTTCACATTGCCCTCACTGGCTTGTTGGGTTATCGGCCCGATTTGGTGGTATCTGGCATCAACAACGGCGCCAATATGGGTGACGATACGCTTTACTCAGGCACCGTAGGTGCTGCCATGGAAGGCTATTTGTTTGGCATTCCAGCCTTGGCATTTTCTCAAACTGAAAAAGGCTGGGCGCATTTGGACAAAGCCGCTGAATTCGCGAAAAATATGGTGGCGCAATTTGAAGCGGCGCAGCTGATTGGCAAATCGCCTTGGTTGCTGAATGTCAATATCCCCAATCAATCGGCAGATTTCAAGGCCGCAACCTTGTGCCGTTTGGGCAGGCGCCATGCCGCAGAGCCTGTCATTACCCAAATGAGCCCGCGCGGCGAAACCATGTACTGGATTGGCAACGCAGGCGAAGCCATGGACGATGGTGAGGGCACCGATTTCCATGCGGCCAAAAATGGGCATGTCACCATCACCCCCTTGAAGGTCGATCTCACTGACCATGACAACGCGGGTTTTTGGGCGCAAAATTTAAGCAAACTCAAAGTGTTGGAGGGCTGATGGCGCAAAGGCCCAGTTTCCCGATCAAGCTTGACAGCAAGACGGCAGTGAAACCTGCCAAGTCTGCCGTGTCGCCATCGGTTGCCATCAACCCGCAAGGTTTAGGCTTGGACTCTAGCGCAGTGCGTCAGCGCATGGTTCAAAAATTGGCTGCGCAGGGCCTGAAAGATCCGATGGTCTTGCATGCAATGGGCACGGTTGAGCGCCATCGCTTTGTAGAAAGCGCTCTGGTCAATCAAGCTTACGAAGACACCAGTCTCCCCATTGGCTTAGGACAAACCATTTCCAAGCCCAATGTCGTTGCGCGCATGATTGAGTTGTTGCGAGAGGGAACCACTGACAAACTCGGGCGAGTTTTAGAAATTGGAACGGGCTGTGGTTATCAAGCGGCCGTTCTGAGTCATGTCGCCACCGAGGTTTACAGCATGGAGCGCCTGAAAGGTTTGCACGAAAAAGCACGTGCCAATTTGAGGCATTTCCGTCTGCCCAATGTGCATCTTTTATTTGGCGATGGCATGTTAGGTTATCCCAAAGGTGCGCCGTATGCTGCCATCATCTCAGCAGCTGGCGGCGAAAATTTACCTCAAGCTTGGCTTGACCAATTGGCAGTCGGTGGCAGGTTGGTCGCGCCTACAGTCACGGCCAATGGACAACAAGCTTTGATGGTGGTCGATAAAACGGCTCAAGGCTTTAAGCAAAATGTCCTCGAAGCGGTTCACTTTGTCCCTTTAAAATCGGGTATCTCCTGAAGGATTCGGAATGAAACGATTGGACCCCCGTCTTGGTTTGACGGTTCTTTGTCTTATGGCAACTTGTGCGTTGGTGGCTTGTAGCACCAAGCCTCGTGGCCCTATTCCAATTGAAGACCGAGTAGCCGGTCAAAATCCAGTTCGTACGCAGCAACAAAGCCAAGTACAAAGACCAAGCAGCCCTGTGGCTGTTAGCTCGCCGGTCTCCATGGGAAGCACAATGCCTGGCGCTGAAAATGCTGGAAAACCGGGTTATTACGCCGTACGTTCGGGCGACACGCTCACCAAAATTGCACTTGAGCATGGCCAAGCATGGCGCGACATTGCCAGATGGAATGGGCTGGACAACCCCAATTTGATTGAAGTGGATCAAGTATTGCGCGTGGTGCCGCCTTCCATGGATGCCTCAAACAGGGCGGCCGCGGCCAAGCCCGCAGCAACTCCCACCACCAATCCTAGTAGCAACCCCGCTACCAATGCCGTCTCGAATCCATCAGTCAATGCAACACCTGCTGCTGCGCCTTTGAATGCTGCGACCAACGATGACAACTTGATCTTTGCATGGCCGCACCCTGGTCAGGTTTTGTCTGGTTTTGATGAAACCAAAAACAAGGGACTCGACTTTGCAGGTAAGGCAGGCGACCCTGTTTTGGCTGCTGCCGATGGCAAAGTTGTTTACGCAGGATCTGGCCTCAGGGGCTATGGCAATTTGGTCATCCTAAAGCACAACAACACGTACCTCACGGCTTACGCGCACAACCAAACTTTGTTGGTCAAAGAAGATCAAACGGTTCAAAAGGGACAACGCATTGCAGAGATGGGCAGTTCCGATGCCGATCGTGTGAAGTTGCATTTTGAAATTCGCAAACAAGGCAAGCCAGTTGATCCCGCCAAATTATTGCCCGCTCGTCCATGAGTAAACAGAACGACACCACGCGAGAAGAACAAACACAAGAAATCATCCTTGGACGTTCTGACTTACCAACCGGATGGCTGCACATTGATGCCCTCGACATGGATGCCCAAGGCATTGCCAGAAGACCCGATGGCAAGGTTGTTTTTGTAGAGGGTGCGTTGCCCTTTGAGATGGTGTCTGTCAATGTGCACCGAAAGAAAAACAATTGGGAGGCGGGCGTTGTCACACACGTTCACCGCGAATCATCACAACGCGTCAAACCCGGTTGCCCACACTTTGGATTGCATGCAGGCGCGTGTGGTGGTTGCAAAATGCAACACTTGGAAGCCAGTGCGCAAGTGGCCATCAAGCAACGCGTACTTGAAGACAATTTGTGGCACTTGGGCAAAGTCAAACCAGAGAATTTATTGCGTCCCATGGAAGGCCCTAGTTGGGGCTATCGATACCGTGCGCGTATGTCGGTTCGCTATGTGCACAAAAAAGGCGAAGTGTTAATTGGTTTTCACGAGCGCAAAAGTCGCTATGTGGCAGACATCAAAACTTGCCGTGTCTTGCCGCCCAATGTCAGCGGCATGCTGATGGCACTTCGCGAACTGATCTTTGGCATGGATGCCCGTGAGACAGTACCGCAAATTGAATTGGCTCAAGGCGATTCTGTGACTGCCTTGGTTCTGAGGCATTTGGAGCCATTAACCCCAGCCGATCTAGATCGCTTGCGAGCATTTGCGCAGCTTCATGGCGTGCAATGGTGGCTTCAAATCAAAGGCCCGGATACCGTCAAACTGATGGACGAGGGCGGCCCAGTGCTTTCGTATGACCTCCCGGACTTTGGCGTGCACATGCCCTTCAAGCCAACCGATTTCACGCAGGTGAATCCGCACATCAATCGCGTCTTGGTCACACGTGCTTTGCGCTTACTCAAGCCCGAGGCCCACGAGCGTGTGATTGATTGGTTTTGCGGTTTAGGTAACTTCACTTTGCCCATCGCCACCCTGGCCAAGGAAGTGGTGGGCATCGAAGGTTCTGAAACATTGGTGGCCCGATCTCGCGACAACTTTGCGCACAATCAAGCACTTCGTGGCGAGGGCAAGCTTTTAGCACCCACCACCTTCATTGCGAGAAATTTATTTGAGATGACGCCTGAAATGCTGATGGCCGATGGCATTGCAGACAAGTGGTTGATTGACCCGCCAAGAGAGGGTGCCTTTGCTTTGGCCAAATCGATGGCTGAATTGCATGAAAACGCTGAACTTCGAGGTACCTGGACGTTTCCTAAACGCATTGTGTATGTCAGTTGTAACCCAGCCACCTTGGCCCGAGATGCTGGCCTTTTGGTTCACAGGGCGGGCTACCGTTGTCTGAGTGCAGGCGTGGTCAATATGTTTGCGCACACCGCCCATGTCGAGAGCATGGCTGTGTTTGAGCGCATCGAATCCGCATAAAAAAAGCACCTGAGTTTTTCAACTCAGATGCTTTTGGGAATGCTGAAGCAGGAGAATTATTCGCGGTCACCGCCCATAATGCCCAACAAAGCCAACAAGCTTTGGAACACATTGAACAGGTCCATGTACAGCATGAGTGTGGCGCTGATGTAGTTGGTTTCGCCGCCATCCAAAATTTGTTTCAGGTCATACAGCATGTAGGCACTGAAAATGCCGATGGCAGCCACGGACAAAGCCATCATGCCGGCTGTAGAGCCTACAAACACGTTGACAATGCCACCCACCATCAGGACCAAAGCACCGACAAACAGCCATTTGCCCATGCCGGACAAGTCGCGTTTGATGACGCTGGCCAAGCTGGCCATGACAGCAAACACGCCCGCTGTACCTGCGAAGGCGGTCATGATGAGATCAGGGCCATTTTTAAAGCCCAAAACCATGGCGATTAAGCGTGACAGCATCAGGCCCATGAAGAAGGTAAAGGCCAGCAAAACCAAAACGCCTGTGGAGGAGTGCTTGGTCTTTTCAATGGCGTACATAAAGCCAATGGCACCGCCGATGAACAGGATCAAGCCGAGACCACCACCCATTTTTTGAGTAATGCCAGTAGAAACGCCTAACCAGGCGCCTAAAACGGTTGGCAACAGGCTGAGGGCCAACAGCCAATAGGTGTTGCGCATGACCTTGTTGCGCTCAGCGGGTGTACTGGCAACGCCACCCCAGCTGGGTTGTTGTACGGTTTGAAGATCGCTCATGTGTGAACTCCTGAAAAGACACCCGTTATCGGGTGGGCAAATTGTAGGGCTTGTAACCCGAAATACCCTATTTGCCAAACTTTTCAGGGTCTTTTGTGTAGTGACTTTGACGTCACTAATGATGTTTCTGGGCTGAGATATGCTTACGCTTTTTTGACCGATAAGCCCTTCACCATGAAAACTCAAGCCACCCTCGAATTGTCAGACGTTCAAGCCATTGCCGCTGCCGCGCAAGCAGAAGCCCAAAAAAACAACTGGGCCGTTAGCATTGCCGTTGTGGATGCCGGCGGCCATTTGTTGCACTTCCAGCGTTTGGATGGCGCAGCACCTATTTCTTCACACATTGCACCCGCCAAAGCCAAAACAGCAGCGCTTGGCCAACGGGAAAGCAAAATTTATGAAGATGTCATCAATGGCGGTCGCTATTCTTTCTTGTCTGCGCCCACCATTGAGGGCATGCTAGAAGGTGGTGTACCCATTATGAAAGACGGCGCATGCATTGGCGCCGTGGGCGTGAGTGGCGTTAAATCCACCGAAGATGCTCAGATTGCCAAGGCGGGCATTGCCGCCATTGGCCTCTGAGTTCTATCAAAGTTTGACTCAAACTTAATTCAATACAAATCCAGCACAGCACCTTTGCTGGCGCTGGATGCGTTGAAAGCAAACTTGGCTTGTACACCCCGTGTGTAGCGGGGTGCAGGTGCTTTCCAATTTACGCGGCGCTTTGCAATCTCTGCTTCTGGCACGTTCAATTCCAAGATCAATTTGTGCGCATCGATGGTGATCGAGTCACCTTCATGGACGAACGCAATGGTGCCACCAGCTGCTGCTTCTGGCGCGACGTGGCCCACGACCATGCCCCAAGTGCCGCCAGAGAAACGGCCATCGGTAATGAGGCCGACGCTTTCACCCAATCCTGCGCCAATGAGCGCGCCTGTGGGCGCCAACATTTCTGGCATGCCAGGACCCCCTTTGGGACCCAAGTAGCGCAAGACCATGACATCGCCTGCTTTGATTTTGCCGTCCAAAATGGCTTGCAACGCAGACTGCTCGTCGTCAAACACGCGGGCTGGGCCCGTGATGACGGGGTTTTTGAGACCCGTAATTTTGGCCACAGCACCTTCGGGTGACAGATTGCCCTTGAGAATGGCCAAGTGACCTTCCGCGTACATGGGGTTGTCGATGGGGCGAATGACATGTTGGTCGGCGCGGGGCGCGTCAGGAATGTCTTTCAAGTTTTCGGCCACGGTTTTGCCAGTAATGGTCATGCAATCGCCGTGCAATAAGCCAGCTTTCAACAAGACTTTCATCACTTGGGGGATGCCGCCAGCGCGGTGCAAGTCCACGGCCAAATACTGTCCGCTAGGCTTGAGGTCGCAAATGACGGGAATCTTCTTGCGCATGCGCTCAAAGTCGTCAATGGTCCAATCAACGCCAGCTGTGTGCGCGATGGCCAGATAGTGCAAAACTGCGTTGGTGGAGCCGCCTGTGGCCATGATGACAGCCACTGCGTTTTCAATCGATTTTTTGGTCACGATGTCGCGTGGCTTGAGATCGTTTTTGATGGCTTCCAATAAAACTTTGGCCGACTCTTTGGCTGAATTTTGGGTCTCATCATGGGGATTGGCCATGGTAGAGGAGTAGGGGAGTGACATGCCCAAAGCTTCAAACGAAGAGGACATGGTGTTGGCTGTGTACATGCCGCCACAAGAGCCGGTTCCAGGGATGGCGCGTTTTTCAATTTCTTTCAAATCAAAGTCGCTCAAATTGCCAGCGGCGTTTTGACCGACGGCTTCAAAAACGCTCACGATGTTCAGGTCTTTGCCTTGATAACGTCCTGGCAAGATGGTGCCGCCATAGACATAGATCGCGGGGACATTGGCCCGCAAAATGCCCATCATGCCGCCAGGCATGTTTTTGTCGCAACCGCCCACCACCAAGACGCCATCCATCCATTGGCCCTGGACACAGGTTTCAATGCAATCAGAAATGACCTCACGACTGACCAGGGAATACTTCATGCCTTCAGTGCCCATGGCCATGCCATCGGAAATGGTCGGTGTGCCAAAAATTTGGGCATTGCCGCCGGCTTCTTCAATGCCTTGTACCGCTGCATCGGCCAGTTTTTGCAAGCCACTGTTGCAAGGGGTAATGGTGCTATGGCCATTGGCAACGCCCACCATGGGCTTGACGAAATCACCTTCTTCGTAGCCCATGGCGTAATACATAGAGCGGTTGGGTGCCCTGGATTTGCCTTGGGTGATGTTGGCGCTACGGCGGTTGCTGGGGGTAGCGGGTTGAATAGGGATGATCTTGTCGCTCATGATGTGTCTTTAGATTGAGGGTGGCTGGGTCTTGCACCCAGACCAAATGGGTGCACAAGTGGCATTCTAAGTGACCTCTTGAAGCCCCTTTGGAATTGGGGAACACGCTATAGGCACATCCATGCACAACAAGGCACAATCCCCACCATGCTGATGCACCCTCAAATTAATCCAGTCGCACTCCAGTTGGGACCCATTGCGGTTCACTGGTATGGATTGACCTATTTGGCAGCCTTTGCCTTGTTTTACTTTTTGGCCACTCGCCGCCTGTCTCATTTGCCCTATGCCCGCTTGACGCACTGGCAGGTCAAGGACGTTGAAGACATTTTGTTTGCGGGTGTTTTGGGCGTCGTTTTGGGGGGGCGATTGGGCTACTGCCTGTTTTATCAGCCGGCCTATTATTTTTCCCATCCGCTTGAGATGGCCTATGTTTGGCAGGGCGGCATGAGTTTTCACGGCGGTTTGCTGGGCGTCATGGCGGCCATGGTTTGGTTCGCGAAAACACGGCACCGCCCCTTTTTCCAGGTCATGGACTTTGTGGCGCCTTGCGTACCTACGGGTTTGGCTGCAGGTCGTATCGGCAATTTCATCAACGGCGAATTGTGGGGCCGCCAAGCGGACGCAGATTTGCCTTGGGGGATGGTTTTCAGGGGCGGTGGCGATTTTCCTCGGCATCCGTCCCAGATCTATCAATTTCTGCTGGAAGGCCTTTTGTTGTTTGTGCTGCTGTGGTGGTTTGCCCGCAAAGACAGGCCCATGGGCCAAGTGTCAGCCGTGTTCTTGATCGGATATGGCAGCTTGAGATTTGTCGCCGAATTTTTCAGAGAGCCAGACGCTCATTTGGGCTTGTTGTCGATGGGCTTGAGCATGGGGCAGTGGTTGTGTGTGCCCATGGTATTGATAGGGGTGTTTTTGTATGTCACGGTGAACAGGCCTAAGAACGCTTGATTTGTGAAGAAGCTTGGTGGCCATTGGTTGCATTGGCGCTTTATTTTTTTATATAAAAGGAGACAAGTATGAAATTTTCAATTCATGGCATTCAGCGCCGTTCCCTGCTGCAATGGGCCGCAGCCAGTTCTGCCGCACCTTTGTTACCAGCGATGGCGCAAGCCAATTGGCCGACAAAGCCAGTCACCATGGTGGTGCCATTTCCTGCGGGTGGAGGTACCGACGCCTTTGCCAGACCCTTGTCAGCTATTTTTTCAAAACAGACCGGCAAACAACTCATCATTGACAACCGAGGGGGTGCAGGGGGAACATTGGGTGCGGGTGTTGCGGCCAAGTCGGCCCCCGATGGGTACAACTTTTTGATGGGCGCAGTGCATCACACCATTGCACCCAGCATGTATCCCAAACTGGACTACGATTTAGAGCGAGATTTAGTGCCTGTCATTTTGGTGGCTGCTGTCCCTCAAGTCTTGGTGGTCAATCCCAAGAAAGTGCCCGCCAACACGGTCAAAGAGTTCTTAGATTTTGTCAAGAAAAATCCAGGTCGTTTGAACTATGGCTCGGCTGGTAGCGGCACATCGCATCACTTGGCGGGTGAATTGTTCAAGCTGCAAACACAAACCTTTATCACGCACATTCCTTACCGTGGTGCGGGCCCTGCATTGCAAGATTTGATTGCAGGCAATGTCGACATGATGTTTGATGGCTTGGGTTCCTCAGCCGCACACATCAAGGGCGGGAGAATCAAAGCTTTGATGGTCTCGGGTAGCAAGCGCAACCCTGCATTCCCCGATGTGCCATGCTCTTCTGAAGTGGGCCTGCCCGATTACACGGTCAGCACTTGGTACGGCGTTTGGGCGCCCAAAGGCATCCCTGCAGATGCCCAAGCGCGTGCCACCGATGAAATTCGCAAGGCTTGTCAAACCGACGAAGCCAAAGCGATTTGGACGGCGCAAGGTGCCGAATTCCCCAATTTGGCGGGCGCACAATTTGATGCATTCATCAAAACCGAATTGCGTAAATGGAGCCAGGTGGTGAAAGCCTCTGGCGCAAAACTGGATTGAAGATGGCCCAAGAGAATTTGTTTGCAGCGCTGCGAGCTGCTTTTCCTGCAAACTTAGATTCAGTTGCAGTTGAAACCGACCAAGGACTGAACTACACATGGCGTGATTTAGATCGGGCCAGTGCCATGATGGCCAACTTGCTCGACAGCTTGAAACTGCCAAAAGGCAGCCGCATCGCTGTCCAAGTTGAAAAGTCAGTTGAAGCCATGGTGCTTTATTTGGCAACGCTGCGAGCAGGCTATGTGTTTCTGCCTTTGAATACGGCCTATCAAAGTGCAGAAATTGAATACTTCATCGGCAATGCCGAGCCTGCTGTGGTGGTCTGTTCAAGTGCTAATTTTGGGTGGGTCAGCAAAATCGCATTCAAGTCAGGCACTCAGCATGTGTTCACCTTGAATGATGACCGAACTGGCACCTTGCTAGAGCGTGCTGTCCATCACAAAGAGACACACAAAATTGCTGTCAAAAATGCTGACGACTTGGCTGCCATTTTGTACACCAGTGGCACAACAGGTCGCAGCAAGGGCGCCATGCTGACGCATGGCAACATGCTGAGCAATGCCAAAACACTCCAAACGTATTGGGGCTGGAAAAAAGGCGATGTGTTGATTCACGCCTTGCCTATTTTTCATGTGCATGGTTTGTTTGTGGCCATTCATGGAGCGCTCATCAATGGCAGCAAGATGATTTGGCTTGCCAAGTTCGACCCCAAGTTTGTGATTACCAAAATGCCCGAGGCGACGGTGTTCATGGGTGTGCCGACGCTTTATGTGCGCATGCTTCAAGAGCCATCGCTTAGCAAAGAATCTGCGCGAAATATGCGTCTGTTCATTGCTGGCTCTGCGCCTTTGTTAATTGAAACTTTCAATGAGTGGCAAATGCGAACGGGGCATACCATTTTGGAGCGATACGGCATGAGTGAAACCGTCATGCTGACCTCCAATCCATATGCGGCTGACAAGCGCCATGGTGGCCAGTCTGAGCGGCGTGGAGGCACCGTTGGCTTTCCTTTGCCTGGGGTGAAGCTGCGCGTTCAAGGTGATGATGGCAAGGCATTGCCTGTTGGCGAAATTGGCAATATCCAGGTGAAGGGCCCGAATGTCTTTCAAGCTTATTGGCGCATGCCCGAGAAAACAAAAGAAGAATTTACTGCAGACGGTTTTTTTAAAACAGGCGATGTTGGAAAATATGACGAGCGTGGCTATGTCACCATCGTTGGGCGAAGCAAAGATCTCATCATCAGTGGCGGTTACAACGTGTACCCTGCTGAAATTGAGGGCTACATCAATGAAATGCCAGGCGTCGCAGAAAGCGCACTCGTGGGTGTTCCCCATCCAGATTTTGGCGAGGTGGGCGTGGCCATCGTCATTGCCAAACCTGGCGCGCAATTGAATGCCGATGCCATTGTTGCCACACTGAAATCACAGTTGGCCAACTTCAAAATACCCAAGAAGTGTTTCGTGGTAGCTGAACTACCTCGAAACACCATGGGCAAAGTTCAGAAAAATTTATTGCGCGATCAGCACAAAAATTTATTCTCAGCGTAATACCAGCACGGGGACATGACAGTGCGTTAGCACTTGTTGTGTCTCACTGCCCAGCAACAATCGTTTGATGCCCTTGCGGCCGTGTGAGGCCATCACCACCAAGTCAGCTTTTTGTTTTTTGGCAGCGGCAATGATGGCGTCAGACACGACATCGGAGCGGCTGACCACGGCTTTGGCCTTGACGCCTTTTGCCTCTGCCATTTTTTTGACGATGTCGACGGCTGCTTGCGCATCGTTGGCCCATTGAGCCTCTATTCGAGCCACATCTTTGGCGTTCATTGGGATGCTGCCTTCAAAGTAAGCCATGGGGTAACGCGGAACCACCTTCAATGCGACCAGTTCAGCGCCGCAGGTGGCTGCCAAGCCAATGGCGTCTACCACGGCTTTTTTTGAAAGTGCAGAGCCGTCAGTGGCCACAAGAATTCGTTTGTACATGGTGTGCTCCTTTGATGAATGAGTCACTCAAGCTTAAGACTCTGAATTTCACACACCTTGATCTGGATCAAGTTTTATGCAGGCGGGCTGCCTTATCTTCAAGCCATGCCGAATCAAGCATTTCTTTCAGACGCAGACGTAGAGTTAGAAGCAGACTCTCTAGCATCCAACTGGTCATTGCTTGACCACGTTCAGGAGTGGTCTGATTTCAGTCTGCCGAATCCGCAGCGTGCACATGAGTGGACTTCCAGCGTGGTTTTCCAGGGTATGCATTGCGCGGCCTGTGCCATCAACATCGAAGAAGCTTTGCTGTCTGTACCCGGCGTCAAGTCCGCACAAATCAGTGCTGCCAGTCACCGGGGCAGGGTGGTGTGGTCCGACAATCAAACACAACCCTCGGATTGGATGAAGGCCGTTGCCAAGTTGGGTTATCGCACCGTACCCGCCAACGATGCGTTGGCCAACGAAATTAGACGAGAAGACGCTCGAAAAATGCTGTGGCGTCTGGGCGTTGCGGGCCTTTGCATGATGCAAGTCATGATGTATGCCACCCCTGTTTACTTCAGTGAGCCGAACGACATGGCGCCAGACATGGTGCAGCTACTTCGCTGGGCATCTTGGGTTCTGTCTTTGCCTGTTTTGTTTTTTTCATGCATGCC
>JACCDZ010193010.1_pt1 | contig 33530 bp, 41 predicted proteins | sample 7449551 | NCBI WGS metagenome assembly JACCDZ01 (sample SAMN15323452, study PRJNA562643) | freshwater metagenome | isolation source: river surface water | place: USA:Blue River Watershed | collected 2017-08-18 | reverse complement strand
TCCATTTCAGTAACCAGTATCCATGCAACATTTGGGTTATCGTTGACTTCTTGCTGGATTGATTTTTTTGTTTTTTCTGAAACTTCCCAGGACTGCGTTTTATCATTTTGTATAAACTGATCAATAATTAAAGATCGGTTTTCCCACAAACTAAAACCCGTCATACTGAACAATAGGAAGAAAATAAAAATTACTATTTTCCAGAAGGTGAACGTATCCATCAATCTTAAAATTTTTGGAACTGAGTTTATAATTTTGGTATAAAGACTTGTTTTAGACTGTTCCATTACTTTAAAACTACTACTTGGTATTTACTATAAAAGCAAAATGGGGCCTAAATAGGCCCCATTTTGGTGAATTGATGCTGCTTTTTAGTGCGGATAGAAGTTTCCATCTGACGAAAGCATCCCAATAACTATTGAATTTTCTGGATGCAACCAATCTGGCTTGAACCCCATTGCCAGTTCCTCAGTATCGAAGGGGCCTGCAACCGGAAATTCACAATCTGGGTGCATGATGAAGTGGCCATGGGTGCCATAATCATCAGTATCATCACTATGCTCAGTGTCATCTGAGAAATTGTTAGTTCCCGCTGCTACTTCATGTGTGTCTGGATGGAACCAGTCAGTATGCTCTGCAAATTTGTTGGCTGCGTTTTCTGAGGGGAATGGTCCATGTTCCACTTCCTCAGTCTCTTTATTGATAATGTAATGTTGCATTTTCATTTCTCCATTGCGTCTGCCCAATAATCCCCTTCAGAGTCATTATTGGTTGATGTGTTATCAGTATCCGTATCGTGTATCATGCCAGCCCGGCGAATTAAGTCATCAATCAGGTTGTAAAGTCTCAAATTTTCCATGAGAACAAGTTCAAACAATCCAGAAAATTCTGTGAAAAACTGTATTGGGAAACTATTTTCAAGATCGTTTATGTATGTGTTGTCTTCAGCAGTCAACGATGCAGTGTGCATTGATCTTTTTGGATCCTCTGCACCATGAATAGTTTTACCACCTTCAATTACGTGATGGTATGTTCTAAAATACCAACCAATAACGATATGGTCAATTCCACCAACGCCAGTTGCTTTCAAAATTTGATTGAAGTGATTCGCGGATGAAGCTCCAGAAAAACCGAAACCCGAAACCACGTCATCGCCTGTTGTGGGGGATGAAAAAGAATCTCGGAATAGGTGATCGCGCGCGTAGTCATTCATAAGCATTCGGCGAATTTTTAGTTCACTGTCACGATCCAGGTCTTTCGGTGAGAACATCGGGTGGATGATCTTGTACGGTCCATCGGATTTGCTTCCAACTTCCGAGTTACCAATCAGTTTTTGCATACCCTTATGTCTGTAAAATTTTCCTTGTCGAATTGACGACACCAGAGTGCCTGGGTATCGTTGAAACATTGTTTCGATTGACTTCCCATACTTGAACATCTTGGGCAACACGGTAACATCAATTTTGCCGGCTTCATACAGGTCAACAATAGTCAGAGCCGAATTTGTTAGCAGTAATTCGCGATACTTATATTTGTAATTTTCAGGAAGGATGTGGCCATCTTTTACTTTTTGGGCCAGACTATCTGCTTTGGCTTTTGCTTCTGCTCGTTCTTCCGCTTCTTTTTCGTCACGAATTATTTTTCGCTGTTGTCTGGCATCTTCTCGGGCTTGTGCAAGTCGGGCCAATCTTTTTTCGCGCTTCGCTGCTTCTTTTTTGTCTTTGTCAAGTTCGGCCTGTGCTTCTTTGTCCGCTTTAGCCTTGGCAGCATCTTTTGCTTTTTGTGCTGCTTTTGCCTCGGCCTCTTTTTCTTTTTTAAGTTTATCCAGATAGTCTTTTTTGTACTTAGCAAAGTCGCCGGTCAACTTGGAAGCGCCATTGGTTAGCATACCCAACATGCTACTCTTATCGTCGATCTTTTTTACAAACTCACCATCCCATCCGGATTGATCTTCCTTTAATTTGGTCATGTTGATTTTTCATTCCAAGTATTTAGGCTACCACTTGTCTTCTGGACATTGCTGCTCGGTCAACCGGACCTTCAAATCAACTAAACAAAAGCACTTGCCACAAATTCTGGTAATCTTTATCAAGTGTGAACATGTGTTACAAGTGTTTATTCTTGCTTTGTGTAAAAAAATGGCTGGGATTTTCCCAGCCACTACTTTTTCTTTTATTTTTTTCACTTCACTCATAATACCCCCGATCAAGTGGCTTCTTACGTTTGTCCTTCATTCTTCCGCCCTTGCGTGCCAGAAGAATTTCATTCAACTGTTTCTTCTCCACTGACATCTCAACAGAAATGTTAATCTTCTTTTGCTTTTTCTTCCTCATTAAAGTCTCCCAAAACTACTTCCCATTCAGTATCTTCTAAATTCAAGTGTGCAGATTTAATTTTTTTATCTGGGTATTTCTTTTTGCAAAACTCGTACACGCGGATTCTCTCAGACGGCACTACTTCCAACTTTGCATTTCTGAATAGATATTCCTCAATGGCAAAAATCTGATCTTCTGAACATTTTATATTTACGGTAACCATTGTTTTTTCCTACTTTCTGGATCTGAAATTTCAATTGGTGATACGCCGAATTCGTTAGACAGCCAAGTTTCTCCAGTTTCCGGCATGGTCATGGAAATCCCATATTGTTGTTTATTACCCATGAACGAACCAGTGTCCAGACAAACAAAAGGTCCAACGCGAAATGGTGTGTTGGATTGGATCGTATGTCCTGAATAAATTGTAGAAAGATAATCTTCCGAAACTGATGCGCGAACAAGATCGGGATTAGCACCATTAAAAATACTCCGGCGCCACATGCCATCACATTCGTCACCAATTCCACCATAATCTGAATTGTACGTCCATGCCGCATTCACAAATTTGGCGTTTAGTAGATTTTTATCTGTTAGTTTGAAATTATGTGAATTCAGTTCGGCATGCACCACATGGAATTTTTTCCACGAACGCAATCGAACCGTTATCATTTTTGACATCTTTTCCATGATCAGAGGCACTAATTCATACCAGAATTCTGCAGCATCTTGTGAGAAACGATACTTGCTATCGAACTTTTTGTTTTGGTACGAAGAAATGTAATGAACTGCCCATCGCGCACCATTTGCGATCCAAAGACCGGGGTCCATTTGGCCATAAAAGAACATTAGAACCATCGCTTCATGGTTTCCCAGAGTTGCATGAAACCATGGTTCCGCGAGTAATCGCAAGCATTCTTCATTTTCATGACCGCGATCAATTAGGTCACCGGTGGAAAACAGTCGATCTTTATTTTTATCGAAATTTACATGGTCCAATAGCGCCATTAAGTAAGAATACTCACCATGAACGTCGCCAATCACAAAGTCGCGACCTTTAGTGTTTAACTTGAATTTTTTGATTGGGGTTATCTCGCTAAGGAACTGTTCCGTTGCCTTGAATTGGTGCATGATGTAATTGTTCATCGTTGTTCCTACAATTTTTAAATACTTAAAACTCAAACCTAAATGGACGCATTATTCTTATTGAAGCAAAAGTCATCATACGATGACTACGGTTACTCAGATTATACCTCGGGCGCTGGTGCTGCGTCAACCTACACGTCGGATGGGTACATGAACTATCAGGCGGCGACGGGAATGTGGACTTCATCACAAATGGTTGTTGATGTGTTGACAAAAAATGGTATTTCTTGCGATATTAGTTTAGCACAGGATGCAAACTCTATTGATTCTATTGTCACTAATTTAAATCCTTCGACAGTTTTTATTGAAGGATTATGGGTCACCCCACAGAAATTCACCGAGCTTATAGCCATTCCACGACATTCATCCAGGCAATGGGTTGTTCGCATTCATAGCGATATGCCATTTTTGGCGACGGAAGGTGTTGCATTTTCGTGGTTCAAGCAATATCTAGACATTGGCATCAAAGTTGCACCAAATTCATTTCGACTGCATCGGGAATTATCTTTTATTATGTCCAGCATGGGGTACACTAATGAAGCCATTGCGGAAATGCTGGTGTTTTTGCCAAATTGCTATCCAACAAATTTCCCGCAACTATCAAGCATTGATATCATGAGTAAAGATACTCTTGATATTGCATGTTTTGGTGCAATTAGAGTAATGAAGAATCATGTTATGCAAGCATTCAACGCATTAGAGTTTTGTAAAATACATGGTAAAAAGTTGCGCTGGCACTACAATAACAATATTGGATCTGGTGGGCAGGGGCCACATAATAACATGATTGCAATGCTTCAGGGTATTGATGGTGTCGAGCTAGTTCCACACGAATGGGAAGATAGGGCCACCTTTTTAAATTCTATTTCTGAAGTCGATGTGCTTTTACAATTGTCTTTATCAGAGACTATGAATATTGTTGCTGCTGATGCGACATACGTTGGTAAGCCAATCATTGTTTCTGACGAGATTATGTGGGCGCACCCATTATATGGACACCCTAATGATAGCTCCAAAACATTAAAGGTGATGAAGGTCATCATGAACGCCCCTTCATTTTTTGTCCAGGCGAACCGTGAAGGACTGAGAAGCTATGCACAGACTTCGGAAATTATTTGGGTACGGAGGTTCATACCAGATATTCAGCCAGTAGCAGTTTTATCAAGTCCAACAATTATTCCAACAACAAACAATCACTGCTGCAACTAAAAAAGCCGGCGCAAGCCGGCTTTTTTACACCCATCGAACAATTCGATGATACGTTCGCGAATGTTCACCTTGGTTACCATCGCCACTCAGAAGATAAATTACATATTCGTCTGTTGGGCCAATGTTGTTTATTTCATAAGTTGGACACCGGCGCATGATGAATTCGTGGTCGGCAATAATGTCTACGACATTTAGACCTCTGTTTTTATAGAAGATGTCATCGACCCACTTTAGATCCGCCATATTGAGTTCAATAACGGTCCCATGTGGGGCATACACCGTAAGAGTATATTCTCGGGTAATCATCATTTTTCATCTCCAGGTTCCGGGGCTTTAACGATTTCCCCAGTAGCATCATGCTGTTCTGGGGTGAACGAACCAATGTCGTCGATTACTGCGTTTTTCTTCTTACCGAAGATGCGATCCCAACCGTCTCGATAATTATCGGACACATTTTTAGTCTGAATTGCATCCCCGGTGATGTCATTAGTGGTAGCCATTTTTTCTCCGCGTTTAGTTGAAGTCACAAACAAAAATTGTCATATCTCCATGCCCAACAGTGAAGGTGGACAACTTGACAGAAATAGAACGTTCCTCTGAATAAGAAATTAGTTCATTAAGGTATTCGAGATGATTGTGGAGGGACTTTGAAATAGCCATAATATTTGAAATTTGTCGCTCCGCAAGATCCGGCGAAAGAATGAATTGGAATTCAAATTCATTTAGTCCCAGATTGGGGTCATTGACCACAAAGCTGTGAATTTTGATTTTGTTGCCACCGATGGTTTTCAGTTCAACTATTTGATCATTAATAATTCTGATAGCAGCTTTGATGCTACAAACTTCATCCGAAAAATTGGCTGCTTTTTTGTACATGCCGAAAAGGTTTTTGAAATGAGTGGATTGCATTTTGATAATTTTTTCGGTAGTTTAGTTGAACTGGACCACTGATGTCAAGAAATCTTGATGTCTAGGGACAGCATGATCTTTCTGACCACCCCAATGAATGTTTTTACGTCCGGAAAAAGGTCTTGATTGAGTAAAATTTCGTCATGGTTCTCATTCTTCAGAATAGATGAGATGAGTAGCATGACCCAATTATAGTTCTCTCCATACACTTCGCGCATTTCTGGCTCAGTCTCATTCAAAATGAAGGAACATGATTCATCACTCAGACCATATCGAGACAGTCGATTGATAAACTTTATAACTTCATTGTGTGACATAATTAATCTCCTGCGTTATCAACAATTACATCAAGGGACCATTTTTTAAGAAACCGCTTACGATACAGTTCGATCCAATCAACTGATTTACCATCATACACCATCATAATTTCGCTAGGATAATAGGAATTCTTAGCAAAGATACTATAAATGTCTTTTCTCGACATACCAACAGGGATGGTAGATACGATTGAGTGAACTGCGCATCGAATTTTATTCACTTCGTCGAGAACCGTATTCCTAATGGTTTCCACCTGTTGGACAGTGCTTTCTGGGCGACCGCACATCCGAAACGCACCGATCATGTCATCAACATTATCGTTTAGAACCGCTTCGGCAACATCGCGAACACGAATGAAGACGATGGTTCGATGTAGATCAACATACCACTGCGTTTTCGCCTTGACCATTTCTCCATTTTCTAATTGGATGACGATACCTTCAACATGGGTTGCGGTCATACACCAATTCTTAATGAGTTCGAAGGACACAATTCCGTCTTTTTCGAAATTGGAACGAACGTCCTCCACGATTGGGAATGGCACTGACCCATCATTTGGGATGTCAATGTATTCACCAGAAATGTTATTGCGAATGTGCAACAGGGTCAGTTCTGCAGTCTGATAGCTAACAACAATCGGAAAGTTCGGACTGGTGAATTCAAAAATCGGAGTTTGACCGTTTTTCATTTGATCAACCACCCATTTCATCTGGTCGGGATTGGCCTTCAGCAGTTCAGTAGCAGCAATCGCCTCTGGGGAGGTAAACGACTTTTTGGTCTTCAGGATCAGGTTGCCCCCAACATAAATCGGATGGACCATAGATCCATCTCGCTTCACCATCACTCGTTTGACATCATTCCACGGAATCGCGGTATCCATGGTATGTGGTTTTTCCCCAATATTGAAAAACTTCTGCATTGGGCGGGACATAATAGGTCCATCGCCCCAGAAGCAAATTCCACGGGCTTCTCGTTTCAGGTCAGAGTTTTCCCCGGAAAATGTGTCTTGCCCCTGAACCATGTAAAAGAAGCTATAAACAGAAGGGGTCTTACTATCACCGGCAATATCCCGCATGATGATGTTCCCATCCAGAACGGGAAGCATAGTGTTGATGTGTGCGATCTTTGGGAAGGGCATAGTTACTCCATGTCGTTGCGTGTGGGTGGATTGTAGCACGGTGTCGGGTGGTGGGCAACCACCCGCCCACAAAAAAGCCCCTTACGGGGCTTTTTCACTTGGATGCGGCCTCTACCGGCTGGACCACGGTGATCGGGTCTTGTAGGCGGTCCACGCGCTTCATGGTGGACGCAATCATCACCATACAGCCGATGATTGAGCCAATCATCACCGCAATGACGATATTAGAAACCTTGTTCACTCGCTTCAGCTTTTCGATTTCCTCGGTTTGGCGACGATCAACTTCGTCCATCATCGCCTTGACTTGATCGGGGGAAGCAACATTGCTTGAGTAGTTTTTCATTTTCAATCCTTAAAAAATAAATGCGAAAATCGCAACGTATGTTAGAGAATGCAGAAGCTGGTCGAAACCAAGCAACCACCAATATTTCTCACTATTGTCCGGTTTTAGACCATAGTGCGTGTTAGTTTTGACTTTTGCCCAGTCTATGTGGTAATGAGCGATTGCCTCAGCTAGAGCAATCAAAAATACAACGAACAGTGAAATTTGTATTGTGCCCAGAAATACCAACGATGCCAGAATGAATGCTGTTGCCATTCCATGCAATGTTGCGTGTAAGATCCCACCGCCATGCATATATGTACCTTTGTTCAAGTACATATATGGCGTCTGTAGCAAAAAGTCCACTAGGAAATGTTTTACAAACAACGCCAACAACAGTTCGGTCATTTGATTTTTATACCTCTGTATTCTTCATCGTCGTCAACCCCATCTTCGGGATCATACGTTCCATTTTTCTCGTTAACAAATTGCTTGAACGTTTTAGGCTTCTTTCGAGGTCCGTCCTCGTAAAAGTCATTGTTATTTTTCTTTGACTTAGTTCGTTTTGCCTTTTGCTCACGAAGTTGACGTGAATCGACATGTTCGCCCATGTTTTTACAGTTCCCAGAGGTTAAGTTTGTAATGGTCTTTATTAAGTCTGGATTTGATAATTTGTTCAATTACCAACCAGTCGCCACCCCCTCGAACAGACCCAATTTTCGGAAAGTGGAAATTTACTGTGGTATCCGCAGGCGAAAATAGATCATCTACTTTCTGAAGGGCGGAATCCAGAGCATCATATGAGGTGTATTTAGCACCATCGTTCCCATAATTTGCTTGCCCAATCAAGTTTATAATTAGCACTTCGGATGTTTCAATGTTCTCTAGTGAAAATGAAATAGAACCTAGGCGCTGTTGAATTGTTGGGGCATTTTCGATTTCGTTCATGTATGCAACATACGTGCTTGGGAATTTGTTCCGAACAGTTTTTGCGATGCCACTGCCCATTACACCCTGAGCATTACATTGATGTAGAATTACGTGTAGTTCGTTCGGGTCTCCAAAGTTTTTACTATTGAAGATGTCGCCACGATGTTGTTTAATTGCTATACTCATAAACCGATGATCCAGAAAATTTAATCTTATCGTTCATGGATTTGAACTCCTGTTGGGCCAAAGATTCGGCGCTTTGGATGTCTTGACACATTTGCTTGTATTTCCTAAAGGATTCACAATCAACGCTGCTCAGTGCCATAAGGTCGCTGATGTCCTCAACTATAAAACGGTCCGTGGTGGTTGTCAAGTGGCGCATGGCCACCGTCTTTGAGAAAACCCTATCCTTCGGACAAATCACCATCTCCACCTGATACTGGCTGTTGATTTCGGTGATCTTCAGTATCATCCCCCCGTTTTTGTTCGTCTCCATCTTTCCCAAAATGGAGTTGAATTTCTTGAATCTTAGAATTTTTATCTTGCTTGTTCTTGCAGGCATGGCATTGACTTTCGCAATTGACTTTACACATTTAAACCGCCATTGGTGCTTTAATTTCGGGATGATGTTGATAGCCAACCAACTCAAAATCGGACATAGTGAACTGAAAAATGTCAGACGTTGGATTATTAATTTTCAGAATTGGTAGCCCCAAGTGTTCTCTTGAAAGTTGCAGACGCACTTGGTCAACATGGTTGGAATAAATGTGCGCATCACCGATAACATGATGAAGTTTGCCAACGGATAGACCACAAACTTGAGCAATCATGTGTGTGAGCAACGCATATGATGCGATATTGAATGGGACTCCAAGAAACATGTCCGCGCTACGCTGATACATCTGGCAACTTAGGGTGTTATCTCGCACATAGAACTGCGCCATAACGTGACATGGTGGTAATGCTGCTTTATTCAGGTCCGCCACATTCCATGCGGTTAGAATGTGCCGTCGTCCATTCGGATCCTTTTTGATGCCGGCAATCAGCTCCGACAACTGATCGATGCTTCCGCCATTACCATCTGGCCAACTGCGCCAGTTCGTGCCATAGATTCGACCCAGATCCCCCTTGAATTGTGCGTTGGGCATCCAGTATGGGGAATTGGCATTATCAGTCCAAATTGTTCGCTTGGTATCATCTCGCGTTCCATGCAAAATTTCGCAAAGACGCCTTTCGTCATTGCTACCTTCAATGAACCAAAGCAGTTCGGATACAACCGACTTCCACATTAGTTTTTTAGTAGTAATTGCGGGGAACTTTTCCGAAATATCGAATTCCATTTTTACCCCGAAGGTACTAATTGTTCCAGTTCCAGTTCGATCGGAGCTGTGTACCCCTTCGTTTAGAACCTTTAGTAGTGCGTCATCGTATTGCTTCATTTCTTCTCCAAAAAGATGTTAATATCACCTCGGGAAATAGCTTGGCGTTTCCAATTCCAATAACCTCTACCCCGAATTTTTAGTATTGTATTCGGTTGCGTTCCGGATGGCAAGCGAACTCTAAGTGTTGTGTCCGGCTCAAATGGATCAGTCATCTGAAACCAGCGACCATTTGCAAATTCCTCTTCGGTAAATTCCATAGAACAAACCACATCCCCGACAAACAATTCGTCTGCGTTGAAGACGTTTTTGAATTTGTATCCATCGGGGAGGATCACATTATCAACTCGATGGATTTTTCCACCGTGAATGAATGATCCACCGGGGGGAACCCCCTTTTTGATGACATTTGTTCCATTAAATGCATTGGCCCAGTGGATATTTTTGTGAACTTCAACATTTTCCCTGACGACTTTACTGAAAAACTCATGGATTTTCTTTGCGGTCCATCCATCTTGTTGGGAGAAACCAGGGTGGAAGGCGTCCGGCTTTCTTAGCTGAACATGATCTCCTATTTTTTCAAGATAGTCATACGCCTGTTGAACTTGTTTGAATTCTTCTTCACTACCACCACGATCAGGATGCAACTTCATCGCCAATTTGCGATAAGCGGCCTTAATTGTTTCCTTACTGGCCCCTTCTGGGACACCAAGTCGTTTGTATGCCCAACTCGCCATGTTTTACACCTTTTTGATTTCGTTAATCATAACTTGAACTTCATCGAGAGATTTGATGCGTGCTATTTCCACTTCAATCTTGTTAATTTGTTTTTGAAGTTCTTCGATTTTGGATTTGGTTAGTGACCGCATGGGGATTGAGAACAAGTCATCAATTCTGACCAGCCCATTTGCTTTCATGTGTTCTACAATCTTCGGTTGTTCATTGTCGCGATAAAACAAAGGGTCCGATAGATAAAGTTCAATCCACTTTTTACGTTCGGTTGCCCATTCCAAATCAGCAGTTAGATTTTTAAGTTGCTGTGCGAAACGTGCAGTGTATTGGTCAAGTCGCCAAACAACCCAATCAACAAGCAGGTCTTCCGCGCATTCATATCTAATGATTTTTCCATCTGGGTTCCATGCGGTAAAATTTTCTGTAGTTTTTGAAACCAATTTGAAAGTTTTCACCAATTTGGCTTCTGGCATGTCAACCATTTCTGGATCTACCTTTACGATAAATTCAAATCCATTTTTGTCAGAAAGGTTGTCATAATCCAAAATGGTTTTTTCATGTTCCAGTTCATCAAGCATAACTTTATATTTGTCGCCCTGAATACCAACTGGCAGTTCGGTAATTCGCAAGAATGTGGAACGGCCCTTTTTGAAAAATTCCCACTTACCCTTGATTTCGACCTGCCCAGTGTCTTTATTCTTTGTAACATCGCCAATAAATTGTTCACCGAACCATGGGACTAACGAGTGTTTTTCTAAGGTTTCCCCATTTAGAATCTTCTTGATTGCCGCAACAATGTCTTTGGGGTTATAAGACAAAATTTCAGTCGAGTGACCCGTTCCGATACCAACTGCTCCATTCAGTAGGATCAGTGGCAAGCACGGAATGAAATACTTAGGCTCGATTGAAATGTCCCCACTCAGCAACTGCTCGGTGATACAGTCATCATCTTTCAAAAACAACTTTCTGAAATTTTCATCCAGTTTAGTTTTTAGATAACGGGGTTGACTACCTTCAAAGTTTTTTCGACTTCCGAATTGGCCAATATCTTCCAGAATTGGCATGTTGTTGGATCCAGGAAACCTTTGCGCCATTTTTACAATTGCATCTTCCATGGACACTGCCCCGTGGTGGTAATCAGAAACCGAACAGGAATACGCTGCAATACGTTCAACAGTGTCTTCCTTTCCGGTTTCCCCACGACTGAGAATGCCCCAAAGTGCTTTCCGTTGAACTTCCTTCAGGCCGTCACCAATAAATGGCAATCCACGAACATTAGATTGAGACGAATAGGGGCGAAGCTTATCGTCTAGGAAATTGGAAATTTTTACACTTCGCTTTTTGGAGGTCATGTTTTAATCTTCTTTATCAAAGTAAGAGTAGTCTTTCAACCAAACTTTACGTTGGTCGGCGTAGCTTTTGTCATCATTGAAGGCCAGGGTAAGTTTGTTGTTGTCTTCTTCCTCCGGTGGATGGAATTGGACAAGCAGTTCATCCAGAATGGTGAAGAACTTTTCAAACTGCTCGGTCTTAAATGTGCCCAGGCCCTTGAAGTAATTTGCAGTGTGCGCTGGAGCGCGCTTTGACCATTCGGCATATTCTTCGATGGAATAGAAGAAATGTTCCTGCTTGCTTCGCTTTTCATTCACAATGTAGACTGGAGTTTCCATACGATAGATGCACCCCATACTGAATAATTCCGGCCAGAACCGTTGGAACAGTAGTAATGCTAACGCGGCAATGTGTGATCCGTCAAGGTCTGCGTCACTAAGCACAACGATCCGCCCAAAGCGAAGATTTGCTGCTCGACGATGAATGTTATTTTCTGAAGTTGTCCTACGGTATTCCATAATTTCAGGAATTGACGGCGATGCTGGGGTCTTTTCGCATTGTTCCCACACTTTAATACACTCGCCATTAGTCCAAATTACATCATGCTCGTTTACCAGCTTATTGTCAACGATGAACCATTTTGTGGAATCTGAATCTCGCTGAATGGGTTCGCCGAGTTTTAGACCAGTAATAGTCAGAATGTCAGAGATTTCAGTATTCTCCAACACGTCCTTCGGCTTCATACCATCAACATTAACGATCTTCCCCTTTAGAGCATAGCAAGCAAAATATTTATTTTTTCCTCGGGCAGAAATCACAGAATTCTTCGCGGATAGACCCTCAGACAAAAACAGTGTGCATGACCGTCGATCAATTCGCTCCACTGCATCATCAAACTTTGCAATATTTTTCGGATTTGCTTTAGTGATGCTTTTTTCTGCTTTACGCAGCTCTTCCGCTTCAGCGGCGGCCTGTTTCGCGGCGGCCCAGTCCAGAATTTTTTGAACAATTTCGGACTTCACGACCTTTCCGATGAATTTATCAGAAATAGTAACAGATGTTCCGAAGCTACTGACCGCACTAACCATGTTCTCTTTAGTTTGACTGGAGAACTTTGGACGATTGATATTACACGAAATGAACACATGCATCTGGTTTTTAATGTCAGACGGCTTGACTTCAATTTTGTGTTTCTTCTTCACGTATGCGCGAAGTGCTTCAACAATTTGGTTTGAAACATATTCAACATGAGTGCCACCCATGTATGTTTCGACGGAGTTTACGAAAGAGGTGTGCTGGAACCCAGATGATGCAGAAATACCAATCTTCCAATCGCCGTAATCTTCATACACGAATTCTTCTGAGTACAGTTTGATATAATCAGAGAAGTTCTTGATAGTCAATTCTGTCGAGTTGCAAGAAACCGAAAGCAACGGATTGGTGCCAGCAATATCAATTAGACGACGTAGAATTTTACTTTTATGATCTTCACTCAGAGTGTCAACTTTGAAAAACTCATAGTCCGGCACGAAACTAATTTTTGTATAGTTTTTGCTACTCTTCTTGATGAGTGGATCAGTCTTAACGGTCATTCCGTTAGTAAATTTTTGGTAGAAACTATTTTTGCCATCTGCAGTCTCCACCACAAATTCTCGTGAAAGAATGTTTGTTGCCTTGGCGCCAATACCATGCACGCCGGCCAACATACGTTCTTCATCGTCGTTGTAATTTGATCCAGATCGCAATTGGCTGAAGATCAGTTCAGGGATCATGATCCCATATTCGTCGTGCTTACGAACCGGGATTCCACCATTGTCCTCAACAACGATCTTGCCATCATCGAACGAGACGGAAAGTTTATTGAGTTTTGTTGGATTACGCTTGTGCTCATCAACCGCATTATCCAAAATTTCATCAACAATCTTCATGAATGCCGGAATGATGTAGATTTCGCTTAAGCGCATTTTATTATCCGCAAAAGTGAAAATAGACTTCTTCTCAAGCTCTGTTGAGCCCACGTACATTTGTGGGCGGTGTCGAATGTGTTCGATGTCGCTTAGAACTTTGTATTCTGCGGCCATTAATAAACTCCAAAATTAAAACATACGGGAAATTTTAGCTAAATTGTGCTGCTCCGAGCCTTCGTCGCACACCAACAAAAGATCCACAGTCTTGTGCTTCATCCAATCATACTCCGTTTCTGAGTTTTTAGCTCGCTCAAAGAACGTGGAAAGGTGCTTGATTCTAACGTCGTGAGGTGCGCCACCCAAATCTTGGAGAGTTCGCTCTATCAATCTTCGCTTTTGTTCTTCTGGTGGGACATAACAAAATGCTGTTAGGCATTTTACATCATCAGTATGTTGCCAAACCCATTTTTTAAGATTGATTGCTCCCTCCAGTTCGGTGATAATTACTGAATTTTTTGATTTGGAGTAGTTTTCATCAATTTGTGAACGCAAAAGAGCTTTTTCATTTCCGTAGAAGTTTCCACCATACTCTGCATATTCCAACATGTCTCCCGAATTTATGCATTCGGTAAACCGATCGACACTCCAGAAAAAATAAGATTTGCCGGGAACTTCATTATGGCGAGGTTGTCGAGTGGTAATTGATACAATCTCGTTGAAATTGTTCTGTTGTAAGTATTGCGCTAATGTTGTTTTACCACCGGCAGATGGTCCGATAAGGATTAACAGATTCTTCATTTGTTTTTCACCTCCAACTCAACGTATGAGGGGTCTAACTTTACACCATCCGAATAGACAATAAGTTCACAGGTATTAAATGCCTCTTCGAAATCATCATCAGAGAAATGCTGTTCCAGTCTGCGAATTATACTGGTGATCGCGGCATCTTTTCGCATTTTAATGGAACCCATTAAACAAAGCAGTGCTTTTTTCTCTGCGTCGGTAAAGTCTAAGATACTTAGAACATTTGGGGCGGGTGGTTTAGTTGAAATAATAGTCATTTGGGGCCTTCATTTAAATGTGATCCGGAAATCCTTGTTGTGGTATGTAGTGATGTAGGCACCCTTATCATCATACAGGTTTATTTTCGGTTCGACCAGTTGAACTGCCAGTGATGTAGTCATACCACTGGATGAGGTCAGTTTTTCCGTAAGAGTATAAGCATAGTACGAATAACTAATCCCATACGTCCGCAACGAAGAGCAGTGAAGAAGGGCCAACATGAGTGTAATTTCACTGTTGGTCAATTCAACTGTAGTCAATCCATTTTTAGGAGCATCGGGTGGGGTTCTTGATGAAATCGTAGTCATTTTGTCTCCATGAAAAAAGGCGGCGACTGCCGCCTTTTTTAAACAAAGCCAATGGTTCGAGTTGAAGTCTTTACGGCCTTCTTTTGTTCCACAGTTCGGGACGACATCAGTTCTGCCAGTGAGTAGGTATTGCTTCCACCATGAATGTTGACCGGCATTACCGAATTCAGCTTTTCAGCTTCTTCGGTACTGAGATTTCGGAATTCAACAACACGGAAACAACGTCCCGGCCGAAGAAGCGCCTCATCAATGTCATTGATGCTGGGGAGATTCGTGGAAAAGATCAGTTTCTTTCCGCGAGTGGAGATTAGACCATCACTTACGTTCAGGAACTTATGCATCATCTGATTACCATCAGCCCGGCTCTTCAGGAAGGCATCCGCATCTTCCATAACAAGAAAGTCGATGTCCGTTTCATCAATAAATCGAGCGAACAGGGAGTCTGACGCCATGATCTGTGGATCAAAGGTAACCAGAGCATCGCCCTTACCAAAGTTGAGCAGATTCTTGATAAAAGTTGTCTTACCAGTACCCGGAGGTCCAATGAGAATCAGGACGGCTTCATCACTATCCAGATAATTCGCGAAGAAATCTTCCAGAGGCTCGTTCAGAAAAGGATAGAATTCATCCCGAGCTGGCTTGAAGTTCAGCGGGACTTCCGCAGTCTGACCATGAGAACCATAAACCCAATGAATAGTGCTCTGCATGCGATCGTACTTGGAATCAATTGCCTCGGCAACTCGCAGCGCCTGTTGTTCTTCAGCATGAACCTGAACATGCACCTTGAGACCGTCTTGAACTGCCTCCACCAAAATGTCATTATTGAGGTCATGGATGACCACTGAAGTTCGAGAGGTAAAAGTCAGCTTATGATTTTCAGAAAGCCCCAGATCATTCACCACGAAACCATTCAGATCAAACCGGGCGCCCTTCATCCAGGTATTCTTATGAATCACCATGTTTTTGAGACCAGTCTCGAAGAACTTCTTGTGGAAAGCATTCACAATCCAGTCCTGAAGACCGTAAGTGGCGTACATCATATTGGCGGTGTGATTTTGACTCATTTCGTGTTCCTTGTTCATTACAATAGCTTCGGCGACTGCCTCTCGGTAATCAATCTCAGATTCCCCCGATTCGTTTGCGGAAGAATACGAAATATTGTTTTCATGCATCATTGCGAAACGGTTTGGTGGAGGGTCCACCAGCATGTCTGGCAATTCAATCCCATGGTTACTATTCAGATGAATGTCTTCTGAATTGCGACTAATACTGATCATTTTAGTAACCGGGATCGACGGAAATTCTGCTTTTTTGAAATATTCTGCCAAGTTTTTTACTCCTTTAGCGATGGTGAGCCACTATCATAGCCCACCATCGGGGTTCAGTCAAGCCACTGGACCGTCTTGGACTCGAACTCGTTTGACCATGCCATTTGCTTTGAGGTCCATAGTCGCTGAATATTAGCATCCAGCATATACGTCACCGCCCAATCATCTGGACCCCGAACGGACCGCCCGGCACCCTGCACCAATTTCATCAATGCAATTACTGAATAAATGTTTGAATAGTTAGTAGCAATGTGTTTAATTCGTGCTTCCCCAAGTGATGCAAATGGGGCTTTTACAATCACTTGAAACCGACTTAGATCCCCACTCAGGTCCATACCCTCATATCCAGAGGGGGTAATCATGACACATGGGCCATCAACAAACTTAAACTGTTCAATGATGTTCACCATCTTATCGCCTTTTTTATGAACGATGAATTTATGTCGAGGGAACTCTGCTGTTAGAAAATCTGCCACCTCTTCATTAACAACGAATGACGGAGTTAGGATAATTCCGCGCTCTGAATTTTTCACAAGATGCTTGTTGCAGATGTCAGCACACGCCTGCAGCAGTTTCTTCTTAACAGTTGGATCTTGCAGCGTTGATGCGTTTAGATTTTGGTGCTTGTAGAAGATAACTTTTTTGTTTTCTTTTGGAAAAACTGGGTCCAATCGAATGTACTTCGCATTTTCCAAAGTCATCGTGGTTCTGGCATATTCCTCACTGATAGTTGCGGAACAAATCAAGTTATATTCAGCATTGATCAGGCTAGAAAACAATTCACCCACAAAAATTGGCTTCACCGAAAATGTGGAATTTTTCTGTTTCAGGCGTGGGTCAGGAAGCTTGAAGTCGAAGGCATGCGGGTAGTCCAAATCGATAAGACAAGCAATCTTCATCGCTTCAGACATGTATTTCGCGGCAATTCGCTTCAGTTTAATAAAGCGATCCTTGTTCATTTCACGTTCTGCTTTTTCACCAGCGACTTGGCAGACTTTTGTAAAAATGTCATCAAACCCGGTCAGGATCGTCTTGTAGTTGCCGAAATTGACACCATTTTCAAGTTTCATCTGATTGTTGACAGATCGTGTATAGTTGACGAATTCTAGCCCAGATGGACCCATTACTTCAACAATGTCGTCACAGATTTGATCAAGCTTCTGATTGGTGAATTCGATAGAATTGAATTCCGTAAACAGATCGTTGATTAGATGTCCTTCGTCAAAAACGCAAAGAGTTCTTTTCTTGAACAGCTCGTTGTACATACGATCAATAAAGTAAACTGCATAATTCGTGATCATGTGTCTACTTTTTTCTCGTTGTGCTTTTTGCCTGTTATATTCACAGGAACCACAATATTGGTCGAAGGCAGGAGATCCAGTTTTTTGGAAAATTCTAACAGTGCAATCTTCCGCAGTGACAACTTCTGAAGGTGTGGAAAGTGCTGCACATTCATAATTCGCCGCACCCTTAACTACCCGAAACAGATTGTCCCAAGGATCGCGACCTTTCATGAATGTGTCAAAGTATTGATCACTGAGAATATTTGTTGGGGATAGCAGAAAAGATGCGCCTTGTTCCTCGTGTGGGTTTACGATGGAATGTAGGGCTTCAGCGGTTACTGCGGCAATAATTGACTTACCAACACCTGTCGGTGCGCTAAGAATGATGGTCTTGAATCCTTCATCAAGATACGATACAAGAAGATCGTTGATGGTTTGTTCTTGTCCAGGGCGAGGGGTAAATTTCAGCTTATCGAATGCTTTTTTGATCTGTGATTCGTATTTCATGAGCGTTGGTTCTCGTGGCAATTGAGGTCTGGTCATTGTGCCAGGACTGTTGCCGTCTGTCAACAGCAGGCGTTCGCTAAATACATTTTGAAATAGGAGATTTATAAATGTTCGAAAAAGTTTTAACAAATGGTGTGGCAGTTTCATATGGCCCATCATTCCCAACGTCACAAGTTGCGGACGGAACACTTTTTTATAAAACCGTAGCATCAACTGGTTTTCCAGTTGGTTTTTATGTATTTGGTACCAGACCTGACACTAATACAACCACCATTGGGCCACAAGTTGGTCAAACATGGTTCCCTGCCGATGCTGGCGATCTGTACCTAAAGTTAACTGGCGGTACGCTGACTGGTGCGCTTGCGCTTGTTAGCCATGTTAAGGTATCGCAATCCACGTCCGCCGCTCGTTTTACCTTCGGTAACACCTCATCCGTAACTCCCATTATTTTGGAAAGTCAGAACAAGGTTCTGAAAATTGGTCTTGGTCAGTCATTTAGTGGTAGCGGCGGAACTTTAACCAGCGTTCTAAGTGCCGACTTCACCAACCTGAATACCGGGTTCAAGTGGAATAACAATACCGTTTGGCATGCTGGTAATGATGGTCAAAATTCCGGATTGGACGCCGATAAGTTAGATGGCGTACATGCGGATAAGTTATCGGTAATAAACACTATTCCGGTACGAGATGCTTTTGGTGATATTTTCATAAATCGAGTTAATATTGCTTCAGTCGATGATGAGGAAGTTGGTAGATTTGTCGTCACTAACGGAACGGACGGATACACAAAAGTGGTCCCAGTTGCCCGTGCTACGGAATCTATTAGAACTAGCACTTATGCAGACGGCACCAATAGAAAAACTTGGAACATCAATATTACCGGAAATGCCGGAAGTGCCTCAGAAGTGCATTGGAACAATGTTACAAATAAGCCGATTTGGTTAGAAGACGGCACCATCCATTGGGAAGATATTAGTGGTAAGCCAACAATGGTCGAGAAATACCACTTCCCCACGTTCACCAACTCTAAAACTGCATTAGAACTTACTGCAAATCAAACTCGGGATGTTTTTAGTGGCATTTGGATTGGTGAGCGCGTGGAAGATGCTCCAACGAATAATAACACTTACGCCGATCCGGGTGGTGTCAACCCATGGAACGGTATTGACAGACAACATTATTGGGCTGGCTTTCAGACATTTAATGGCAGTCCTGGGTTTGGTCCCGCTGGCGTCCAATTGATTGCCAACTGGGACACTGAGAACTTTGATCCGAACGGCGATGGTAATTCCCCGGAAGACGCACGTTCGTACTTGGTGTATCGAGTAAATGACGATAACGGAGTGCCCAACGCGGCATACAATGGGTACAGTCCCTGGATCAAAATCTGGACTAATACATCTTTACGTTCTTTAAGTCAGTTAGAAAATAACGTTGGTTTTGTGACCGGAACTGACCTGCAGGGATATCTGAAGCTAGTATCCTCCGTACAACAAACCGTGGAAGGTGCCGCCGTAAACTTCAAGAATCAGGTATACGGGAGAAATTCTCAAGGCAACGTGACATTTGTTCTCGATGGTCCAACTGGAAGAATTGAATGCGCCGATACCATTACTGCGGCCAGCCATTTCCAAACCACCAACGGACATCATTATACCGAAAATGGCCGTGTGTGGTCGGATAATGGGCATGTTGGCACCGGATCCGCTGGAGGACGAGGATCAGTAACTTTGCTGCCAGGATACAGTTCCGGTTCGACACAATTCACTGGCGTATTGCGATTTTCTAACAGCAATAATGGCATCACCTTCGGTAGAATTATGGGCGACATGACTGGTGCATTCATGCGCTACGATATTGATCCTGATGCAAGTTTTGGCGGCAACCCGAACAGATACCATCGGTTCGATGCAACAATCAAGTCTCTCGGGGACGTTGTTGCCTACGCATCAGATGCCAGATTGAAGAAAAATGTTTCCAAAATTAATAGTGCAATTTCGAAAATCCAACAACTGGGTGGTTACACCTATGATTGGGATCTAGAAAAGTGCCAAGCCGTAGGATTTGCTCCATCTAATCCACATGAGCATGGTTTGATTGCGCAGGAAGTACAACAAGTTATCCCTGATGCAGTTTGTGAAAGTGCTATTGATGGATATCTGACGGTCAAGTATGAACGAATTGTCCCAGTATTGACTGCTGCGGTTTCCGAACAACAAACAGAAATCGAACAATTACGTTCTGAAGTGGCGGAACTGAAGGCAATGGTGGCCGCGTTGATGCAGCGTTGACATCCAATAACAACGATACTAAAATGAAGGCCGCATAATAGCGGCCTTTTTTAATTTCCTAGGAGAACAAATGAAAAACTTCGGTGGTTCCAAACCAACTCAACATGACGCCAAGCGTATGGTTTTAGACGTAAAGGACAATTTCCCTGTGGAAGCTCCTATCGGTGAACTCACCTGCCTCAAGCTCGCAAATGGAGCGATTCAACTTTATGTCCATCTTGGTTCTGGACGATGGGATAAACTGCAAACGGTTGAATCCACAGTGATTGCGATGAACTCGGATTTCCCAAATAAGCCAAAAATCGGATCACTTTTTTACAACAATCGTGCCGAAGAGGAAGAGGTTCCCGATAATGAACAACAGTACGGTTTTTACTACGTGTCAGATCGCGGCCAGTTCGTGAGACTTCTGGATGTTGCTCATGAACAACATTCAGATCCACATCCACAATACATTCAAGTAGATGAGTGCGTTTCTCGATTCCAACCACTAAAGATTTCTCAGGAAGTTTCCGGAAAAACACAGACCAAGCTTTTACCAAATGAATTTTGGCCAATGAAGGCGCTTGATAAACCGATGGCAATTCCTGCCGGCATGTACAAGTTTGAGTGTCTAATCCTGATTGAAGAGTTTGGAGTTATGTTGGATCTTCAATCAAACTTTGGCTTCAAGTGTTCTCAATTTCTTGTCAGCCAATCAGAGAATGCAATCCACACTTGGGGTTATGTGAAAATTGAACAAGATACTAACATTGTACCCAACTTCAAAATTCGCACATTTCCCAACTCTACTGCGAAACCTTCGGCAGTTCATATTCTGCCAGGATCCCACATTTCATTTGATCTGATGTATTAACAAAAAGCCCGCATTAAGCGGGCTTTTTCATTTCTTCAGGAATGTCAAACTTTCGTTTTTCCATGCCTCTCGCCGCATCAGAAAAGATTTTATTCGCCTTGTTTGGCATCTTGTCTTTTACCAGTTGAATAATCTTTTCTGCCGAAGATAAATCTTCTACTGAAGTCCCATCGCCGAAGAGTTCAGTAACAAATACCTCGGGCTTGGCGGTTTCATCTGCATGTGGAGAAAATTGCTTGGTGATACCATATTCGTCAAGTAACTGCTGTATCTCATCCGGGGTTGCATGCGCTAATGCTTTGGTATATCCAGAACCATCTTCTTTCTGCATTGCTTTTTTGAATATACGTTTCACCCCACTATTCAGCATGAAACTTTTTGACGCCCTTGCGATTAAATTCCCTTCTTCATCATTGATGATGATGTCTTCGCCGGACTTTAAATTATTTTTTAAGATGGCATGGATAAGTTCATTTCTAACACCACTCTTATACTTGGAATCCGGGTCCGCATAATAAGCAAATTTGGCCCAGTTGATAGACTGCACAAACATCAGGTCGAACTGAACTTTTTTATCTTGTGTTGGTGCAGCGAAGGAAAAAATGGATTGTCCAATCTTTTTTCCAGGACCAAAACGTTCGGTGAACTTTGATATTAGTGCGTCCTTATCAGCTTGACTTTCGGCCGTGACGATAAAGTCAATATCGCCAGTATCTTCGACCTTATCCATAAGCAACAATGATGTTGAACCAACGAACTGGTTTTTTACATCTTCTGTTGATATCCCAGTTAATTCCGAAATTACTGGGATTAGGAATTCAACATCAGATTTGGTGGCTCGTTGCGTTCCTAATTCTTGGGTGGCAGCGCCACCCTCTTTTAGAAATTTCTTAAAGTGCATTTATCTCACCAATAAACCAACGATCTGGACCAATAATTTCCGCAGCATACGGCGCAGCACGAACCGTCATGTGAACTTTATGTAGGTTTCCAGAAGGGGATCCACTATTGTTGTTATCATCACGAACTGTAACCTCAAGCACCGACACTCCTGCGGGCGCAACAAATGTTCCCGTAGAAGTCACAGTATCTTTATTTAGTGGGGCATTAACTGACTGTGGGGCGCCATTTAATGTGATTTGTGAAATCCTGTCGTCCACTGTCCCTTCAATATAAATTGACTGCGCGCTATCCAAAGTTAATAAGCAGAAATACTTAATAACTCTGAGTGGAGATCCGATTGGGTCTCGATTTGGATTTATTGTTCTGCTAGAACCTATAGAATTTGTAGACTTAGAAGTCAAATTCGTTTCAGGGGAGTAGCTAAATGCGTAGCCATTTAGATAATCCCTCTTCCATGGAGGCGCGAACTGAAGACCACCAGATGCACCGCCACCGGAGGTAATTTGTGCTGCATAATGGAAGTTGCCAGCTAACAGTTGAGTTACTGTGGAAATGTTACTTAAATTTTTATCAGCTAATATTAATTGATCTGTCTTCCCTAACAACTTTCCAGTTTTATTAAAAACCCACTCAATAAATTGGCCGCCTATGATCGCAAATCCCGATTCGCCGCCGGTTCCCGGTTGAGTTTGCCAATAGTAAAAATATCTAATTGTTCCAGCATTAACTCTACCGGTATAGAAATCATTTATAAGATTTGTGCCGGAATCCCCCATGGACCCGATTCTACCACCATTCCCGGGGGCGGTTTTGCCAGTAAATGAAGACATAAATCGTGAGGTATCAGTAAAATTTGTGTTTTTTCCGAAATACCCACGATCGAGTAGTGTGGCTTCATATGACAAATCCGGAGCAGAAGGAGTGATTTCCTGACCGGAGTAGATGCCATCTACATTACTCAGAGCCTGAAATACATACTGGGTGCTTTCAAACGGGCCACTAGGACTATTTGTCCAATTTTTTTCTGACGACATAACTGAAATATCACCCAGTGATGATGGTGACATCGAACGGTCACCATTTTGGCCAAATGGTTGCCCGCCACGACCACCTATTCCGTAGTATGGTAACAAATTACTTCTGACAGACATGTCTTCAGTATCCATTCTAATCACCCCAGCAGACCCGCCGCCGCCGCCGCCACCGCCAGCAATAGTACCAGTATTCAATATTTTAGTCCTAATACTGGTGTGAAATGCAGTTCCCCCGTTTTCACCGGTACCACCATTAGTATCTGGATATCTACCACCAGTTCCACCTTTACCACCACGCCCATAAATGTTTCCGGAGTTCAGTAGATATAATTCTGATCCTTGTGGAAATGACATTGATGCGTCAATTGTGGGAGTTGAAGTATTCTGTGACACCACATAGACACCATTGAAAACATTGATTGTCACCTTGATCGGGACATCTTCGCCCCATCCGACAGCAACTAATTCATTGTATAAGTTGAATGTTGTGTATCTATCTTGTCTAATTTCAAACACCCACTCGAACTGTTTCGCAGTACCACGGAACATACCAATAGAAATTTCTTGTGTGCGTCCACCGGAAACCAGGGGGATTTCCTTATTGGTGTGAATAGACTTTAATTGATTGATTGGAACGTATTGGTCACCACGATAGTATTCAGTCAGAGAAATTTCTGATGAACCACCGTATTCTGTTTGAATATCGGACATACCGACGTGATTTACTGGAACTGGCATCTATGAAACTGTATTTTAGGTATTTAGTGATTGCTCAAACAAAAAGGGCGCCACCTTGGTGCCCTTTTTAAACGTAGTACGATCGTCTAATCATAGCGGCAGCTTGGTACTCGCCGCGAGACAGAAGTCTATTTTCGATCCGTCGCATTTCCTCATATTGACTAATCGCCAAGTCTAATTCCTCTTTGGATTGAGGATTCTTAAATTTGATGAAACCCTCCAGATCATTTTTTGGTGGCTCATCAAACAGACTCACAATAAACTGAAAAACTGACTTTAGAAAATTTAGCATTTTATACTCCGTACTTTTTAGTATTTACAGAACATCAAGGGTAAACCCTAATAAATGACACCTTTTATTGATTCAGGACGCTAATAGCGATTGTCGGCTAAATACCATATAAATAACAACTTACTATGGGATTCAACCTATTAAAGACTTTGACTGAGCAAGAGATCCAACCAAACAACCGCGAAACAAAGGTATTTCTCAAAAAGTGGTCGCACGGAAACATGATGGAGCTTGAAAATGTTACAGCAACCATCAGGAATGAACTTAAGGCAACAGTCCAAGATGACACTCTAGTATTGTATCGCGGGTGGAAGTTTGAAGACTGGTCCAGTATGAAAGAACGACTTGGTACTACAAACATTAAAGCTGGGGACCAGTTAACTCTAAACTCCAACAAGTTGCGCAGTTGGACCAAAAGTGAACATGTTAGTACGCTTTTTTCTGATCCGAAATACGATAGCATTTCTGGAAATTTCCATGAAGATGAAGACCTAGAAGAAATGGGTTACACCCATGGAGAAATGATTGGTATTAGTGTGGTTCTGAAATGCACCGTCTCGAAAGACAAAGTATTGGCAGATTTGACCAATTTACCACCAGCATTTCTGTCGCATGGGCATGATGAAGAAGAAGTTATCTTAGAACCGGGAGTATTCAAATGTTCCGTATTGTCAGTACACCAACATCGCCATGCTTCACCTTTTTCAAAGCTGCCAAAAATGCTTTCTCGTGAATATGAGGAATTTATTAAAAAAGCCCCGGAGTTCAAAGGTAAAAAATTCACTTTTGACGAATTTATTGAAGAATTAGACAACCAAGATTATGAGCTTGATGTTGGGGTATGTGCCATTTTGATGGCATCTTTTGGTATGGATGATGAGGAATCACTCGCAAAAATCAAAAAGATGTCAATGCATGCTGATGAGGATGCCGCATATGTATTTGATTTCAAACACTTGGATCTTTTGAAGAAATACATTGCTGAATTTTGGAGAAGTGGTGCAGATCAATTCGATTTACACAATGATTACAGGTTCCTAGTAGCAAGAGGTAATTCGGTCTCCACGCATAGCTTAACTGATGATGGTGGCTGGGAACCTGACACTCAATGGAGTTAAATCAAAATATGGTCTTCGTGTAACACCGAACCATTTACTACAATCTGACATACTCGTCGCATTTTCGAGTGTGTCATTTCTAGAGATGCGACAGTTGCGAAGTTGGTGGCCTGATTGGTTGTTCCAGTCTCACCTTCAGAAATACACAGCCGACCATCTGTTGCTGCATCAACATCAATCCATAAACCGTCTTTTTCTAAGTTTTGATCTTTTGTGTAATAGGACACTGTGACAAGATCATTGTTGCCAGTCGTCATCTGCACCGTAAGAATTTGTGGTTCATACGTGGTATTGATTTTTCCTTTCTTAATGAAAGAGATAATTTTCAAGTAATATGGACTATCTAGAAATGTGGCACTCCATTTTACTTCTTTATCCGCCCCGACTACAGAGCACTTTTGTGACGTGGCAGTAAATGAATAGACAGTCCCCGTTCTTTTGTCCACAAATAGAAAATCACCAGAAACATCAGCCCGGGTGATTTGCGTAAGGACGGCATCGCCATTCATCTTGAACATAAGTGATTTTGACATTTGAAAACTCCATGAAAAAAGCCAGTGCTTATTTTAGCACTGGCTTTCGTTTAGGTCAATACATTTTTAGTGGCCGTAGTGTTCCAATAGACGTTCTACTCGGGACATCACGACATCCGCCATGTGTCCAGCATTAGCAAAGCCAGCTTCTCTAAAGATGGTAACCAAATCCTCATGGTGGATCATGTGCAACATGGCAACTGCGTTATGCTCCGCTTCCGGGAACTTTTCAAATACATAGTTGAACACATTACTGGCCGGCTCGAACTGGCGCAGCGTTTTGTGCGATGCAATATCGTCATGTTCAAAGTTTTTAGCACCGCCTTGGGCACGGAAGTGGAAGCTGCCGCCATGATCAACCGAAATGAGTTCTTTAGTTGCAGTGTCACGAACTTGGTTATCAATTTCCAAGCCAATAATGTCCCAGTTTTCACAAAGAATTGCGGCAATATAGCTGCGTCCCAAATGTTCCGCATCTTGTTTATTGATTTGGTAAAATCGGTCCCCAAGCACTTTCAGACCGGAATTCCATGGACTCAAAATACCTAACGAACCTTTATGGATACCACGGAATGAGTAGTCTTCCACAAACTCGTCATTTTCACAAATGACAATCTTAATGTCTAATACGCGAACGCCCATCAATTTATGAACCATGGTGGCAGCGTATTCACTTTCTACTTGCTTAGGGTTCTTATAAAACTTGATGTAATGCTTTTTGCCATTTGGGTCGATGAATAAGCCACCAGGATTAGAACCTAACTGTGAATGCGGCTCATACTTCCATTCGTTTGTGATCTCAGTGTGATTTTCAATATCGTGAGATTCCAATACGATTTGCGGTTCTACATGTTGAGCTGAAAACTTTGCTTTGATTAGTGATTGAATCTTCATGTGTTACATTTTTATGTATTTAGTCCAACTCAATCCTGACTAATTTTCCCCATCATGTTGATAGTCAATGAATTTAACTGATCATTTTCTTTCTTAGAGACTGGGTGCTTGATATCTAAGCAGTGACTGGCTAAATGTGGAGTCATCATTCTTACTGAGGATTCGTGCATGCGTGATGCAATGATCACCCGAGCGTGTGCTGGTGTAATTGCGGTGATGGCGCAATACACCTCTCCGGGAATATCATTTTCGGTTGGGTAAAATGAATTTGTAAAGATACTATTTGCGGTGGGGAGAAGTTTAGCCTTATACCAAGTAAGTTCAGTTTGTTGTGCCATAATAGAAAAACTCTTAATTTCGCATTATGATACGAAATTAAGAGTATAATGTCAACTGTTTTAACGCGATTTGATCACATTATTTTGTGACAAATCTATATCTGGTCTCATACTTGGCAATACCAATTTGCTCGGCGTTGCATTATGTTCGTCAAGGAATATCCATCCCAACTTTGCATTTGGTAGAATCAAGTTCAACTCTCCTGGAGTAAAACGACCCGGGTCGGAAAACAAACAGTCGAATCTCTTACCTGCAAAAGACGATCGGTTTAAATATTTTTCTTCAATGATTTCGACGTTTCCACCATTATAGAAGGTATAGTACGATGTCGGCACTGTAGGCAGTAATTTCGCTGACAAGTTAACAGACGCCAAGACCGCATACACCTTAGAGATGAGGGCATTCTTCATCATTCCGTTTTGACATACCCCAACAATAGTGTTGCCTTTACAAAGATGCATGGCAATGTTCATCGCCAATCTGGTGGTAAATCCCTGCTGTCGAGGGATGCCAATAATGTCCATATCAAATCTCCATTGTTGTTTTCCATTCATTAAGATCAACCCCATGCCCCTCTATTGCGATTGGGAATGGCATCAGATTTTTAAATTCATCAAAATTGTTGACAATATGGATTTCACCATTTGCCTTAACCTTTATGTCGGTGTAGTTGAATAGATCCGCATGGGACACACTCAACACCGGCTCTGCAACATCGTGATAATTCGCTTTTGCGTAAGACATGTCTAGATTAATAAATTTGGTCATTTTATCGACATCCAGAATACCAATCTTGAATTTTCCTTGAAATTCATTTTGGAGGTTTGTCTCATCGAAATAATCAATTTCGTCAATGAACGGATTAGCAACTTCAAATGGACCATCTCCATGTCGAGTTAGGAACGTTCGGGTGCAATACACTGGCTGAAGTTTTGGCTTATGGGTGAGTTTGTTCAGGAACGAAATCGCATTCGTGCAACCGGTGTTGGATGGAGTAACAAAAGGAAATACTCCATGATTTTGGTCGAGAAACAGTCCCTGCGCCCCTTCAAAAATGAAATTTGAATCTTCCTTGTCGAAGTTGTTTTGATTACTCTCACGAGAGCTAATGAATTGAGACAGCGAAACATGACATACTGCGTTGATGCGACTAAGTAGACCCCGCGATTCAGCAAGAATGAATTCATCTGAAAAAATAATACCGAAGTTACTCTCGGGAATTCCGTACAATTCCAGATGGCTCTTGTAATAATTACGAATCTCCTTAAGTGTCATCATTACATCTTCACCAGTGTATAACTGCTGCAACGTCAGTGGGATGCATTCGTGGCGACGAATGGTGTTATTGATGCCAAATCCGCATGTGTCATTTTTACCAAGGTGTCGCGATACAATTTTATTGACGTGGACATCAAATGACGTGGAAATGGGGTTATTTTTGCCCACCAGCACGAATGGCGTAAATCCATAAGTATGTCGAGTAGCGATACATTCCATCATGATAGCGTGAGGATTTACCACAACATCATCAGTATAGATGGTTGCTCGTGCGCCGATTGGTGTGGCCGAAGACACGGTTTGAAATACCGTTCGACGATTATTGAATTGGACAGTATGTCCAGCCTGAGCGCCGCCATTCATGCGAAGCGTGTAAAGATTAGTTTGATGCTTGGTTTTTGCGATTTGGGCGGTGGTCATTCCCTTACCTTCATCGCCGAATCCGGCACCAATTACAACGTATGCAGTAGACATCTTTATCCTTTGGTTTAAGCCGTGGTTGAAACTCTGTACTCTGGCTAATTATCAGCTATAGATTCTAGCTGGAATTAGTCCCATCATCCATGTTCGGAAATTATCCGGATCTTTTTCCATCACTGCGCTCTTCACCTTTTCGTGAAATTCCAACCACTCTGACGGCATTTCATAGTTGAAACGATATGTTGAACGCAACACAGTCGTTGAAAAAATTGGTTCCACTGAAAATGGGTCAAAATCATGGAGTAATGTTTTGATGGCATTGAAGTCGCCCTTTTCGGCTGAACCGTAGACGAATCGTATCACACAAATTAGTTTATCTTGTCTTGTTGCATCCGAATTGATGAATTCAAACAGCATATCTGCGTTCATTTTTTGATCCAAATAAAGAAAATCCCAGTACATTGACTGGGATTTTTGTTTCAATTACACCAGTCGCGATCGAATCGTTTCAAAACTTTCATCAACCAGCAGCACTCCATTTCTGTAAACTTCCCGGTCGAGAATTTCTGCAACCTGGGCCATTTCACCGGCTTCCAGTCGATTGATGGTTTTGATGGTGCCATCGGTCATCTTTGCCATGTGAAGGATACCAATCTTCGACTTCTTTCCTGGGGTAAGCTTTTGGCGACCTTGCCACTCACCATCAATGTGGAATGCAGAACCCTTCATCGCAAAACTCATGTCATCACGACTGACTTTTTGCAGAAGTGCGCCACCCGAGCCAAACACGATCGACGAGGGGCAAATACCCATAGAAATCAGTTTGTGTTGAAGGCAAACCGCACTCAGAGTATCAACGCCATCACCTTGGATGACACCAACCATCGCAGGAATCTTCAATCCCTTTGAATTGGTGGTGAACCCGAAGGTATCAATGAGCTTGTTGATAATCCAAGGGACCGTAATTTGCATGTCTCCCGAATCCGGGCGCAGCACAAGGCGCTTGCCAGCCTGAGACAGTCGAGCGACCGCTTCTTTTCGTTCGCAGAATCGTTCAACACACTTTTGCCAATCAATTGTGTCAACCACGAAACTCAGGATCTTGCAACGGTCGTCATTCATTGCGACTTCAATCATGTGGTCCAAGTAAGCATTTTCGGCTTCATCGGTAGTTCCAAACGAAAGTGCGATGTTGTGTTCGCCCGCCCAAACAGAAAATCCGGAAACAGCAGGATTGGTGCCGTCAGGATACCAGCGCCGAATCGCACGAAGACATTCAAAGGTGTCGGCACCACGGAAGTTCAGAAGGTGCGCCATGCCACCGTTTTCCGCTTGTTCGTTGCAAGTGACACCACGTCCGGCAAAATCATGATATGCGAAGTCAAGACCAGAAAGTTCCGCACCGGCATTCTTCCAGATTTCTTCAAACTTCTTGCGACGTTCATAGCCTTCCGACGCAATAGTCGAACCGTACCAAACCGCTCGCTGAAGTGAAGTTTCAACCCAACCAACCAGAGTCGAAAAGTGTTCGCCCCTAATTCCATTACCCGCAGTCACAGTAATCAGTGCATTTCCCGAAGGAACCGGCATCCCCTCAGGAATAGCTCGGATCGTGATCGGCAGTCGCTTATTACCATCAACAATAGACTGCCACAGCTTCTTATCAAAGGGCAGACCGTGCATAGTCAGGTCATGTTCAACTTCATCAATCATCCACTGCTCGATGTCAACCATCAGATACTTTTTGATCCAAGCCTGCAGGCCGAACAGAACGACTGTCTTACCCTTAACGCGAGGCTCAATATATGCAGTCATCGCCTCAACGTCAACCGACATAATAAAAGGATGGGAATACTTGTAGCTGTCAGCAGCAGCAACGGGGTTGAACTTGTTCACATTTTCAAAAACATTGTACATTTTAATCGCTCCGATTAAATGGGCCATTTAACATGGCTGGCCCGTATGCCATTTACTTATTATGGGGCATGGCGCCCCGTAGGTCAAGCGTTTTGTTCCAGCAGGCCGGAGAATGCGTGCTTCAGCTCAGAATTTTCGTACAGAGCGTATGGCAGGGGCTGGCCGACAGGAGTATTCAGAATTTCAAGTGCCATTGAGCAAATGTTTTTCAGTTGACTACTATCAGAACAATTCAGCACTCGCGATGACGGTAGAACTTGAGTCCACGAACGACGAACCACTGACGATCCGGCACTTCGACAATAATTACCCTGTTCAATAATGACATGGAAAATTTCCCAGTCTTGACTCACCATAGCATAAAGTTCACCCATAGATGAGAACTGCGGATACTCCTTAGTGCCGAATACTTTCTTCCATTGGTGTTCAGTCAGTGGATTTCGTGCCAGTTGTTCATCGCCAAATGTAAAAATTACACCCTTCCGACCCTTTTGAACTGCGTCAGTTGAGGTACAGTATTTCGCGAAGTACCATGCCAGATCGTAACCTTCAACGTCGTTACCACCCCCACGACCTTCAATAAAAAGATCGCGAGTTTGCTCAATAATCTTCAGATCAGGTTCAAATTGAGTTGCTTGGGCTGGGTAATTATCGCCAGCGCGCGGATCACCAATACCCATAACCAGAATGTGGGGATCTGATACCACACCAGATTCGATGATGTTGGTCATCAGGTCCGGAAGGTGAATTCGTGCAATTTCGGACGCATACAGTCCCATAGACCCGGTAACATCCAGACCCAGAATGATTGGTGTGGAGTTCGGATTTGCGTCCGAATCCCGACTTTCACGAAGTTGGATGTTTTTTACCACTACACTGTTCGGCGCAGAATCAGTATTGGTAAATACCTGCTGCACTGAAGCAGAACGGTAATTAGTGGTATCACTGTAAGTTGTATATTGTTGAGTAGACCATCGACCGTATCCCATTATTGACCTCGCGTATCGAAATAGTTGTTTTGACGTTGAACAGGTTGATTACCGATTCCCCCTTGCATCATTTGCATCATCAGCATCATCTGCATTGGGTTATTTGCGCCACCAGAAACACCCATACTGCCGCCCATCAGGAGGAACGGCATGATTTTATCGAATGCCCCGGCAGATGCTTCATTGCCGCCCATCATGGCCATCATCATAAGCGATTGCTGCATTACTTGCAGGCCATTTGCTGCATCCGTGCCATTGCCACCGCCCACCATACTGAACAGGGGTCGCAGGACCATCACGCCTGTATCGAAGCCCATGATGGTCTTCTTAGGTGGTGCCCAACTACCGTAGTCACCACTTGGCTTCATAGTGCGGTAGCGCACACCAGTATCCGATTCCTTGCGTTCAATTACCCAAGAAATTTTACCAAGACCAGCACCAGTCATAATGATGTCGCCAACCTTTACATCTGCCTGTTGAGTAGATTGTGCATATGCAGGTACTGCAACACCAAATTCATCTAGCATGTTGATATTGACAACAGCATCATCGCCAGTTCCCTCAAGGGTAGCAATGCCCTCTTCGGTAACAACCCCAATCTTACCAGACATTACATCCCAAACCACACCATCAGCGCGGCGAAACATGTTATCGGTAAGGCGAGAAAGGTTAAATTTATTCATCATTTTCAGCTCCTAAAAATTTTTGACTTTAAACTGGTCAATTAACAGTATTAGTTGCGTTGTGAAACCGCCCAATTCAGGATGTGCCAATGATCTTCCAGCCAATTCGTTTTGGCAAGAGCTTCGCCGATGGGCATCCAGAAAGTACGCTTTACCTCGTTCTGTTGAGGAATCAGTGCAGGAAGAGCTTTAGTATCATCCAACGAAATAAGGAATGCTTCAGTAATCACGCGCGCCTTAAGCGACCGTTCCGGGTAATCAAACGTGCGCGATGCCTTGACCGACATACGAAGAATATCCTTGGTGATCTGTTCCGCCTTCTTACCAGTTGCAATCATGATGCCGGTTTCTTCATAAGCTTCACGAATCGCAGCTTCAATCAGAGTTTCATTCAGTTCGATGTGTCCACCGGGGAGAGCCAAACAACCCTTGCCAGGGTATTGCAGACGTTCAACCACCAGAACATGATTGGACTGAATGATTACTGCATCAGCAGTGTTTATGGTCACCGGATACGGGAATACCGAAATCTTCTTCTTATAGTCCTCAATAAACCGATATTCCGCCTTGGTGTTCGCGTAGTCTTCAGTCTTCACATATTCCTGCAGGAATTCCACCATCTCTTCCGGAAGATCGGCGAATTCACTAAAATCCACCACAGCATCCTGTTCAAACAGGGTCTTGCGATAATTCGTGGCCGAAAGATTTTCTCCAACAGGATCTATGAGATCCAGATTCCATTGCGGAAAAGACTTAAGGTAATACGTTGACGAATCACGATCGCAACCGACAATAGTGATCTTGTCTTCGGGTTCGCAAACCATTTGTACTTGCGAACAAACGTCAACCCCCCATTTGGTATCACTATATGGATAATCACGAATCAGAGAAAAGTCGATGTCGTCTTCGGCATACCGAAACATCTTACGAAGGATCCGGCGACGTTCAATGCCAGTGAAGGGGTTCTTCGGCGTGCGTGCCTGATAGGATGAGCCAATCAGCACAATTACACGATCGTAATTGTCGATGGCGTGAGTGATGAGGGCTTCGTGGCCCTTGTGGACGAGAGAAAACCGTCCGATGATAACTGCAATGTTTGCCATTTACTCGCTCCGAGTTAGTT